>Ga0207646_10001186_pt1 | contig 32858 bp, 32 predicted proteins | sample KBSK5502metaG_FD_184343 | JGI IMG/M metagenome (GOLD analysis project Ga0207646, IMG submission 184343) | Corn, switchgrass and miscanthus rhizosphere microbial communities from Kellogg Biological Station, Michigan, USA - KBS K5-50-2 metaG... | ecosystem: Host-associated > Plants > Roots >... | reverse complement strand
CCAATGCAATCAGTGTCAGCGTCACCTTTGACCTGATTAGACCTTTCATCAATGTTTCTCCTCATTAGGTAGAGATAAAAGACAGTGTAACGGAGGAAGCGGCACCATTTCCTATTTAAAATCTTTATGGCTAACAGAATGGTTATGGATGAGTCAAGAAAGAGTAAAGATTAACCTGCCAGGGTTAAGAAACCTTTACATACCGGCCTTCTCATTGTGGTTACTTTTTCTGGCAAACCTGTTACAATGGTGATGCTTTTAAAATATCTGGAAGCTGGGCTATTTATAGAAAAGGATTCAGGCCTTGATACTCGTACCACTACCCACCACCGTTGCTGTCTTAACGCCTGCTACATCGGCTAATCTTGGCCCGGGATTTGATACCCTTGGCCTGGCGCTGCAGCTTTACAACCGTTTCGATGTGGAAGTAGTGGATGGCGATCCTCACTGTCCGCAAATCATTGTGCAGGGGGCCTCAGGAAAGGGGCTTTCCACCGGACCAGATAACCTATTTTTCCGCGCCTTTGCCCTGCTCTTCCAGCGCAGACAGGTTGATTTACCTGCTGTGAAGATACGTATGTCCATCAATATTTCACCAGGCTGTGGGCTGGGCAGCAGCGCAACCGCTGTCGTAGGAGGCCTGGCAGCGGCAAATGAACTGCTGCGTCTCCAGGGCCTGGCCGTGCAGAAAGAAGAACTTTTAGCACCAGCGGTTGAAGTCGAAGCGGGCAATCACCCCGATAATGTTGCCCCGGCTCTGCTTGGCGGCCTGGTCGCCACCACAACAATGAATGGCAAGATTCGAGCGGTGAAAACGCGCTTCCCCGACGTACTGCGAGCGATCATTTTCACGCCCTCGTTTCCCATGGATACCGTAGCTGGAAGGAAGTTACTCCCGGCCACCTATTCCAGGGAAGATGTCACCTTTAATACAGGACGAGTAGCCCTCCTGCTGACGGCATTGCATACAGGACGCTACGATCTTATCGGCGAAGCCATGCAGGATCGCCTGCATCAACCATACCGCCAGGCGCTATTCCCGGCCATGCCTGATATTATTGATGCCGCCATTGTTGCTGGAGCGTATGGGGCCAGCCTTTCCGGCGGTGGTTCATCGTTAATTGCGCTTGCCAGTTCCAACTTTCATACTATATTGCGGGCAATGCAAGAAACTGCCCGTTCATTAGGGGTAGATGGCACCGGCATGATTTTGCGTGCAGACCAGGTCGGTGCAAGAGTGCTGAGTAGCGCACAGGGAAGGAAGCGCAGGGATAATGATTATCGTACTTCCTCCATCGCCTTTCATTAAGTGTGAACAAAGCCTGAAAGGATTTTACTACCCATCATGGGCACGAACTCTGCCGATCTACAGCCCGACCAATCGAATAGTACTCCCATGAGCCTGCCGGCAACTGTCTCTTTGCGCTGCGTGGAATGCGCTACACTCTACCCGGCAGTGGAGAATCAGCCCCGCTATCGCTGCGATTGTGGCGGCGTCCTCGATGTCGAAATGATACCCCGGCCTGCCGTGCGAGAAGCGTTTGAGGCCCTCACAGCTCCTGAGAGTGAATTTATACCTCTATCGGGTGCTCACTGGAGACAACTTTTTGACCAGCGCGCCTCGCTTCCCCTGACCTGGCTGGCAGGTACTGGCACGGCCGCGCTTGACGCCAGTGGCGTTTGGCGCTATCGTGAACTCATCCTGCCTGTTCCCGAACCATACATCGTCAGCCGTCCTGAAGGCAACACGGGGCTGTATCCTGCCGGCATAGAAAACTGCGGAGATGACCGCCCTGGACACCGGCAAATTGGATACTATGCTGGCCTGGATCAACTCTTCCTGAAACATGAAGGTGAAAATCCAACGGGGAGTTTTAAGGATCGGGGTATGACGGCGGGAGTGTCCATGGCTCATCTACTGGGAGCGCGCGCCGTAGCCTGCGCCTCAACCGGAAACACCTCTGCATCTCTGGCATCTTATGCCGCACAGCTTGGCCTGCCTTGTATCGTTTTTTTGCCTGCCGCTCATGTCGCGAGCGGCAAATTAGCGCAATCGCTCGCATATGGCGCTACAACTGTCCAGATTGAAGGCGATTTCGATGCTGCCATGCGTTTGGTCGAACAGGTTTGCAATGAACTGGGCATTTACCTGCTCAATTCGCTCAATCCTTACCGCATCGAGGGTCAGAAGGCCATCGGCTTCGAGTTGTTGCAGCAACTCGACTGGCAGGCTCCCGACTGGCTCGTACTTCCTGCCGGCAATCTGGGCAACACCTCTGCCATCGGTAAAGCTTTCCGGCAGGCTCACCAAATGGGTTTAATCAGCCACTTACCCCGTATAGCCGCTATTCAAGCGGCAGGAGCAAATCCTTTTTATCGCAGTTTCATCAATGGATTTAAGCGGAGGGAACAGGTCCAGGCGCAAACTATTGCCACCGCTATCAAAATCGGTAATCCCGTCAGCTATACACGCGCTCGCCGTGTCATCGAAGAAAGTAACGGTGTGGTTGATGAAGTCACTGACGATGAGATTCTGGCTGCGAAATCAGTGATTGACCGTTCCGGTATTGGCTGCGAACCTGCTTCTGCGGCGACTCTGGCAGGCGCTCGCAAGCTAGTGGAGCGTGGTATCATCAAACGCGAGGAGTGTGTTGTCGGCATACTGACCGGTAATTTACTGAAGGACAGCCAGACAGGTATCCCTCAAGACAAACAGGATAATGCTATTACGGCAAATATCAAGGCGGTAAAAAGAGCTTTAGCAAACAAAATTTCTCTGTAGGTGCACATTGTACTATCTGTTACTGATGAGTTTTACTATTGAGGGAGAACCCTCCTGGAAATGCAATGTCAAAGGTACAAATCGATTCTAAACAAACGGCTAAAGAGATCCATTCACAGAGAAGTGCCTTCCTGAGGAAGATAGGTTCCTGGTTTTGCATATGGGAACTATATCCAATTCTGGGTATAGCTGCTTTCTTGCGTTTATATCAGCTTACTACGACTGAGTTTGACGCAGATCAGGCGTTAATCTTCCAAATGGCCAGGGATGCAATTAACCATGGACTTATACCGGCTACCGGTATCATTGCCTCCATTCGTATAGCAAATCCTCCTGCTGTGGTTTACCTGTTTATGATCCCAGCTGCAATTAGCTCCAATCCATTATGGGGCGCGATTTTTGTAGGACTCCTTAATATCTTAGGAGTTCTACTGACCTATATATTTGTGCGTCGTTATTATGGAAGAATCGCATCTATCATCGCGTCATTGCTCTATGCGACAGCTGCGGAGCCTCTGCATTTTAATCGCTTCATCTGGCAACTCAACATCATCGCACCATTTGTAGTACTTTTTATTTTTGCTCTTTTCTGGGGTGTGGTTGATCGTCGAAAGGGCTGGCTTTTCCCCGCTCTGGTATTGTTAGGCATACTCATTCAGTTACACATAACTATAGTTATTTTGTCTTCGCTGTTGCTTGTGGCGCTTGTGCTTTCTCCCGGTACAGTGCGCTTACGAGACCTGGCCCTGGGTCTTACATTTCTCTTGCTGCTCTTCTCAACCTACCTGCTGTGGGAGTTTTCTATAAAATTTGCTGATCTGAACATCCTCTTACAAATATCAAAGCTCCATTCTCATTTTGATCTGACAGCGCTCAAGTATTATAGATTTTTTTTAAATCCCTACGTAAACATTCCAACCAATACAAATTCTCTCGAGTATAAACTTGTTCCTTTGCTCAAATGGTTAAGCCCTACCATGGCTATCTTTATTGTATGCGGATTGGCATTGATTACCATCGGAGTTATCTCTTCTCAACAATTGTGGAAAAGGGATAGTGGTGTAGATGTAGAGAGTAGAACCTCTCGTCACCCCGTACGGAGATCATTGGAAACAGTGAGAACTTTGTGGGCTGATTTTCGTGCAACTCCCCAACGATGCGGTTATTTTTTACTCCTTTGCTGGCAAATTGTGCCTATAATAATTCTTTCGCGTCACTCTGTGCCAGTGTTTCCATACTATCTGCTTCTGGTCTTGCCAGGCCCATTTATCATCATCGGGATTTTGCTCTCCCTATTAGTGCATTGGTTGAAACGACCGGGGGGGATGTGGAATATCCCACGCTATGGTGTTTATGTTTTTACATGTCTTGTCATCGTTGCGCAACTAACAGGCAGTATGGCCGGGCTTGTGGACGAAGCCAGCGGCACCAACCTTCATGGTTACACTTACAACACGCTTAATTCTTTACAGGATGCGCTGGCTGAAGCTGACCATGTAGCCCGGCAGCGTCATCTCAACCATGTGTACATCACGACAAACCAGTTTACACAAGTCGCGCTGCGCTACCTTGCCGAGCAGGTACAAACGCCCACGACGCCCTTTGATGCATCGCGTTGTCTCGTACTTCCAAATCCTGCCGATGGGCCTGCCGTGCTGCTGGTAGGGCCATATGACAAATTAACCAGTGTTTTGCTCGGCCAGTTTGCCACATCGACATTGATTGACCGGCCAGGACGCCTGGGAGGTACGCCCTTCCAGCTTTTTATCGTCAAACCTATCACTATTGCCCTGTCGCGGTCAACCTCATCTTTCCTGAATAACTTGCAACTCCTTGACAAGGGGGTTCGCCATTTCAGTTACGATAACTCGTTGTGGCTCGTTACAGACTGGCGCCTCCTGCGCTCTGCATCGCCAGGCTACCGCACGATCTATACCTACACCATGAGGGCGTTGCTCAATGGCAGCCGTGGACCCGGCATCTCGAGCCAGTGTATCTCTACATCCATGCGAGCGGGAGACCAATTGATCGTCGCTTTCCAGGCACCCAGGGCTACTGTGTTACCTGTATCGGTAACCATTTCTGCAACATCCTACACTACCATGCCGTATAATTTGCCGCTTGGACCATTCCATCTTGAAACGCTCAGAGATCAAAATACGCCGCAGACGACCCTGACAACGCTCGACAGTAGAGACACTATTACACTTTCAGGGTGAACCTGCACCCTTTGTGGGTAAGGAGCAATCGCCTGATAACTCTGGCGCAAACCACTAGCGTACGCAATACAAGGCTGCTACAATATGCTTTAGGGGTGGGTGGCCTCAAGAGCCACTACTATAGAGTATACCTGCCGCAGGACTTGGAAGCCCTGGCGCTTTAAGGTACTCGGAGGAGGCCTCTTTGAAAAATCTGAGACGAAAACGCGAGTTGATTCCGCGTTGGGAGATGCCTTCTGATCCAGTCAAAGCCGTGTTTTGGTTTATGCACTGGTTCCTGAGAGTGCTTGTGCGTTTCTTCTACATCCTCATACTCGGAGCAGTCATCTACGAAAGCATTATCAACGGCGTCGTCGGGTCTATCGGCACCCTGCTGGTTGGCCTGGGAGTGTGGGGGGGACTCACAGCGCTCTTACTCCTGTTTAATTTCACCTCCGGCGTCTCAAGGGTTGTTTCAGAAGTAAACCGCGTGCAGCGAGGCTATCCTCCACGCCAGCCATTCAACAATTTCACCGAACCAGACGGCCCGGTTGTCGAGGGTACCGTAACCGACCTGGATGAAGAACGCAAGAAACGCCGTCAAGAATAAGCCATGCCCCGCCCTTGCTCCCTGCTCCTCACAGATCATTCCTAGCTTCCCATAATTTCCGTATCTCGTCACCGGGTGCAGGCACATAAGAGAGCAGCAAAGTACCGCTGCCCTGGAGGCAGTAGCCACCCAGCGCAGCTGGGAGTACCATTGTCTGGCCAGGAGCAAGCTTCTCTCCATATTCAAAGGTATCGCCATACCGCACCATTACCTCGGCCCCTAAAGAAGAGAGGATAATGCAACTTCCCATCGTCTCGCTCTTCATATAGCCATGAGATGTGCCGGGCTGTTGAAAGACCAGTTCGCGTACCACAAAATACCGGCAGGCCACCAGGCAGCGATCCTCGTACCCCTCTCCACCAGGGAGGGACAGCGGCTGCATTTTGATGTGAGGCGAGCGGTCGTAAATTGCTACATCCAGCGCACGTTCAACGTGTAACTCGCGGGGAGTTCCTGCGGCAGTCAGGCGGCCATAGTCGTACATGCGATAGGTAAGGTCTGAGTACTCCTGCAGTTCGTAGAGCATTACACCGCCGCCGATCGCGTGAACGGTTCCGGCTGGCACAAAGATACTATCGCCAGCAGCAACCTTCACTTCGTGAAGTAGTTTCTCTAACCTCACCTCTTCGATAGCTTCCTGGACTTCTCTGCGCGAGGTGGGAGCATTGAATCCATGAACGATAGAAGCTCCAGGGGCAGCGTCCAGAATATACCAGAATTCCGTTTTACCGAGTTTCCCATGCTCATGCTGATTCGCATAGATATCATCAGGATGTACCTGCACCGATAACTTGTCGGTGGCATCTATAAACTTTGCCAGCAGAGGGAAACGCTGACCGAATATAGCCATTGCCTGCTCTCCAAGAAGCTCCGGCCCAAGTTCTTCGACAAGTGATCCAAGTGTCCTACCCGCGTATGGCTCGTTCTGAGCAACAGTGCTTATCTCGGTTTCCCAGGATTCACCGATGACAACGTCACCAGGCGGAAGTCGTTTCCAGCCTTCACGCTCTAACCGCCGCCCTCCCCAAATTGTCTCATGCAATGACGCGTCTAACCGAATAGGATGTAGAGTCAACACAAGCCCCTCCTAACCAGTAGCATTGATGATGGAGAAGCCCGGTGTATCCTGCTCGCATACGGCTGCTCTGCGTGCCGCAATTTGCACGATACACCGGGCCTCTATAGCCAAATAATCTAACAAAATGATGTTGGATCAGGTCGCTAGCAGCGCTCCTTCGATCTGGCGGCGCAATCTATCGCGCATCACGATACCTTTGACGCGATTGATCTCCTGACCATTCTTGAAGAAGATCAGGGTAGGAATACCATCAACATTCCACTCGCTCGTCAGCGCTTCATTCGCATCAACGTCCAGTTTAGCAAATGTTACACGCCCCCCGTATTCCTTGCTGACCGCCGCAAACTCCGGCTCAAATAACTGGCATGAGCTGCTGCGCTCTGATGAGAAGTCAACGACCCACCATTTTGATGCATTAAGCACCTGTTCGGCGAAGTCATGGCTCGTTACTTCAATATAGCTCTCCGTGAGATCTTTGTGTTCTGCCATGCTATCCTCTTTACAGCATTTACATTGCCCACGCTATTGTCTTAAAAGCGTATCATCGAAGAGTTACGATGTCAAGGAAATTTTCGGGGCATACTTCTCCTCAGGTCGCAGAGGATGCCAGCATTTCCTCTGCATCCTCTATCACGTATCGATATCCTTGCTCTGTTAGAAACAATTGGCGATTGGCTGAGAACTCCTGGTCGCGCGTATCACGGGTGACGATGGAGTAGAAGTACGCGAGTCCTCCATCCTGCTTGGGGCGCAGGATGCGCCCTAAACGTTGCGCTTCTTCCTGGCGCGAACCGAACGTACCGGATACCTGGATGGCAACATTTGCATCGGGCAGGTCGATGGCAAAATTCGCTACCTTGCTCACAACCAACCGCTTGATTTCACCCTGCCGGAATTGTTCGTATAGCTTCTCTCGCTGCTTATTCGGCGTTTTACCCGTCAGCAGGGGAGCTTCCAGGTCTTCAGCAAGCAATTTCAGCTGGTCAATATACTGTCCAATAATTAACACCTGGTCATCTTGATGGCGCTCAACCAGAAAGCGCGCCACATGCAACTTTTCTGGAGTTTCTGCTGCAATCCTGTATTTTTCTCGCTCATCGGCAACGGCATAATTCAATTGTTCGTCCTCGGTCATCCCCACGCGGATCTCGTGACATTCAGCCGTTGCAATCCATCCCTGGCGCTCTAATTCGCGCCAGGGCACATCGTATTTTTTAGGACCAATCAGGCTGAATACATCGGCTTCTCGCCCATCTTCTCGCACCAGCGTAGCAGTCAGGCCCAGCCGGCGGCGTGCTTGAATCTCCGCAGTAATACGGAAGACGGGTGCGGGCAATAGATGGACCTCGTCATAAATAATCAGCCCCCAATCGTAACTGTTGAAGAGCGAGAAATGCGGGTATTCCTCTTCTGCCGGCACTTCTCCATCCGCCTGCTCTTTACTGCTGGGACGACGGTACGTGAGAATCTGGTAGGTGCTCACCGTAATGGGGCGGATTTCTTTGCGGTCTCCCGTGTACTCGCCTATCATCTCCGGTGGAATATCCGTCTTGTCCAGGAATTCTTGTATCCATTGCCTCACTGCTACGGTATTGGTGGAGAGGATCAACGTAGCGCGTTGGATATCGGCTATCGTGGCCAGGCCGACAATCGTTTTGCCAGCACCACAGGGTAGCACGACGACGCCGCTGCCTCCACTGGGTGCGCCTCCCGCATAGAATGCAGCCGAGGCCCCATACTGGTATGCGCGTGGCTGAAACTCCTTCCCCGCTGCTGTGATCGTCCGCAATTTCATGGATATCGGGGAACCATCGGTATACCCGGCTAAATCTTCGGCAGGAAAACCAATATGAATCAACGCCTGCTTAATGTGCCCCCGGCGTGAAGCATTTACTTGAATCGTATGGCTGTTCAATTGACGCAGCAGGAAAGGCTGGGCGCGCCTGTGATGCATAATCTCAGCGATGAGAGCCACGTCGCTAGAAGTAAGGAGCAGCGCGTCCCCTTCACGAATCAGCTTGATGCGCCCATAGCGACTGACATATTCGCGGATATCGACGACGATATTTGATGGGATATCGTATTTGCTGTAGCGTGCCAGCAATTCAAGAATCGTTTGCGCGTTCATACCCCCGGCAGCGGCATTCCAGAGCGAGAGCGGCGAAAGGCGATAGGTATGAATATGTTCTGGTGATTTTTCTAGCTCGGCAAACTGGGCGAGCGCATCTCTCGCCTCTGCATGCTGCGGGTGATCGACTTCTAGCAAAATGGTGCGATCACTCTGTACAATTAATGGGTTACTTGGATTCATGCTTCCCTGTTACACTCCCGGCATCTCCGCCCAATTCTTCACATATTTCAAGATAGTAGTGACAGTTGCCTCTTCATACCCGTGCATGAGGTGACGAGCGCCGGTGACTACTTTGATGCCTTTGGGGCCTTTCAACTGCTCGACAAACGGCTCCAGCTTATACAGTGGGCAAATTTCATCGAATTCACCGGTGACAAAGAGTTTGGGGCGTTCAAAGACTTTGGGAAATCCGCTCGCTGCGCGAAATAGCGGTAAGCTTATTGCTACGATCGTGCGTATACGCGCATCAAAAGGAGCATAAAGTAGAGCAATATAAGCACCGAAACCGTGACCAATCACACAGACTTTGGCTGGATTCCCCCCTGGCTGCGCCAGAACGCAATCAATAGCTCCTGCGAGATCAAGTGGTTCAAGGCGCCCATCCGTCTGCTGGCCTTGACTGTTGCCAACTCCTCGGAAGTTAAAGCGCAGCGCTATCATCCCTGCTTCGGCCAAACGTCGCGCCAGCGCTATGGTCAACGTATCATTCATATCGCTGCTGGCTGGTTGAGGGTGACACAGAACGATTACGGGAACAGATTCTACTTCTGTGGGCGCATGGAGCATTCCCTCTAAAAGAAATGAGGGTTGCCCGCGACTGGAAAAAGTGATCGGTCGCTCAGCGGATGCTGATGTTGAGGTCATGTCCTCCCTTTCGTACTATTCGCCCGGTTTCTAGGATGCGATTTAATCTTATATCAGCTAGAGCATCCCGTCAACTGGTTGACGAAGCTCAAGAACCTTGCTATATTGCACCGTTATCAGTTCGTGCGCAATCCGTTATAGCTTATGGAAGCACGTGAAATTTATAAAATGTCCTGGCGCGAATTTACAAGATTTACAACAAACCCTTTGCATATGCGTCTAAGGATGTTATACTGAATAAGTACATTATGTTTGACATACGTGCGTTTACGTGTGTTTGATTCTTGTGGTGTATCTCGGTTAGAGAGTGAATTTCTATTTTTCGTTGGTTCATCCTGATATTTGTGGTTACTTTGAGAGGCTGGCGAAGGAGACCGGGAACCTATGGGAAGTATCCTACGCTTGATGTAAGGATTGGCTCTGGGCTGATTGACTACTGTATTTGTTAATCCCTCTCATTGTAACCTCGGCTTACGCAGTGTCCTCGTGGGGGATGGATACTCGCTGGCAGTACCATACGAATAGCAGAGGATTCCACCAGCTAGAAATGCCTGGAGATCTGTAAGTGTGAGTCTTTCCTGGCTCATCAATGTTTGCGGTTGAACGTAGGTAAGGACCACTCTTGCATTTCACCAGATGCACAGGATAGCCATTTTGTTATGGCATAAATATGCCATGCAATCGTGGTGGACCATCATCTCGAGATAGACTAGCCATTTAAACTGTGGAGGTTGTAAAGAGATAGTTCGGTAGTCGCAAATCTACCGGGTCAGGAGTATTTATGGCCAACATTCTAGTCGTCGAGGACGAACAAATAATTGCCAGGTTACTAAAGGAAATGTTGCTGGTCGAGGGTTATCAAGCTGTAACCGTCCTTAACGGCGAAGATGCTGTCCAGTTTGCACTAAAGGAAACGCCCCACCTGATTATCTTAGATCTGATGCTCCCTGGGATTGATGGCTATGAAGTGGTTCAATGTTTGCGTACTCATCCCAAAAGCATGCATATCCCCATCATCGTACTCAGCTCTCTGGGGGAAACAAAGGATAAAGTACAAGCCTTTGAAGTAGGCGTGGATGACTATATTACCAAGCCTTTTCATACCGACGAATTGCTTGCCCGTATTCGTACACAGCTCCGCCGCGTGCAACAGAATTTTCTTTCCCCGCTCATTGGCCTGCCGGGCGGCTTTCAAGTCGAGTTAGCTATCCAGTATAAGCTGAATAGCATGGAACCGTGGAGCATGCTCTACCTCGATCTTGACAACTTCAAGGCTTTTAACGACGCCTACGGATTCCTGAGAGGCAATGATATGATTCGCCTGGTGGGACAAATTTGTCAACGTGCGGTGCGCCAGTATGGCAACCCCGATGACTTTTTAGGTCATATTGGCGGGGATGACTTTGTAGTGGTCACCGTGCCTGAACGTGTGAACATATTTTGCAAGTACATTAGCGCCCGGTTTAAAGAAGAGAGTACCATCTTTTACTGCCCCGATGATCTCAGGCGTGGCTCGATTAGCGGCGTGGACCGCAAGGGACGATCCTATCTGTTCCCCCTGGTTTCTCTCTCGATCGGCGTCGTGAATAATCAGATGTGGCGGCCACATAGCATAGAAGAAGTGAGTTATTTAGCCGCTGAAGCGAAGTACCATGCCAAACAATCCACCGATAATGTGTACCACTTGCCACCTTTCCGGGAAATAGCAGGTCACGAAACCTCGCATCCTCCTCGCTATGTTTCGTCATCTACACTCGCCCACGTTTCTACTGCTTATATGCATAATCGCCACCAACTTTTGCATACTACCGAGGAAAATATCCTGGAGGAATACGAACAACAAGTGCTTTGAAAGTGGTGAATGCTACGAACCAGGAAGAAAAACAAGTAGAAAGCATTCTGAGTAGTGAAGTGGATGAGGCCAGGCGTTTGGCTCTGCGGGAGAATGCAAAGCGTGTCTTGCAGGAGAGCGGCCTTGCTGAAATGCTCAAAACGCTCAATAAAAACGCACTAAAAGGAAGAGGCAATTTTCACGAGTTCGACTCTATGATCCTTCTCAAATGGGGTACAAGCCAAACGCGTCGCCATATCTGGATCGAGATTAATGGGAACACCATCCGTTTCAGACTCTCCCCTCACCGTAAGTGTTCCACAACTGCACCGATCTGTGATGGTGAATATCACACCTTCACCAGTAGCATGTGGTCAAATCGAGAGTTTTTGCTGAGTGAGCTGCACAAGTATTATGCCAAGCCGGTAGCGGAAACTTCATCCGATTAGTTGATAGCTACTGGGGATCAAGCGCAAATACCCGTACAATCCCCAGACTACTCAGGAAACTACTGATTGCTTTATAGTTTTGGTCGGCATAGAATTCTCTTCGCTGTGTCTCACCTGGCCAACTCAGCAAATTCAGAAAGTGCAAACTGTATTTGCCCGCTGGATCGTCTGCTGCTGGAGCCTGCTGGGGTAATGCGCTATCCTCATTTCGGCCCCGTGCCAAAAACGCGAATGCCAGCGTCGGCTGTGCTGCCTGTCGTCGTAGGCCCTCTATCCAGCCTCGCTCTATGCGCTCAACTTGATCCGGTCGGACAGTCGCTAAATGGACGGCTGCAATCGCAGGTTGAACCGAGGGACGACTATAGCCCCAGAGATAGTGCATCAACCATTGCTCAGGAGGTGCCGTCAGTAACTCGCCAGCCGATCCCGTTAACAGATTTTTCGGATTGTACCGGTCCCGCGCCTTCTGCCAGCACTCTTCATCCTCCCAGGTAGTGAGGATGAAATAATACGATTCGTGGTCCCGGCTGCGGTAAAAACGCGCATTCACTAACCCGGGCGCATTGTGTACTGTATCTGAGATGAAGCGCAGGCGTGCCAGTCCATCCGCATCTCTCCCAGCCGCTGTATGTGCCAGTGTTGCAACCAGTAATTCCATCCTTCACCCATTCAAAATTAATCTCCGCCATGAAGCATGACATAGCACATCCTGTTTGTCAATGTCAAACTGATCTGGACAATCCACGCTCCCGGAAATATACTTTTAGTAAGAGACTTAGCCCCATGTACGTCGTCTGGATAGCCATACTGGAATCAAAACACCCCAACTTAGGAGGCGTTCCTATGCTCGACCCAGAGGCCATGCGTAACACCGTTGAATGGAAACAGACCAGACCCGAAGATGCCGCCATTTGGGTTTCGGTCACTCGCCGTAGCGCCGACCAGATGCCCCTCGAAAGCGAAGATTCCCAGATCACCCGCTATAAAGAAGAGGACCCCGAAAGACAGGCACAACGCTACCTGCTCTGGCGGGAAGACACTCCTGTCGGGCGCTTACGCTTTTTCGTGCAGGGCAATACCGCCGAACTGGATGGATTGGTGCTCTTACCAGAAGCTAGCGGCAGTGTGGCCGCCCAGGTAGTGACCGAGGCCCTGCTTCGAGCAGCGGCCCTTGGCGCACGTCACCTCAAAGCAACTTACCCTGCTGCGTACATTGCCTCTTTTGCTGCGGCAGGCTTTCAGGAGCTACGCCGTCGCACGGGCATGATGGCATCGACCAGTATATCACTACCGCAGATCTCATTGCCGCACTCTTTGCGCGTCCGCTCAGTCGCTGGCAATGATACAGAACAGATAGGCACGCTGCTCCAACATGCTTATGCCGGTGGGCCGGATAATGTGCATCCAGACTTAGCAGGTTGGCGTGCCGAAGTTCGCGCCATTCAAGAGGGACGCTATGGCCCATTTCTACCCGAAAGCTGTTTTGTCGCTGAACATACCCTTGATCGCTTTCACCTGGCAGGAACAATTCTGGTGCATCTAGAGCGCAGCGTGCCGCGCATTCGACATATGGCCGTCGCTCCCCTGTTTCGTCATGTGGGCCTGGGTCAGCTTTTAGCGGTAAAAGCCATGCAGCGCCTGCACGAGCTTGGGCAGGCAACCGTTGTTCTCTACGTGACGCTTGGCATTCCCGCCGTTAACCTCTATCACAGGCTTGGGTTTGTCGAGGCCGGCTCAACGTATATCGAAGCAGAACGCATGCTCACGAGATAAGGGGCGATTCTATTAGGACACGAATGCCCTGAGGGCCTCTGGACGACCGCAGAAGAGACAAGGAGCGGGTATGCAAACGAATGTCACACGCTTTATTATCTACGTTGGTTTGTTCCTCTCACGAGTCCACGCCTTCCTCGAGATAAAGAGGAAATAGGCAAAGCTGGCTACGTATAAAAAGAGTCCAAAGTAATCAGTAGGAAAATGCATCACCTCACGATAGAGCATGAGGCACCAACGAAATACTCCCATGCTATGGGCTAGTCTGCCCTCCGCCCAGATCTTCCATCCGGTGCCATCTTGGATTATCGTAATCAACCAGAAACGGGACGGAACTGCCTACCGGAAACTTACTCGGGTCTTTCACCATGCCGCGCAAGGTGTACACCTTGCGCGTTTCGGGATGCTGCCACCGGGCAGACAGGCGATAGATTTTCCTGGAAAAAGTACCCCTATCCTTGACTCCAGAAGTATCGATTATAGGGGGCCCTACTTGGTAGGTGGCAATGCGGGTGACAGTAGCCATCACCCGCGTGCCGGTTTCCGCCAATTCAACAGTCTTGTGCAGAGAGGTGAAAATGCGCCAGACCAGCAAAATAGGAAGAGCTATACCTAACACTACACCTGTTCCGAAAGCGATACCCATACTTAACGCGCCGAGTACTTTCGTCCTCATGTCATAGTCTCCTTCTAATCACTATCCACGAAGGTAGAACGTAAGGAACGATGAGAAATCCAATGAACGTTTTAGAAAGCAGTGATGAAAGTCTAAACATTGGGTATCTCGCCTGTGTCTGCGAGGGCAACTTGGAACCTGTGGGTTTAGTTCTCTATGCACAGATCAGTAATAGCCGCACCGTTCATATCAATAGACGAATCGTAGACATCCATTTGTAATAGGAGTCTATCCAAAGGCGAAATAGTTCAATTAAAATGAGGATAGTAATCACCTTAAACGTATGTCTACCTGACTAAGGAGTAAACCAGTATGCAATGCAGATTCTGTGGGGAAGCGCTGGTAGCGAGGGCTGTGTTTTGCCCAAATTGCGGTAAACCTGTAGATTCAGGCAACTCTGAGTTTTCGTCCTACGAATACAATTCCAGTGATGGCTCAGTTCCCTATAGTCCTTCTACTCCGATCATTGAATTATCTTCTGCGACACCCAACCAGCAATCACAACCCAATCTACAGCAGAATGCTCAAGCACAAGTGTTTCCTGTCCAGCAATTCAATCCCTACCAACAACTATATACTGATCCACAAACCTACTCCGGCCAGCAGTTTTATCAGGAAGCCCCGCCGCTTTCTCAAGGCAACGTTCAACAATCGCCTAGTGCAGATCAACCGCCATCACCTCAGCCGCAGAAGCGTGGTGGCCCTTCTATCGCCATGATCGTTCTCCTCGTCGTCCTGGCATTGCTCGTTGGAACAGGCAGCGTGATAGCCTACGTTGCGCTAGCGCATCGTCCCGCTCAACAAACTCAGACAACTACTCCAATCCCAACTACTGCGGCAACATTCACAACCACAAGTGCGCAGACCATTCCTACGATCACAACTTCCGATCCGCAGCAGCTTTACACACAGGCGACAAGTGGGACGCCAGCCCTCACTGATCCCTTGAACTCGTCAAATCCCTACGGCTGGGAATCGTCCCCTGGCAGCAGCTATACGTTCTCAGGAAATGCATTGCACGTTAGCGCCACACAAGCTATATCCAAGGAAACTACTGCCCTCTGTATAGCCAGCTCAACCAGCATTGGCAACTTTGCCTACCAGGTAAGCACAACCATCTCTCAAGGAAATGCCACCGGGGTCGTTTTTCGTGCGCAGTCATTAGGGGTATATTTCTTCCTCATTAGCTCGAATGGAGCTTATGTGCTTGGTTCTGGTCAGTACAGCGCTGCTAGCAACGGAAGTTTTAAAATACTGGCAGGTGGAACGAGCCAGTCAATCAAAACCGGTGCGAATCAAGCGAATCTCCTGACCGTGATAGCGCGAGGAAGCACAATTTACCTTTACGCTAATCGACAGTACCTTGCCAGTGTCAACGATAGCACATCCAGCATTGGCGCGATCGGTGTGTTCGGGGAAAACACACTGGGAGGTCCGGTGGATATCGCGTACAGCGATATCCAGGTATGGCAGCTATAAGCGGCGGGGCGACATTGCCACTATGACCAAAAAGCTCGGTTTTTCATCTGGCCTCTACCAATTTGCAACCGCCTCTCACTCTTAAAATATACACCGTTCTGGTTATCTATTCAGTAGTAGGATTGATATTCCCGCACGCTTGGTGTCCGCTTCAGGTATTATCACCTCATTTGTCGCCTGGCTGTATGGTCGGAGACGAGCTAAGCGGAAAACCGAACAAGTGCTAACGGCTTTGCAGGAAAATGGGTCAAACGGTGAGCCAGAAACCCCAACCACAACGCGATGAAGAGAAGAAAAAGCGCACACGCAAGAAGAAGTCGAAGCAGACCATCACACGTGCTGTGCCGCATATTCGTCTGAGTGAGGCCAACCCTGGGAAGCTGGATGCGTTGGATCAGCTCGTGGTGGTTTTTCAGGCGCTCTGTCAACAGTATGTGACGCTATGGTGTACGACTGAGGGCACTCCTGATCGCTATGCAACCCCGGTAGTTGCCAGCCAGTTATCTGAACGCTGGCAGCGCGTCGCCATGCAACAGGCGGCAGGAATCGCCAAATCCTGGCGCACCAACCGGCAAGCTGCCTATGATGCCTATCTGGAAGAGCTGGCGGAGTATGCCGAGGCTGCTGCCCGTGCAGAGAGCAGTGGCATTCCTATCGGCCCCAAGAGAACCGAGCCCGTCTGGCGTGAATGGAATGTGCCCGCACTGCGCGTTCCTTCCATCCAGGCTAATGCAAATGTCGTGGTCCTCGAACCGCCAGAGGACTCGACCTTCGAGTATTGGCTGCGGATCTCGACCCTGGACAAAGGCCATCCCCTGCGGGTTCCCGTCAAGCTCGCTGCGTACCACAAACAAGCCCTCAAAGAGAAAAAACTCAACACCTCAACCACGTTGTGCAAACGCAACGGGTGCTGGTGGCTGACCCTCTCGTTTGATGAGGAGGTTCCTCTTCAGACCGAGAAAGATGCGCCTCTCGTTGGGGTGGATGTCGGCATTGCCAACTTTCTGACCACCTCCACTGGGAAGCAGTATGGGACCTTTCATGGCACACTCGCCCGACGCCACAAGCGTGATCGGGAGAAACGCCGGCGCAAGGCCAAATTGCGCGCGTGTCTCAAGAAAAAGGGCGTGACAAAACTTCCTTCGACCAGCAGTGTGACCGGTCAACGGTTGACCCGTCACGTGAGGCAGGAGATCAATCGAGCCGTCACGCTGCTGATCCAGGATCACACGTCAGCCCGCATCATTTATGAGGAGCTCTCAGTCGCTTCCATGCGCTTCAAGGCGCGCTCCATGAACGCATATCTCTACGCCTCCAACCTGGCGCACATCCCAGAGCAGCTCAAATGGGCCACCGCCAAACGAGGTATGGCCGCTCATACTGTCAAAGCCGCCTATTCCTCCCAGGAATGTTCACGTTGCCACTATGTGGATCGAGCGAATCGACCGAACCAGCAGACGTTCTGTTGTGTGCGGTGCGGCTACCAGGATCACGCTGACCACAATGCTGCGCTGAATGTGGCTTCGCGGTGGGGCGATCAGGAACTGGCCGCCTGTCACAAGAAAGACCAGATCAAAGCAGTGCTGCTCAGAAGGCATGAAGCGTGCATGCAGCTTTTTGGGTTGGTCGTAGTCCAACCTGCCGTCCAGTTGGGTTTGTGGGATGACCCACCAGCTTCAACGGACGTAGCTTAATGTTGAGTTCCCAGGCCAAATGCAACATTTGGTGCTGGTCTTGGCAACTATGTGTAGCTCAATGGAGGCTCTTGCTCCACCGTAGTGCGTCTTCTCTAGAGCGCCAGTGAGGAGGAATGCTCATGCAGTTCTCTCCCCAGATAAGAAGGAGGATCACTCGTGGTGGTAAGCTCAAAGAATCCCGCCAGGCTCCCCACCGACTCCACGAATGAGAAGTGCAGCTTGCAACAAGCACAGACGACACTTCCTCTTGGGGTGACGCTACGAGACGCACACGGGGCCAGCTATGTTGTCGAGGGTTTCCTTGGGAAGGGTGGGTTCGGTGCTGTCTATGTCGTGAGAGATCGGCGCATCAAAAGCAACCTGTTTGCGCTCAAAGAGCTGATTAGCCAGGATAAGCTCGACCGGGAGTGCTTCATCTTTGAAGGGGAGCTTCTCAAGCGACTTGATCACCAGGCTCTGCCCCATGTCTACAGTGTGTTCGAGCACAAAAAACTCCAGCGGGTGTATATGCTCATGGATTATATCCAGGGACGAAACCTGGCCGACTTGTGCCAGGAGCAACCAGAAAAGCGTTTAGCGTTCCCTCTGGCCCTGACCCTGCTGGCACCCATTGTCGATGCCCTCATCTATCTGCACCGTCAAGATCCGCCCATCGTGCACCGGGACATCAAACCCAGGAACATCATCGTCCCTGCGGAAAGCCATGAAACCATGCTGGTTGATTTTGGCGCCGCCAAGGAATACGACAGCGAAGCAACCACCACCCTTATTCGTCAGGTAACGTCGGGCTACGCCGCCCCTGAGCAGTATATGAGTGGGACCAATCCTCGTACTGATATCTATGGCCTCGGGGCAACCCTCTACATGCTCTTGTCTGGGCAAACTCCCCCTGATGCGCTCGTGCGAGCCACCCGCGGCCGGGGGGCCGATCCTCTCAAGCCGGCGAACCTGATTACGCCAGCGGTCCCCATGCCTGTAGCTCAGATCATTCAGCGTGCGATGAGCCTGAGCAGTGACGATCGCTTCGAGACGGTAGAGGAGTTCTGGCAGCAGTTGCGTGCCCACGCTCCTGAGAGGCTGAGGTTGGCGCCTGGGATATCCTCGGAACGCGCCTCTCGACCTCTTCTTCCGCCTGTGCGAAACCAGGGCAGGCCCACAGCTGCAGGGGTACAAGACCAGCGACCTGCATCCCGCTTGAGAAAACATCCGGCACTCCTGCTGGTCTTGCTGGCCCTGCTGGCCTTGCTGCTCACGCTAGCCATGGGAACAGGTTTCCTGCTGCATGCCAGGAACTATGACCTTGCTGCTTCTCCTCAACAGCGGCACATTCCTCTTTCCGACCCGGGAGAGCAGTCCCCACCCACACTGATCCCAAGGGCTCCCATCTATCCACCTCTTGCTGCATCGTATGCGGGGACGATCTTTGACCTGATGACGCGGCAGAAAACCTCCCTCTTGCTGACGGCTATACAGCAAAACCAGGAGGGCATTCATGGCTTCTTTCAAGGTCTGGGCCTGGTCGGACCGTTCACAGGGACGGTCACGCCTACCGGGCAGGTGCGGTTCACCGTGACGATCTACACGGGAGCGGCGACCCTGGTTTTTGATGGGATCATCAAAATAGGTGGGGATATGGCGGGAAGCTTTGCAGCCGTTGACCAGCATGGGCAGCGTACGGGTGAGAGCGGGCTTTGGAATGTTTCCGCGAGCCCGTAGCCAGCACATGGTCAGATGACGACGTTCAAAAACCTTGACAAAAGTGACCAAGGGGAACCAGGCAGGCTATTAGCCCGGCCTTTATGGTTCACGCGCAAATGAGCGCAAGGCAAAGGTAATCTGTTCTTCCAACGTCATGGGCCGATCCTGTGGAATCTTTGCCAACGCTGCCTGTGCTTCCGCGGCGGAAAACCCCAATCCCATGAGCGCTTCCAGTACCTCTGACTGTATCTTTCCAGAAGGCGAGAGCGCGTCAGCCCCTCCTAGAGCAACCAGCGATGGAAGTTTCCCTTTCAGTTCAAGTACCAGCTTGGCTGCAAGGCGCTTGCCAACACCTGGAGCCAGTGCCAACCGTTGCTGGTCCTCGTCGGCAACCGCTTTGTAAAAAGTTCGCGCATCCATCACCGATAGCAATGCCAATGCAATCTTTGGACCAACCCCGCTTATACCGATAAGCTGCTCGAAAGCGTCCCTGTCCTCTTCGCTGGAGAAGCCATAGAGCGCCATCCCATCCTCACGCACATGAAAATGTGTGTAAAGGGTGACCTCGGCTCCCACATCGCCCAGGCGGCTCAATGTGGAGGTGGGAGCGAAGACACGGATACTAAAGCCGCCGGCGCGTATGATAGCGTAACCTGCTCGACGCGCTTCCAGAACGCCGTGGATGCTGGCAATCATGAGACCCTGCCTTACCTCTTCTATTAAGATTATCATAGAGTAACACGCGGTACGAGAATTCGCACCTGCTTTAGGAGATTTGGGTGTGGGTCAGAAACGAGGCGGTATGCAGGTGGCAGATAGCCACCGCAGCAGCATCTGCAGCGTCATCTGGACGAGGAACAGCTTTGAGACGTAGAAGAATACGCACCATCTCCCCCACCTGCTCTTTACCGGCAGCACCATAACCCGTCACTGCCTGCTTGACTTGCCTGGGTGTATACTCGGCAACCGCAAGGCCACCATTTGCTAACGCCAGCATAGCCACACCCCGCGCCTGCCCCACAGAGAATGCAGTACGTGCATTTTTGGCGAAGAAAAGTTCTTCCATTGCCGCTTCGCCTGGATGATACGTGGAAACAATTTCACCCAAATGATGATAAATATGCTGCAAGCGTTCGGGCATCGGCATACTGGCGGGCGTCGTAATCACATCACATGCAATCATGCTCAACTCGCTCCCTCGCGCCGCCACTACCGCGTAGCCGACAATCGCAGTTCCCGGATCTATGCCCAGGGCAACACGGACAGGAGTAGTCGTCGGCGATGGGCCGGGTAGAGTGCCCATTGCTCAACCCTCGTAAGAAGCTGCGAACTCCTCCGGGAAGTCGGCATTGGTATACACATTCTGCACATCATCCAGGTCTTCGAGCTTTTCCACCAGCCGCATGACCTGGTGCGCAACCTTCTCGTCGGCTAGATCGATCTTGGTTTTCGGTGCCAGGGAACTCTCGGCTTTCACCACCTTGTACTTCTTTGCCTCCAATGCCTGGCGCACCTTCTCAAAGTCCGCAGGGTCGGTGTAAATAGTCAGCACCTCGTCGTTGGGGCCTACCGGTTCGACATCATCGGCGCCCATATCGAGAGCCTCCAGGCTGAGTTCGTCGGGGTCATGCCCTTTCAGTTCCACCTCGATAATACCCTTGGACTCAAAAAGCCAGTCAACGCAGCCGTTTTCACCCAGGTTTCCGCCATTGCGGCTGAAGGCATTGCGTACTTCTGCCACCGTGCGGTTGCGGTTCTCCGTCAATGACTGTACCAGCATGGCGGTACCACCGGGTCCATATCCCTCGTAGGTGATTTCTTCCAGTGCTGCTCCCTCAGTGCCCCCCTGGGCACGCTTGATGGTGCGCTCAATGTTATCCATCGGCATATTGGCTTCACGGGCGCGTTGTACAGCCATGCGCAGCCGGAAGTTCGCATTGGGGTCGCCACCGCCGCCTTCGCGCACAGCTACCACAATTTCACGTCCTAGCCGGGTAAAAAGCTGTCCTCTCCTGGCGTCGTTAACACCTTTGGCACGACGAATTTGTGCCCATTTTGAATGACCTGACATAGTCCATCGCCCCTCTTTGGTTGTAAGCCTGAACAATCGCAAAAATATGTATCTTGAATGCCTGGGTGTTGTGAGCAATCCTGTTGCTAGCATTGTAACATGATTGACCGCCAGGCGTCGAGGGGTACAAGATTCAGCTTAAACAACCTCTTGCAAACATCTACTATCTGAGATATTCTTGTCATGAATGCGCGCAGCATACAACTCGCTCCGTAAAACAACGTATTATCTGATGAGAGACATAGTTTCTTGAAAAAAAGTACCGCTGCCACACATCACACGGCGCGTCAAGGACTGGGCCGCACAGGTGAACGCCTTGCAGCAGAAGCGTTGATGGATAAAGGATATCACATCCTGGAACGTAACTTTCGCTGCCGCCATGGCGAAATTGACCTTGTGGCCCAGGATGAACATGAACTGGTCTTTGTAGAAGTCAAGACCCGTCGGGGAACCTCCTATGGCCTTCCCGAGGATGCGCTCACGCTCCACAAACGTCGCAAGATTCTGGAGGTGGCGCCCTACTACCTGGATCTTCATACCTGTTCGGACTGCTCATGGAGAGTAGATGTCGTGGCAGTGCAGTTTAGCAAAGGCGGTAAGCTCGAAGAAATACGCGTCTATCAGCATGCCGTCACTGCTGATAGTCAATAACATAGACGCACAAACTATCTGTATAAATAGTGAAATGGGAGGCTAATCACATGGCAGACTTTTTAGAATCCGCAAAGAGTATGGTGAGCGCTGCGGTCAGCCGCACAAGCTGGGAAGCTCAGAAGCAATTGCGGGTGCGCAGTAAACAGGGTGAGATCGAGAAACTGTTAGAGCAACGCCAGCAATTGCTCGACGAGCTTGCGCAGGTAGTAATGAATCTCTATCAACAAGGCAGATTAACCGATCAGCAACTCGCGCGCTTGTGCGCTAGTATCCAGGAACTGGATCACGATGTCCAAAACCGCGAAACGCAATTGCAGGAGACAAAGAACGAAGTTTACCCCGCGAATCAGTTTATGCCCGCAGCGACTCCGGATTATACGCCACCAACCTCTTCGCCTTCAACCCCTTCGAAAGCCGGGGCTTACCAGGCACCGGGAGCTGGTACGCACGTTCAAGTTTGCCCAAACTGTGGCAGTGCAGTGCGTCCCAATGCCCTCTATTGCCGCAGTTGTGGTACAAAATTGCGTTGATTTGTGTAGAACTGTGTTATAATGGTTGTTACCCCTGGTGTCAGCCATGACTCAAGGATGACAGTTTTTTACGTGGTGCTACAGGCATGATTATGGTAGATAGGCAATCGGCGTGAAGGGTGTCGTATTGACCAAAAATTCTCAAGAAGAAGCGAGCTTAACCCTCGACAGTATCAGTCACAGCGCGGCCCAGACACAGCGGATGGGTATGCGCCTGGGAGAGTTACTGCAAGGGGGAGAACTTATCCTGCTCGATGGACAACTGGGAACTGGCAAGACAACCTTTACGCAGGGGCTGGCCCAGGGCATGGGCATCACGGAGAACGTCAACAGCCCGACCTTTATCTTGCTCAAGGAATATGCCGGTCAGCTTCTTTCGCATACTCCACCTCGTAGAGGGCCTGCTCTCTATCACTTCGATTTGTATCGTCTGGATAATACTGAGGAGATGATTGATCTGGGGTTTGAAGACTATTTTTACAGTAATGGCGTTTGCGTAGTTGAATGGGCAGAGAAGGCTGCCTCGTTCTGGCCAACTGAGCATCTAAACATTCGCATGAAAATGATGACTGAGACAAAGCGCGGCCTGTTGTTCATTGCAACCGGGGAGCATTACTGCGAACTATTGCGACAATTTCAGAAGAACACCTATGCTACTACTGGCTCTTGATACCTCCACCCGCCAGGCAAGTATTGCTCTCAGTCATGAGCGCACCCTCTACGGCGAATACACCTGGCAGGTTGGCAACAACCACAGTGTAGAGTTGCTGGGTTACGTTCAGCGCCTGCTGGCTGAATGTGGTCGTACTATGCAAAGTATCGATGGCATAGCGGTTGCCACTGGGCCGGGATCATTCAATGGAGTGCGAGTCGCGGTAGCCGCGGCCAAAGCCCTTGCGTTCGCGTTACAAAAGCCGCTTGTGGGAGTGAGCACACTTGATATCATTGCTGCTCAACAGCAGCAATGGCGAGGTCCGGTATGCGCTATGCTGGAAGCAGGCCGGTCCGATCTCTATGCCGCTTGCTATATATTCGATGAAGTATATCGCGACGGTGAGGTTTCCTATCATTTGCGGCAGCTCAGTGAGTATCTTTTACTTTCACCTCCACGTTTAGCTGGCTATCTGGAGGAAAACGTAAGCGTGTGGGTTGGGGTACCAGGCGAGCGTCAACTTCCTCCATTTCTCTTCTGTGGTGAGTTAAGCGAAGCATCTCGTCAAGCGTTATACGCACATATGCAAGGAAATGCCCTTTTTGCCGGTGACCTGCAAGCGGTGCGGCATGCTTCTACTCTGTCTCTACTCGCGCTGCAGCACCTGGATGATGGTAGAGTTGATGACCCAATGCTTCTTGAACCGATGTATTTACGGCGGCCTTCTATAACACCCAGTACTCGTAAACAGCCGCTCCTGGGAGATAAACCACATCGACCGGCTGAGCAGGGTGAGGCAGAAAGGGAAGAGGGTGCGTTACGTTATTGATCGTATGACGATGTTAGATGTGCCTCGTGTCGTCGAGATCGAGCGTCTGGCCTATCCATCGACCTGGCCTCCCAGCGCGTACCGCAAAGAGCTACAGGAAAATCGCTGGGCACATTACATTGTATTGCGCGATAAAATGATTGCCGAGGAACGCATGATGGTGCCCGCGCAAGAATCAGAACGCCCTCGCCGTATCTTTCCACTCACGCTTTTGCCAGGCCGTTCTTCAGCTACAGTCCAGCCGCCCAACCTGGCCTCGATCATTGGGTTCGCCGGGTTGTGGCTAATGGTTGACGAGGCCCATATCACCACGATCGCCATGCATCCTGACTACCGCCGTCGTGGGCTAGGTGAATTCATGCTGGTAAGCTTGATTGATATCGCCTATACCATCGGGGCAAAGTGGGTCACACTTGAAGTACGTGTCTCGAATTACGCCGCGCAAAATCTCTATCGTAAGTATGGTTTCCGGGAAGCTGGCTTGCGCCATCGCTATTATAGCGATAACCAGGAAGATGCCCTGATTATGTGGACGGATGAAATCAATTCACCCAGCTATAAGCAAAAATTCCAGGAATTGAAAACCACGCTCATGCGAAAACTCGAAACACTGTAGGGATCTATGCTCATACTAGGTATTGAAAGTTCGTGCGATGAAACCGGCGCGGCCATCATCAAAGATGGCCGTTATCTGCTCTCAAACGTGGTAGCCTCACAGGCCGAAATTCATGACCGTTATGGAGGGGTGGTACCAGAAGTTGCCTCACGTCAACAGCTTGCCACGATCATTCCGGTAATCGAAACAGCGCTCGACCAGGCCGCCTGCAGTTGGGAAGACATCGACGCCGTTGCCGCCACCTATGGCCCCGGGCTGGCCGGATCGCTCCTGGTAGGTCTCACGGCCGGTAAAGCCATAGCGCTGGCACACAATCTCCCGTTTCTTGGCGTGAATCACCTGGAAGCGCATATGTATGCTAACTGGTTGCGCGGGCAAACCGGGGCGGCTTTACCGGATGACGCCGACTGGGAATATCAAGAGGGTGATCCGGCTTTTCCCTTGATATGCCTGGTAATCTCGGGGGCACATAGCGAACTTGTGCTCGTACATGGCCACGGTCAATACGAATTATTGGGTCGCACACGCGATGATGCTGCCGGAGAGGCTTTTGACAAGGTGGCGCGCATTTTAGGACTCAGCTATCCCGGCGGACCGGCTATTCAACAGGCGGCCCAACGTGCTGAAGAAGAACTGGAGCGGCAGGGGAAATCTCCCGCGCTGGCCCGTAGCGCCTATCGGTTGCCACGCGCCTGGCTGCGTGGCACCCATGACTTCAGTTTCAGCGGATTGAAGACTGCCGTGCTACACCTTGCTGAAGGCGCTACCGAAGATCAGCGTAATCCCCATGTAGCGAGCAGCACGAGCGGGAAGCAAGTCAGCCAGTATACGCGTATGGGAGTGCAAGCGGCGCAGAGAGGCGGGGCAAATGTCGCATTACTCGCTGCCAGTTTTCAAGAAGCTGTTGTGGATGTACTTGCGGTCAAGACACGGCTTGTGGCACAGCAATATCATGTAAAGCAGGTATTACTCGCGGGTGGCGTTGCCGCCAATACCAGTTTGCGAACGCGCCTGGAGCAAGAATTGCGGCCGCTCAATATCCGTCTCAATTATCCGCCGGTTGAGTTCTGCACGGATAACGCGGCCATGATTGCCAGCGCCGCTTTCTTTCACCTGCTTAGGGGCGAACAACATGGCCTCGACCTGGACGTCGAGCCTGGATTAAGCCTGCCATTTACAGAAAAGTGAGGGTATCGTATGTCGAAACAAAAAGCCTACGCCCTTGGTATCGACCTGGGTGGAACCAAAACCCTGGCTGCAATTGTGGATATCACCACCGGCGAAGTGATCGCTTCTGCACGCAAACGCACACGCGCCGAAAAGGGTCAGGACTTCGTATCACAGCGCATCATCGAGCTTTCATCGACAGCCATTGAGGCTGCGAAACTGCCGGCGAATGCAGGCATAGTCGCAGTTGGTGTTGGAGCTGCAGGGCAAATTGACCGTAAAGCCGGAGTCGTTGTGGATGCACCAAACCTGGGTGTCAAAGACATGCCTTTACGTGAAATACTCAACAAACAGTTTGGTAAGTCTGTCGCAGTTGGCAACGATGTTGAAGTGGCTGCCCTCGGAGAATTTCTCTACGGCTCTGGTCAGGGCTATTCCAACTTCGTCTGTGTCTTCGTTGGTACCGGTATTGGCTCCGGCATCGTACAGAACGGGCGCATGTATACCGGGTACACCGGTACTGCCGGGGAGATCGGGCATATGATTATCCAGTTTGGTGGGCGCCTGTGCGGCTGTGGTTGTCGCGGCTGTTTAGAAGCCTATGCCTCTCGTACCGCCATAACGAAAGTGATCATGGCGGAAATACATCACGGGCGAGAGTCAGTACTGGCCGAGGAAGCGCAACGCCAGCTAAAAGAAGGTGAAACCATCATTCGTTCGGGGTTGCTTGCTCAAGCCCTTAACCGCGGCGATGCCCTGGTCACTGAGACCGTCACCGAGGCGGCAGACTACCTGGGTTATGGCCTGGCTTCGGTCATGAACTTTTATAATCCTGAGTGTATTATCCTGGGTGGGGGAGTCATTGAAGCCATAGATCTGCTCTATGAGCGTGCAGCCTATCGTGCCCGCATTACAGCGCTGTCGGCACCGGCCGGCAAAACAAAGATTATGCGAACCAAGCTGGGGGACTTCTCCGGCGTCGTTGGCGCGGCATGTCTCGGAGCAGAGGCGGCAGGATTTACATTCCCCCTCCAATAAATCGTTGCTCTCCTTGGGAGAGGAATGGGGGGAAGTATGGACGAGCTAACGCCCGCTATCAATGTGCGGTCTGTAAGTGTCACAGATGCGCCTGCTCTGCACCAACTCGATTACAGTTTTGAGACAGAGCGCATCTATACGTTACGAGTGGGCGGGGCCCTGGCGCAAAGCGGTAGTCCACATGCGCCGGGCAAGCCGGCATTAGCCTTTGAACTGTGGGAGACACCTGTTGAACCGCCGCTCTATAAGAGCTACCGTGAATACGACCGTACCCTGGCGGAAGTCGAGGCCAAATTGACCGGTATCGATGGTGGGTATGTTGCCCTTGCCGACGAACAGGCAGCCGGCGTAGTTTTGCTCAACTTTGAGCAATGGCGTTCGGTAGCGCGCATCGAAGATATCATTGTTGGCCGCCAGTTCCGTCGCTATGGCATCGGCTCATTGCTCCTCAATTGCGCTTCTGACTGGGCGCGTAACCGTGGCTGCTGGGCCATCGTGCTTGAAACCCAAAATGTCAACTACCCCGCTATACAGTTTTACCTGCGCAACGGGTTGGAAGTCTGGAGCATTCATCACCATTTCTATCCTCCCGGCCCGGTTGAACACGAGGTAGCCATTTTTATGGGCAAAAAGTTGAAGTAGCGAACAACCCCTCATCCGCAATATAATTTAAGCGTAGTAGCTGAGAGGCATCAGTTTGTGTGATTTCGCGCGTAGACTATCTCATGGATGTCTACATCGCATAGATATATCGGGGGCTTAGATGGATCTGTTTTTGAAAATTCTTGCCGCCATCGCCGGCGTTATTCTTATCATTCTTGTCCTGCAGGACAGTTTCGAGACGATTGTCCTGCCGCGCAGGGTATCACGACGTTTCAGGCTGTCGCGCTGGTTCTATTCATCGACCTGGATGCTGTGGTCAGCAGGAGCACGCAAGATGCGCCTGACGAATAATCGGCGCGAGTTTTATCTGAGTTACTATGGTCCTGCCTCGCTGATCTTCTTGCTTATAGCCTGGGGGTTAGTCCTCATACTCGCCTTCGCGCTTTTCCAATGGGGGCTAAATGACCCCCTGAGTGCACCGGAGAAGCATCTAACCTTTGGGACGTATCTCTACATGAGTGGGACAACATTTGTCACGCTTGGATACGGAGATGTTACACCACTGACCGGGTTTGGGCGCATCTTCGCTGTTGTAGAGGCTGGCATGGGCTTTGGTTTTCTTGCCTTGATTATCGGCTATGTTCCTATCATCTACCAGGCCTTCTCGCGGCGGGAGAGAAATATCTCCCTCCTCGATGCCCGTGCTGGCTCACCACCCAGCGCGTCGGAAATGTTGCGCCGCCATTACCGCGACCAGCGTATAGAAGGTCTTGTCCAATTTCTGGGCGAGTGGGAAAAATGGTCTGCGGAGTTGTTGGAGAGCCACCTCTCCTATCCTGTACTGACCTACTACCGCTCCCAGCATGAGCGCCAGTCCTGGCTGGCAGCGCTGACCACCGTTCTGGATACCTGCGCATTATTCATTGTTGGCTTTGAGGGGATCTCAGCACCGACTGTGCGCGCTGCCTTCGCCATGGCCCGTCACGCGGCGGTTGACCTTGCCCAGGTCTATGGCACACCTCCTCTGGATCCCAAGCTCAGCCGTCTCTCACCGGCTGAATTTGCGCGCCTGCGCGACGCCCTCGCCGAGGTAGGGCTAACCTTGCAGCATGAAGAGGATGCCGAGCAACGCCTCTATAAATTACGACGCTCCTACGAACCGTTCGTCAATGCACTGTCGGATCACCTCTTGCTTGCCCTCCCTCCCTGGATTCCGGCGACAAGGACGGTCGACGACTGGCAAACCAGCGCCTGGGATCATTTTGCCGACTGGTCTCCTGAAAAGCTCGAAGAGATCACGCATATCATCGTCGATCACAAGAAGAAAACGCCCGTCCTCCACGAGCACGCGCATACTCATGGCGAGCAGGAGGAGTCGCATGAAGTCGCGCACTCCCTGGATGGCAGTGTTGAAAAAGAAGCATCTTGAGCCGATTGATTTAATTCTTAGGCAAGATTCAAATCGCGCTTCCTAACTCAAAAAAGTAGGGTGGGCAGTGGCATGTTCGGTGCGTGAAAAGCATAGTGAAAATACACTATGCTTAGGGGAGGTGCAAGAAGAACACGCTTTTTTTACGAGCTGCGAAAATAGAGTGTTCTAGGGATGCCTTTCCACGCTTCACACTCTATACTTGTTGGAGCGATGGGATGGCTTTTTGAGTTACGAAGTACCCTCGCATGTAATAATGAGACGAATGAGGCAGGCTTTGATTTCGAGACGAGAGGAGAACACCACAGATGCTATCTCTCAAACATACGCTTCAGCTCACAAGTATTCTTTTCATGGCTCTGCTTGTCGTGGCGTGTGGCAGCTCCAGTTCTACAGGTTCTAGTAGTAGTGGGACGACTCCAACCACGGCTCCCACGAGTTCAACACCTATTGTGAAGACTGCCCAGGCAACGGTGAAGGGTACATCCGAGACCATCCTCACGAATGCCCAGGGCTTGACATTGTACTACCTGACGGCTGATACAGCGACGAAAGCTGCCTGCACGGGGACGTGTACAGGGATCTGGTCGCCGCAGCTCTTCACGGGCACTGGTTTGCCCACCAGCGCATCCCACCTCCCGGGTAGGTTGAGTGTTGTGATAGATGCGAATGGCAAACAGGTCGAGTATAATGGACATCCGCTCTATACGTATTCGAAAGATACCGCTCCTGGTCAGACCAATGGCGAGGGGTTTAACGGGAAGTGGTTTGTGGCTACGCCCACTCTGTAAGGACAGAGCGCACCCCAAAGCACCCCGACGCCGAGTGGCTATTAGGGCTTTGTCACTCCCCAGGAAATTGAGAGGGTCGGAAGGAATTGATCTATTCTACCTGTGCCGGCACTTCCAGCTTCGGAAACAGCGGCGCTGGCGCAGGCAGCTTAATTCCCTCTGGCACCCTCGCAGGTCGCCAGCTTACGGTGCTTACATCGCCCTCAAATCCCAGGTAATAATGCAGTTTTTGTGACGAGAACGGCAGATAGGGGCAGAACAGCACGCGCAGACCGCTCAGCACTTGCAGCATCACATAGATAGTTGTAGCGGCATCCTCGCGCTGTATTTTTATCTGTTTCCACGGCGCCTGTTCGTCCAGGTAGCGGTTTGCTGCATGCGCGACCGCCATAGCCGCATTAATACCATCTTTAAAATGGCAATTGGCTATGTTATGTCCTACCAGCGTAAAGCCTCGATCCACCTCTGCCAGCATCTCACGATCCGCCTCGCGCAGGCTTTGAGGAGATGGCACAACCCCGCCGAACTTGCTCTGCAGGAATGTCAGGGTGCGATGAACCGCATTGCCGTATGTTGCCACAAGTTCATCGTTGTTGCGACGAATCAATTCCTCAAAAGTGAAATCTGTATCGCGCCCTTCAGGTGCTGTCACCGAGAGGTAGTAGCGCAGCGTATCCGGCCCGTAAAGATCGAGCACATCGCGTGTCCAGATCACGTTGCCGCGACTGCTCGAAGCCTTAGCCCCGCTCATCGTCATAAACTCATTCGCGGGCACATCATAGGGCAAGTTGCGATTGCCGTAACCGGTCAGCATCGCGGGCCAGATAATCGCGTGGAACGGGATATTATCCTTGCCGATAAAGTAATAGGACTTGACCGGCGGCTCGGTCTGATCAGGTACCCACCAGGTTTTCCACGCCTCAGGCGTGCCTCGTCTTTCGGCCCACTCAACCGTAGCTGAGAAGTAACCGATGACCGCGTCAAACCACACATAGATGCGCTTGTCGTCGTAGCCGTCGATCGGAATGGGGACGCCCCAGTCCAGGTCGCGGGTGATAGCGCGCGGCCGCAATCCCTCTTTGAGCCAGTTCATGGCAAAAGCCAGTGTATTGGGGCGCCAGAAATCCTTGCCCTCTGACAACCATGCCAGCAATGGCTCCTGCAGCTTGGGCAGATCCAGGAAAAAGTGTTCTGTTGTGCGAATTTCCAGGGGAGCTAGCTTGCTGCCGCAGATGCGACAGCGGGGCGCTATCAAATCAACCGGGTCGAGTGTCCGGCCACAATTGTCACACTGGTCGCCGCGTGCTGACGGGAAGCCACAATGCGGGCAGGTGCCTTCGACATAGCGGTCAGGTAGGAAGCGGCGATCGGTTGGGCAGTATGGAGACTCCATAGAGTCTTTGAAGATATAACCCTTATCGTAAAGCGTCAAAAAGAAATCCTGCGTTATGCGATAGTGGTTTTCTGTTCCCGTCTCGGTATATAAATCCCAGGACATGCCTAATCTATCCCACACTTCGCTGATTTGCCGGTGATAGCGCGCCACGAATTCGCGAGGCGTAATACCCTCCCGTTCCGCGTCAACCAGGATCGGTGTACCGTGTTCATCGCTGCCCGAAACCATCAGCACCCTGTTCCCCGCCATGCGGTGGTAGCGTGCAAAAGTATCAGCGGGCAGATAGGCCCCGACAATCTGGCCAACATGTGTGGAGCTTTTCGCATACGGCCAGGCCACGCAAACAAGTATATGTTCATTCATGTAACAATGAATCTCCCTCGAATTAAGGATGGGTGCACAGGATTGGTAGTCTGTCCTGCTGTCACCCTGAGCGAAGCGAAAGGTCGGTACACTGCGTCCTCTTATACGCCCGAACAAGCCCGCCCTTTTAGTGGCGGGCAGGGAAGTCCCCGGACTTCCATCCGGGTACCGTATCACGCAACTTTGCGTATTATAGCATAGCTAGCGGGGAGTACAAGTGTGGTCTAGATCCCGACATATCGCGCGTACACCGAACGTGCCACCTGCTCATCACCGGTCCCCTTGATGATCGCTCGCGCGTCGGGAAAAATCGTCAACTCATATCCATCGACGATGAAGCGCAGCAGGAACTCGTTGATGGATACCTGCCCGACGGGGCGCAGCCGCTCCGCCAGGTCCGCCAGGTTAATCTTATCTCCTCTTCTGCCACCTCGCACCTGCACCGCGTCACGCCCACACAGGCTGGTGCTGCTCGTCCCACTGAGCGAATCAAGGAATTCGTAATCGTGCAGGCCGCAGGTTGGGCAATCAGGCTGGCGCGGCAGCTCTATGCGTTCGCTCGTATTCTCCCACACATCCATCCAGAACATGGCGCGGCTCACCTGCTCGCTTTTCAGCAGCAGCTTGAGGGCCTCGGTGGATGCGATACCTGCAATCGCCCCCACAATGCCGTTGAGTACGCCTGCCGTATCACAGGTAGGGGTAGTGCCGGGCAATGGCATTTCCGGAAAAATGCAGCGCAGGCAGGGCGTATCTCCGGGGATAATGTTCATCGTTACCCCGTATGACGCAATCACGCCGCTGTAGATCCACGGGCGCCCGTATTTCACACACACATCGTTGAGCAGGTAGCGTGTCTCGAAATTGTCCGTAGCATCAAGTACCAGGTCTACACCTTTTACCAGGGACTCTACGCCGTCAGCATTGATATCTTCTACCAGCGCCTCTATCTTCGTTTCGCTGTTCACGCGTTGCAGCTTTTCAGCGGCGGCAATGGCTTTGGGTAGTCGCCGCGCGATATCGTCCTCATCGAAGAGAATCTGCCGCTGCAGGTTATTCAACTCGATATAGTCGCGGTCAGCAATCACCAATCGACCAATACCTGCGCGGCACAGATTATTAGCGAGTACAGTTCCCAGCGCTCCGCAGCCTATAATGGCGACCGATGCGTCAGTGAGACGCTCTTGTCCCTCCTTGCCAATAGGCCCAAACAGCGTCTGGCGTGAATAGCGGTCGAGTGCAGCCATCAAAAGTGCTCCTTGTGTTGACGCGTTTTGCTCCATTCTAGCACAAAATGCTCGTAACTCGCTCGTTATCGAGAGACTGTAATGTCGTCGAGCATACTAAACTGAGACCTCCCCGGCATGAATGCGGTAGAGTAGGCGGCCAGCGCGGTGCTGTTTGGTGCTTTCGACTTGTCGGAATACATTTCCGACAGTATCCAGGCCAGTCC
>Ga0207646_10001185_pt1 | contig 32874 bp, 9 predicted proteins | sample KBSK5502metaG_FD_184343 | JGI IMG/M metagenome (GOLD analysis project Ga0207646, IMG submission 184343) | Corn, switchgrass and miscanthus rhizosphere microbial communities from Kellogg Biological Station, Michigan, USA - KBS K5-50-2 metaG... | ecosystem: Host-associated > Plants > Roots >... | reverse complement strand
CCTCTGGAGATCCGAGACCGCGCGCAGTTGTATGTACCGATGGACCTTGCCACTGCCTTCGAGCAGCCCCCGGGGATCCGCCAGCTCGGCACCTCGCACGAGCCCGAGCTTGACCCCGGACTTGCTGAGGATCAGCGTGCATACCGTGCCGCGGTACCCGGGGCCATTGCCGTACCCGATCACTGGCGCCGAGGAATCGACACGCTCCTCGACCCGGGGCAGCCATTTCGATAGCAAGAGACGCGCGGCCGAGGCGAGAGCCTGCACGTCGGCAGGATACGACGTCAACAGCTTGTCAACGGTACGCGGCTGCTTCACGCTCGCGACCGCGTACGTCTCATCGGTGAGAGCGCGACGCGAGGCTGTGGGGCGCGCGGCGCCCGGAGGCCCGACGGTGGCCGGAGGCGGAACCCTTGCGGCGCGGCGACGCGGCCTTGGCCTTGACGGCCTTGCCCGGAGCGGAGTTGGGATGCGCCGCTTCCACCTCGGGGAGGTAGTCCGTCACGAGCGTCTCGTCGGGACGATGGCCGTCCGCGTACGTGTAGACGTGGAATGAGTTGTTGCGCTCGCGCAGGCTCTCGACCTTCCCCTCGTCTTCGAGCTTCGCGACGTCCTGCATCACGAAGTTCTGCTCGTCGGGTGCCATGAACTTGTAGGAGATGTCGAAGGCCATGCCCGTGGTGTGGGGTGCCATCTCCACCCCGGTCGCGTTGGGGCTGTTGCGCACCATGCGCCGCTGGTAGCGCTGCGTGCGCACGAGCGACGAGATGGGCAGGCGGCGCCCGAACTGCTCGTGGTAGTCGTGGGCGAGCTTGAGGAGCGTGTCGCGGGCCTCGGGCCGGATGAAGCTCAGCAGCCGCACCTGGAACCGCGTGCGGTCGGCGGGGTCGTTGAGGTCGTAGGAGAGCCCGCGGAAGTCGTAGGCCATGTCGGTGACGGCCTTGTACTCCTGGAAGAGCAGCTCGCGCCGGTCGGGGTCGCTATAGAAGGACGAGAGCAGCTCCCGCTCCGCCCGAGCCTTGGCTCCCGCCTTCCCGGGCCGCTTCTCCTCCTCGGCGAGCTGCGCGTCGTACGCCGAGTACGCGGCGAAGTCGGGGAAGAGCTTCACGTCCTTGTTGGTGGCCCTGTCGTAGTGCGCGAGCGGGTCCTCGCGGCTCGCGGTGCCCACGTCGTAGAGGATGTAGTCGTCGCCGAGCGCGGGCATCTCCACGAGCTCGCCCTTCTGCACCATCTCCACCAGCTCGCCCTGGTCGTGGGGAAGGTCGAAGTTCTCCTCCTTGGAATCGGCCATCTGCAGCGCGAGGAATCGCCGGTGGTCCTCGTAGTGCTTCAGCTCGGGCGGGATGTCGATCTTGCCCGCGGAGCCGCGTACCTCCTCCACTTTTTCGATGGCGGCCGCCCACGTCTCCGGCGGCACCGGTGTGGCCTTTGGCTCCGGCGTCGGGGCCGGCGTCGCCACGGTGTCCTGTTTTTCTGCCACCGGTGCGGGTTCCTGGCGGCAGCCTGCTAGAGCCAGCGGCAGCGCGCCCGCAAAGCACACTGCCAGCGCGAGTTGGCAGACGGGCCGTCCGAGCCTTCCTACCTGGGAACACATCGTTGTAAGAGGGAGCAAGATCCAAGCCAGCGGTTCTGGCCTTCCTCTTCTATTGTAGCGCCATGGTGGTCACTGAGGGAGACACCGCCCTCTTTCGCATTTCCCGAGAGGCACATGCGGATGTGTACTGCAGAAGGCTCTGGATCGTAGTATGCAAATAAATTTCACATAATCCTTGACACCTCGCCGCCGGCCCTCCTAGCATTTGCGCCCTCGGCACCGATTGTGAACCGGGGCCGAGACGGCGGACCTTGAGGCCGGCAAGGGGCCGCGAAGCGTTGACAGACCGGCGCGGCAGGCTTCGAAGCGGATGCACCGCGGCCGGGCTCGCAGGGTGCGCGCGGCCCCCACCCTCCCCTTGGCCGTGGCTTGCCTCACGGCCGTCATGGTCGCGACCGCCGCGCCCGCGACGGACCGGCTCGACCCTGTCACCGGGGCGCGTCGCCTTCGACAGCTCGCCGGTCGACTCGCTCCTCTTCCCGACACTGGATCGGGCATCACCCGCGACGTCGGCTCCATCGCGATCATCGAGCACGATGGCTCGAACTACGACGCCACTGAGAGCGACGGCATCACCCCCAACTACGCGGCGCGGGCCGCTGTTGCTCGACGCTTCTACGAGGCTCACGGGGACCTCTACGACTTCCTCGTCGTCTTCACGAACTTTGAGTTCAGGACAGCGGAGGCTCTCGCCTTCCACAGCCTGATCCGTAACGACGTTCGCGGCATCGGCTTGCCGATCGTCGACAACGGGTTCCCGTTCGGGAGCCCGGGACGCCTCAAAGGCTACATCGACATGGCGGCCATCTCGCGCTACTCGCAGTCGCCGCTCAGCCTCGATCCGGCCGAGCCTGGCTTCACTCGCACCTTGAACGTCCTCGCGCACGAGACCGCCCACCAGTGGATGACCGAGGCTCATTTCCGTGACGCGACGGGACGAATTTCCGACGACTTGCTGAAGGGTGACGGCCATTGGAGCTATCTCCTGGACTCGGACGCCTCCGTGATGTACGGCGCAGATTGGGTCTCGCGCAACGACGGTAGCTATGCCGCGGCCCGGGTCCAGGACGCGTACTTCAACTTGGACCTTTATTTGATGGGGCTGCTCGACCCGAGCAAGGTGACACCGTTCACGCTGTTGAGGAACCCGGCGGTCAGCCGGAACGCGATCCCCCTGGAGGGATCCGTGGTGCAGGCTGTTCCGGAGGCGGTGACGATCGATCAGGTCGTCGCCGCGGAGGGCCCGCGCAGTCCCGGCTTTGAGGATTCGCCCAAGGCCTTCCGCATGGGCTTCGTCTTCCTCACGCGTCCGGGCACCGAGCCCTCCGCCGAGGACCTGGAAGCCGTCGACCGCGTCCGCCGGTTCTTCGCCAGTCACTTCTTCGCCGTGACCCGAGGCGTCGGCATCGCCGACACGACGCTGGCCGAGGTGCCGCCGGCGCCGCGGGCGGGCGCGCCCGACCTGGACAAGGCTCTAGCATGGCTGCTGGCGCAGCAGCTCCCCGATGGACGCTGGCAGGACTCGGGGGCGACGGCGATCCGGGACACGGCCGAAGCGCTGACCGGTCTTCTCCAGACGGGGCACCAGGCCGAGGTCGCGTATCAGCACGGATGGGAGTGGGCCGCGGCGGCGGCGCCGCCCAACGTCGACTTCGTCTCCCGCCGCGCCATCGCTCTCGCGCCCGGGCTCGCCGCCACGCCACGCGCCGACGCGCTGACGGCGATCCTCGGCCTGCAGAACGAAGACGGGGGCTTTGGCGTCGCGGTCGGCTACGAGAGCGATGCCTTCGATACGGCCCTTGCGCTCCGGGCCGTCAAAGCCCTCGGGGTTCCCCTGGGCTCTCGCGTGCGCCGGGGCCTGCAAGCGTTGGCCGGGCTACGCTCCCCGAGCGGCGGATGGCCGATCGTGCCGGGAGGAGAAGGCTCGACCCTGGTCACGGCGCACGCGCTTCTCGCGGCGCAGGACTGGGCCGCGGCACCGGAGGGGCAGGCCTTGCTCGCTTCGGGTCTCGTTGCCTTGCTCGCGCGCCAGAACCCCGATCACGGCTTCGGCGAGAGTCCAAGCACGCCGTACGCGACTGCGCTCGCCCTCCAGGCACTGCTGCGGTCATCTTCCGCGCCCACGGAAGCCGTCGACGGTGCGATCGGATGGTTGGAGGCCGCGCAGCTCCTCGACGGGAGCTGGGAAGGCAGCCGCTTCCAGACGTCGCTGGTGCTCGGCACTCTCAAGGGAAGCGTGGCCGCGAACCTCCTCGTCCCCGCCGATGGTCTGGTACTGGAGCCGGCGGCGCCCCACGAAGGCGAGCGGCTCCGGGTGACGGCGCGTATACGCAACTCCGGGCGCCGCGCTGCGGGCGCGAGCCATGCTCGTCTCTTCGACGGAGATCCCCGCACCGGCGAATCGATCGCCGCGACCGCCGTGCCGCCGCTCGCTCCCAACGAGGAGGCGACGGTCTCCTTCGACTACTCGACCGACGACAGAGCAGGCGATCACACGCTTTACGTCGTGGCCGATTCCGGTGGCGAGGTGGCGGAGGCCCGCGAGGATGACAACGCCACCGCGCGCGCCGTGCGCATCGATGGGTTGTTGCCGGACCTCGTCATCGTTCCGGGCGACGTCGATGTCGCTCCATACCCCCCGGAGGAAGGCGAGACGGTCCAGATTTCGGTCCGGGTCACGAATGGCGGCCGCAGGGCGGGGGGCTCGAGCCGGCTGTTCGTCACGGACGGCTCGCCGCATCAGGGCGGCCGCCTGCTGGGCCAGGCCACCGTCCCGCCGCTCGCGGTGGGCGAGTCTGCCGTCCTCGTGCTGGCGTGGAACACCACCGGCGCGCGCGGCGACCACGTGCTCTTCGCGGTCGCGAATGCCGACTTCGCCGTCCACGAATCCGACCCCGACAACGACGAGCAGTCGATGTCCGTCGCGGTCACGGCCCCGATGCCACCCGGACCCGACTTGAGCCTGTCTTGGGTGAGTCTCAGCCCGTCGAGCCTCACGATGTTGCCCGAGAGCATCCGCGTGGAGGTATTCGTTCGCAATCTCGGCCGCGGCGCGGCCGTCTCCAGCGTGGCTCTTTACGACGCCGACCCTTCGCTCGCGTCGCCGCTGACGCAGTGGACGGTAAGCCTGGCGCCACGATCGTCGACCCGCCTCAGCGCGACGGTCTCGGTCGCGGGCGCCGGAGACCGGACCTTCGTCGCGGTGGCGGACCCGGACGGCACGCTGGCCGAGCGCGACGAGAGCAACAACCGCGCGTCGGCACTCCTCCGCGACCCGCACAACACGTTCGACCTCGAGCTCCTTCCCGCGGACGTCACGCCGTCGGCCACCGACCTCGTCGTCGGCGAGACCCTGAGCGTGACGGCAATCGCGCGGAACCGGGGCACGGCACCGGCGACGGACGTTCCGGTCGTCCTGGGGCATGCTACCGATACGGGTCTCGCCGAGCTGGTCCGGGCGCTGGTGACCCTGGCTCCCGGCGCCTCGGCCCCGGTAACCCTCTCCTGGAGGACGTCGCTCACCGGCGACCCCGTGCCCCTCGCCGTTCGGGTCGATCCCTTCGATCTGCTGCCCGAGCTCTCCGAGTCCAACAACACGGCGCCGCTGCTCGTGCGCATCCGGCCGTCCTCTCGGTCGAATCTGGCTGTGAGCGGAGCGGACATCGTTTTCCAGCCAGACCCGCCGCGAGAGGGCGGCGCGGCCACCGTCTCCGCGGTCGTGCGCAACACCAGCCCGGTCGCCGCGGGGCCGTTCACCGTGCGGTTCCATCGCGGGGATCCGAACGCCGGCGGCGTCCCGATCGGCGAATCGACGCGAGCGGGCCTGGCGCCGTTCAGCGAGGCCACGGTCACCGTCACCTGGTCTCCGGTGAACGTCCACGGCGCGCAGGGCGTCTTCGTGCTCGCGGACGCGCTGGGCGAGGTAGACGAGTACGACGAAGCGGACAACCGGGCCTTCCGCCCCTTCAGCGTCCTCGGCCTGCCCGACCTGGTGCTCACGGTCGGCGACGTGGCATTGGACCCGCGATACCCGCGCGCCGGCGAGGCCGTGACCGTGCACGCCACGGTGCGAAACCTCGGGGAGCTCCCGGCGGAGGCGAGCGCGCTGCGGGCGGTCGAGGGCGAGCTGGCCAACGGCACGATGATCGGCGAGGCCCCGATTCCACCTTTGCCGCCTGGCGCCGCCGCCACCGTCGATTTCGCCTGGACGCCAGCGTCTCCTCCCGGGGAGAGGAGGCTGACCCTCGTCGCCGATGCGAGGGACGTCGTGCGCGAGCAGGATGAGGGCAACAACCAGGCTCGGCGCTCGGTCGTCGTCCAGAACGCCGACCTCTTTCTCACCGAAGCCTACTTCTCGCCCGACGGCGACGGCGTCCGCGACGAGACGTCGCTCGCCTATCGCGCGACGGGAATCAGGACCGTCGTCATCTCGAACGAGCGCGGCCAGCCCGTGCGCACTCTCGCCGAGAACTCGCCCTCCTCCGGCGTGCTGGCGTGGGACGGGCGCGACGACCGCGGGCGCCTGCTCGAGGACGGGACCTACACCTTCACGCTGACCGGAACGACCGGCGTCGTGCGGGGTCGGACCACGGCGGTCCTGGATACCAACCGGCGCACCATCTACGACGCGGCGGGCACCGGGCTCATCGCCACGGCCAACCTCAGCTGCGCGTTGCCGGACGACACGCACGCGCCTGTCTTCATGCCGTCCGAGGACGCGGCGCTGTTCCTCGTGAAGAGGCCCTCCGCGGGATTCCCGGTGGGGCTCGTCCGCGTGACTCTGGATGGCGCCTACGAGTACGTCGCCGATGAACCCTGGTACGCCGAGGCCAGCTTTCCGGTGCCCGCGGCCGACTATTCCACGCGCGCCGTCCCTGCGGAGGCCGTCGCCCCCGATGGGCGGGAGCTCCTTCTCGCCCATGGCGGCAACCTGTACGCGGTCGATCTGTCGTCGGGCGCCCGCCGCCTGGTGCGCGAGGGCTTGCCGTTCGGCCGGTGGTCGCCCGACGGACGCTTCATCACCGGCCTGAACCAGGTCGCTTCGCGCGACGGCGCCGTCTCGGCCGAGCTGCCCGACTACGGCGACTTCTTCGCGGGTTGGGTGTGGTCGCCGGACAGCGAGTTCCTGGCCGCGGGGAACAGGATCGTGCGGCGGGACGGGACCGAGCTCCGCACGATCCCCATGCCCGAGGGAGTGGGCCCGACCAGCATCGACACGGTGTGGCGCGGCGACGGACTGATCGTCAGCCATTTTGGTTTCTGTGGCGACGGATGCGGAAACGTGACGGCCTGGCGCCTCGACCCCGAGACCGGGACCGCGACTCCATTGCCTTGGCTGGATCGGATCACCGCCGCGGGCTGGTCTGCCGATGGAAGCAGGGTGCTCTACACCGCTCCCCACTCGGTCGCAACCGTGGCCCGCGAGGATGGCTCGTCGCCGCTTCGCCTACTGCCGTTCGACGTGGCCGTGGCCCCGCGCGGAGCCACCGCGGCGTACTGGGCACCGCGTTCCACCGCCCAGCGCGCCGTCTGCGGCGGCCGGCGAACCGACGACATCTTCGCCGCGGCCAACCTCCAGAACCTGACGGCTGACTTCGTGCCCACGCGCCTGCCCGGCAACAACGGGATCCTGGTGCGAGGAACGGTCTCGGACCGGAACCTGGATCATTACCAGCTCGAGTATGCCCGCCAGGAGGAGCCGGCGGTCTGGCATCCCTTGGGGCCGGCCTCCGAGATCCCGGTCGTCGACGACGTTCTTGCCGTGTGGGTGCCGCCCGCGCCCGGCTCCTACCTCCTCGGGCTTCGCGCCTACGACCGCACCGGCAACACCCGCAGCCGCACGCGCGTCGTGGCCTGGGACCGCTTCCCCGTCATCGCCAACATCACGCAGAGCGAGCTCCTGGTCTCGCCGAACGGTGATGGCGCCCGGGACGAGGTGACGTTCAATTACCTCGTCATGGAGCCGACGCGCGTCGAGGTCCGCATCGTGGGCCCGCAGCGTACCGGACCGGATGCCCCACCCCCACCCACCGTGCGCACGTTCAGCGTCGAGCATCCGATGACGATCGACCCCGGCTCCTTCGGCTGGGACGGACGCGACGGTTCAGGCGCGGTGGTCCCCGACGGGCGGTACACGGTTCTCGTCAACGACCTTCCCTTCCGCGTGGAGGTGGACGCCACCCCGCCGGACATTGGTTTTGCCACGGGCGACCTGAAGACCGCTGTCGCCTTCGGGAACCTCCCGGGTTGCGATCCCCCGCCGGCCGACCTGGGCGTGCTGGGGGGTGAGCGGCGGTGGCATGTTGTCGACGACCACCTCCGCGCGTGGTCCTTCAGCGACGTGAACGGGAGCGAGCAGATCTACGAGCCCGAAAGGGACGGCAGCGGTCAGATCGTCTACGACGAAGACGGCGTTCCCCGCGTCCAGCGTGTCGGCGGGCGCGCCGTGGATCGTCGGGACAGCTTCGAAGTGGGAAGCCGTCTCGATCCGGGCGCGTTTACGGCTGAGGACCACGCCGGCAACCGCAGCACCGTCGCCATCTTCCCGATTCAAGAGGCGCTGCGTATCCTCGAGGCCCGCCCGAGCCAGTGCGCGCACGACGCCACGATGCTGCCGCCGGTCGAGCCCAAGCTGCCGGTTCGCGGCCTGACCGTCCGGACCTTCTTCCGGCTCGCGGAGACGATCGTCCAGGAAGAGTCGGAAGAACTCACCGTCCGTTTTCAGTTCCAGCCGAAGACCGGTGGCTCGTGGACCGACGGTCCTCCGTTCCGCGGGAGGAGGTTCCTGTCCTGGGAGGCGGACTTCGTTCACCTCGGCCTGCGGCTCGGGCGTGAGTATCGCGGGCGCTTCGTGGCCGACTCGCGCGGCCGCACGTTCACGTCCGAGGAGTTTTTCTTCCGGCCGTGCGACGACTATCTCGCCTTGGCCCTCGGCAACGTGGAGCCCGTCCCCAACACCGATCTCTCCGACTACCCGGTGACAATCGAAACCGCGGTGCACGAGCCGCTGGGGCGTGCGGAGCTCACGGTGACGACGCTCGACGCCGAGCTCCAGCCGGCGGGTTTCAGGATGACCGTGGTGATGGACCGCGTGGATCCGGCGACGTTCCGCAAGACCGTGCGCGCGCCGAACGCGAGCTGCGATGGCGCACGGGTGGCGTTCTCGGTGAAGGTGTGGGGCCAGAGCGGTCACGAGTACGAGGACGATGGTACGTGCGCACGCCTGGCCCTGGTCACGCCGGAGTGCAGGTGCGGCCTGGCTCTGCGCCAGCGATATGGCCTCTGTGTCTCGCCGCCCGACACCGTCAGCCTCAGTTACAGCGCCGCCAGCGAGTTCACCGGTGCGAGCCTTCGCCTCGAGCGTGGCCCGGACGAAGCTCCCACGGTCATGGCCGAGCTGCCCATGGCGCTCGACCGCGACGTGCTTCTCGATGTGACCGGGCTGGCCGAAGGCATCCTGCCCCTGCGCGGTCGGATCATCGTGCCCGGAGATCCCGAACGGACGTGCGCGAGCGGGCGGCTCGGCGCTCTCGTCGACCGCACGCCGCCAACCTTGTCGGTGCTGGAGCCGGCCGAAGGAGCGCCGATCTGCGGCCGCCCGGATCCGGTCACGGGGCAAGAGGTCGCGCGGTTGACGCTCCAGCCCGGCGATCAGGGTCGAGAGGTCGCGCTCGACGCCGCTGAGTTCCGCGCGGGCCAGGGTGCCTGGCGATCCTTCGTGCCCTCGTGCCCGGAGACGCCCGGCGTGCCCTGCCCGGCGACCCTGCCCACCGGCGTGCCCAGCCTGAGGGGGTGGGAGGTCACGGGCCTGCCCGAGGGCGACCTCGCCGTCCGGCTGAAGGTGTGCGACCAGGCCGGAAACAAGACGACGTCCGAGCGCCACGTCTCGATTGTCCGCGCGCCCCCCGTGCTCTCGCTGGTCGCCACGTCACCCGCGATCTTCTCGCCCAACGGCGACGGCCGTGACGACGGAACGACGATCACCGTGCGCACGCTGCAGACGCTGCGGCTGACGGTGCAGGTCCGGCAGGGCGCGGCGACGGGGCCAATCGTGCGAACGCTGGCGTCCGATCGGCAGTTCCTGCCCGGCGATCTGCCCTTCGCCTGGGACGGCCGAGGTACCAGCGGCGACGTCGCTCCCGACGGCCCTTATGTCGTCATCGTGGCGGCGGCCGAGCCTTGCGGGCGCGAGGCGAGCCTGCCCGCGAACGTGCTCGTCGACACCATCGCTCCGACCGCGATCATCACGCGGCCCGGGTCTGGCGAGGGCGTCCGCGCCAGCGTCGACGTCCGCGGGACGGCCACCGACCCGCACTTCCTCTCGTACGAATTGGCCTTCGGCTCCGGACCGACACCGCAGACCTGGACGGTCCTGGGTGGCGCCGGCGGCGAGGTGTCGACGTCGGATGGCCTGCTGGGTCGTTGGGACACCCCATCCTCCGAAGGCGCCTACACGTTGAGGCTGCGGGCCCAGGACGTGGCGGGCAACGAGTCCTTCGCCTTCGTCACCGTCACCGTCGGCCGGCGCATCTTCCTCGACCACCTCGTCGCGAGCCCGACGGTCTTCTCGCCCAATGGCGACGGGCGGCGGGAGACCACCACGATCGAATACGGGCTCGTGGCCCCGGGCAGAGTCTCGCTGCAAGTGCGCAGCCACGAAGGAACGGTCCTGAGAGCTCTCGAGGGCGACGGTATCCACGAGGCGGGAACGCAGGGCTTCGTGTGGGACGGCCAGATGGATGGTGGCCTGCCGGCACCGGAAGCAGAGCTCGTCGTTTGGGTGCGGGTGGAGGATCCCGGGGGAGGAGCGGGGTCCCAAGAGGCGACGATCAGCCTGGTCCTCGACCGCACGCCGCCCTTCATCAGCCTCGAGCGCCCGTCGCCGGGAAGCTTTGTCGCGCGATCGACCGTTGTCCATGGATCGATCTCCGACGTCCGGCTGGCCTCTTATGTCGTCGCGGCGACGCCTTCGGGGGCTTCCCCGCTCGAGCTGGCGCGTGGAGCCCACACGCGCTCGAGCGAAGATCTGGCGCCGCTCTCCGCGCTTGCCGATGGATCCTACGCGCTTTCGGTGACCGCCGAGGACACGGCGGAAAACCGTGCCCAGGTCGACGTTCCCATCACGATCGACTCCCTCGCGCCGAGCGTCGCCTTCGTGGCTCCACCCGGGGGTGCGGTGCTGCTCAAGAGCGCAACACCCATCGATGTCGTCGGGAGCGTGACCGACGAGCACCTCGAGACTTGGACGCTCCGCTTCGGAGCGGGCCCCGATCCCGCCGCCCTCACCGAGATCGCGCGCTCCCTCACGGGAGGCACCGCCATCCCGCTCACCTCGTGGTCCGTGTCACCTCTCCCTGACGGTCCCTACACTCTCGTGCTCGAGGCCACGGACCGGGCCGGCGCGACGAGCGTCGCGCGCCGAGTGGTCGTCCTCGACGGTCGCTCCCCTGTCGCCCGGATTTCCCGCCCCACGGATGGGGAGTCACTCAACCACGAGATCGCCATCACCGGAACCGCCCGCGACGCGAACCTCGGGTCATGGAAGCTCGAGTCGGCGCCGGGACCGGCGGTGACGGCCTTCCAATGGTCGCCCGTCGCTTCGGGAACGTCGGAGGTCGCCGAGGGACCGCTCGCGAGCTGGTCGCCGCTGCCTCCCGACGGCGTGCAAACGCTTCGGCTCACGGTCCGGGACGAGGCCGGCCTCTCCGCTTCAGCCACGTCCACGGTCACCATCGACACGAATCCGCCGGCAGCGCCCACGGGCCTCGCCGCCGAGATCGCACGCACCGGCGCACCGACCGCCGATGTCCGGCTCACATGGAACGCCAACACCGAGCCCGACCTGGCCGGCTATCGCGTCTCGCGGGACGGCGCCGAGCTCACGACGGATCCGGTTCGTGACCCGCGCCATCTGGATCCCGGCCGTCCCGAAGGCGTCGCTCACTACTCCGTGATGGCCGTCGATCGGGCGGGCAACGTGAGCCTGCCGGCGCCGATCACGGTGCGGCTGGACCTCACGGCGCCGATCGTGGACATCCACCGCCCCGCCGCGGGAGCGTTCGTCTCCGGCTCCCTCGACGTGCGCGGCACCGCCTTCAGCGTCGATGACTTCAAGGAGTACCGCCTGCTGGTCGGTGCCGGGGCCAGCCCGTCTTCCTGGACGTTGCTGCGGAGGTCCACGGTGCCGGTCGCGGCGGGCCTCCTCGGCAGCTGGACCGCCGTCGGCGATGGGCCGTACGTCCTCGCCCTCGAGGCGGAGGACGCCTCCGGCAACCTCGCACGCGCGACGAGGCCGATCCTCGTCGACAACCAGCCGCCGTTGCCTCCCGTCCTCACCTCGGTCGCGATCGCGCCGGATCCCGCGTCGCTGACGTCGACCTGGACACCCAGCCCATCGAGCGACGCCGCAGGCTATCTGGTGTACCGGAACGGCCACGTCGCCAACGCCGTGGGAATCGTGACGGGATCGCTTCGCACGTACCTCATTCCGGGGTCGAGCTACGCCGACCCCGACCTGCCCGACGGTCGCCACTGCTATCGCATCGTCACCATGGACGGCGCCGAGAACCTGTCGCCCCTGTCCAACGAGATCTGTCAGGACCTGGACAATCGGGCTCCGCAGGCGACGATCCTCCAACCCGCCCACGGCACGCGCTTCCAGTATCCGATCCGTATCGTCGCCGGAAGCGTCGACCTCGATGTGGCTTCGGTTCAGTTCCAGCTCAAGCCAGTCGATTCGGTCGGCTGGCAGAACCTGGGCGCCGCCGACACCGCCGAGCCGTACGAGACGACCTTCGATCCCGCCGGCTCGAGCTTCGGCGACTACGAGCTGCGCGCGGTGGCGATCGACCGAGGCGGCCGCGTGGATCCCGCTCCCGCCTCGATCACGGTGACGTACGGCGATGCGACGCCGCCGGCACGCCCGAGGGACCTGGTGGCTCACGTCGACGGGTCCGACGTGCAGCTCGCATGGAGCGCAGGCCACGAGGCGGACCTCGAAGGTTACCAGGTCTATCGCGACCACACGCTCGTGGGTCACGTGCCCGCGTCGGAGCCCACGGCGTTCGCCGACCCGGGCGTCGCCCTTGGTCGGCACGAGTACGAGGTGTCGGCCACCGATGACGACGGCAACGAGGGCGCGCCGAGCGACGCTGCCGATGCGCTCGTCTATGCGCTCTCACTCGATGTGGCCTTCCCGGTCACCGTCGAGGCGACGACCGCACTTTCCGGACGGGGCAGCCACGAGGGCATCAGCGTCCAGGTCTTCCGGGAGGCCACCCTGGTCGCCGAGACCCCGGGGACCGACGAAACCTTCACCGTCCCCGCCGTCACGCTCACCTCCGGCGGCAACATCTTCCATGCCCGCGGACGGGACCCCCAAGGCAACCGCAGCATCGCATCGGACGAGGCCGTGCTCATCCTGAACGAGCCGCCCGCGGCCGTCCCCGGCCTCGGCTCGACCGTAGACGGCCACGACGTCAGCCTCACATGGGGCGCCGTTGGCGACGCCGACCTCTTCGGCTACGTCGTACGTCGCGGGGCACAGGTCCTCACCGGCTCGTCCCTCCAGACCGAGGCCGCCGTCGGGGCGTCGAGTACCCGATCCGGCTTCTCCGCCGAGGGCGCCTTCGACGGCGATCCGCTCACCGCGTGGCTTCCCGACCCCGAGTCGTTGCCGGGCATCTGGTCGGCCGACTTCACGATTCCCGTCCTCGTCGACCGTGTGACGCTCCGGTTCACCAATTTCGGTGGCGACGACGACGCCGCCTATCGTATCGACGCCCGCTGGCAGGGCCGGTACGTGCCGCTCGTACGCGGGACGACGGACGCGCACGCTGTCGTCGACCATCTCCTGCCCACGCCCTTCGCCACGAGCAGCCTTCGCGTGGTGCTGGAGTCGGGTCGGTTGTTCGGCATCGCTGAAGTCACGATTTCCAAGATGGACCTCGTACCGGGCGGCACGACCACGTTCTCCGACCCGGGAGTCGCGGACGGTCTCCGGCGCTATGAAGTGGCGGCGGTCGACGTGTACGGCGCCGAGGGAGCGGCGGGGAGCGTGCAGGCCGGCGTGGGCGACGTCTCCGCGCCTGCCGCACCCACTGGCCTCGTAGCCGTCGTTGCGGGCCACGACGTCGCGTTGTCCTGGAATTCGAACGGCGAGTCCGACCTTGCGCACTACGTGCTGCTGCGAGACAGCGTCCGGATCACGACGACCACGGCCACGACCTATCGCGACGCGGGGCTGCGCAACGACGAGTACCGTTACACGGTCTTGGCCGCGGATGCCGCCGGGAACGAGAGCGCGGAGTCGGACCCTGCCTTCGCCACCATGAACGCCCCCGTGACCCCGCCCGGCGCGCCGGTAATCCTCTTCCCGACCGATGCCGCCCACCCGCTGACCCTCGCGGCAACGCGCACGGACGTGCGGGGCCGCGCAGATCCGGGAGCCCTCGTCTCGCTCGAGGTGAACGGTGCCCTGGCGGCCATTACGACCGCACAACCGGGTTTCGTCGAGGGTCCGAGCGTTGCCGTGCCCTCGTCGTCCCTCGAGCTGGCCGTGTCTCCGGATGGAGGCAGGCTCGCGTTCGACGTCTTCGACGAGGAGCGCGAGCGCTCTTTCATTCGCGTCGTCGACGTCGCCACCGGCCGGTCGCAAGACGTCGATGATCCCGCCTATGAGGGTGTCCGGACCCCGAGCTTCTCCGCCGACGGGAGGCGCCTGGCGCTGCTCGCCTTCAGATTCGATCAGGGTTCCAGCCAGAACCTTCTCTCGGTCGACCTGGACACCGGCGTGCGCACGGTGATCGAAGGCGGATCGCAGTGGATAGACGCCGCGGCCTGGTCCCCGGACGGAGACCGGATCGCCTTCGTGAAGCTGACGGATGGCGAATTCCACTTGCAAGTCCGCCACCTGCCCTCCGGGACGACGACACTGCTCGCCACTTCCGAGCCGCCGATCTTCTTCCTCCGCTGGTCGCCTGACGCCTCGCGGATCGCCACCCAAGCGCTGGCCGCGGACGGCGCGGGCTTCGAGCTGCGGCTCTTCGACGCCGCGAGCGGCGCGGTGACCGTCATCCCCGACCAGGTGTCGATCGCTCCCGTCGGCTGGTCGCCCGACAGCCGCCGGCTCGCCTACACGTCCGCGGCGGCGTCGCACCTCCGGATTGCCATCTACGACCTCGATCGGGGGACCGTCTCGCCCATCACGGAAGAATCGTCGCACGCCTTCGATCCGCGCTTCGACCGCGAGAACGAGTGGCTGAGCTTCAGCAGGGTGCGCGAGACCGATCAGGGTCCGCCCGTCCGGACGGTCGTGGCGCACCGGATCGAGACGGAGGACGAGCAGACCGTGGCATCGCGGCTCCTCGGGAGCCCCGACGAAGGCCTCCCCCTCCGCCTCCACGAGTGGGTCGAAGCCGACCGCCTCGCCGTCATCGTGGACGATGCGGCCAGGTTCCTCACTCCCGCGGACGGCTTCTTCGACCTGAAAGACATCACCCTGGCGCCCGGAGAGAACCGGCTCGGAGCGCGGTCAACCGACCCCCTGACCGGGTTGACGGGAGCCGACTCGGAAACGGTTCGCGTCGCGGTCGACCACGCCCTGTTCCCGGACCTTGCCGTCAGTGCCGGCGACCTGTCGAGCTATCCCGCCGTGCCGTCGATCGGTCAGAGAGCTCGACTGGCGGCAGTCGTCCGGAACCTCGGCGGCACGTCGGCGCCCGACGTGAACGTGGCGCTGCGTCTCCTCGATCCGGCGGGAACCATCGCCTTCGAAACGACGGCCACCGTCTCCGCGATCTCTCCGGGCGGCGCGGCGATGGTCTCCGGCTTCTGGACGCCCGCTGCTCCCGGCACATATGTGCTCCGGGCCGTCGCCGATCCCCGCGGCGCCATCGTCGAAACCGTCGAGGACAACAACGAAGCATCAGAGGGCGTCTGGGTGGTGCCCGCCGCCGGGCTCGCAGCGACGATCGAGGCCGATCGCTCGGCCTATCCCGCGCGCAGTCCCGTCGCCGTCCGGGTCCAGGTCGTCAACGGCGGCGTGCCGTTCGCGGGCTCGCTCCGCACCACGGTCGAGGACGCCGGCGGCCAGCAGGTGGTGCTGCTCGATGCGCGGGATGCGGCGCTCGAGTTCGGCCAATCGATTGCCTTCTCGATCCCATGGAACACCGGCACGACGTACGCGGGAGGCTACACCTTCCGCGTGCGCGCGATCGAGGCCGCGAGCGGGTCCGTGGCGGCCGAAGCGGGGCGGAGCTTCTCGATCCTGCCCGACATCGCGGTCACCGCGCGTCTGGTGCCGGATCGGGCGACCGTGGGCACGGGGGAAGCCGCCCGTTTCGCCGTCCGCGTCGAGAGCCACGGCGTGAATGCTCCCCTCGAGGACCTCGTCCGCCGGATGAGGATCCGGCCCGAAGGTTCGGCGGTGCCGATCTTCCAGTCCGAAGGGCTGATTCCGCGGTTGTTGCCCGGAGGCGTATGGGAGACGAACCTCACGTGGCCCGGTGCGGCTCCCGCCGGCCGCTACACCGCCGAGTTACTTGTCATGCGTTCCGGCTCGGCGCTCGCGACGGCTTCGGCGACGCTGACGGTGATCCCGACGGGGCTCGCGCTCGCGGGAGCGATTGCGCTCGACCCGGCCGCCGTCCTCGCAGGGACTGTCCTCCAGGCTCACATCACCGTTGCGAATCGGGGCGCGTCGGTCGTTTCGGGACTTCCCATCCGCATCGAAGTGACATCGGGACCGGCGGCCACCGTGATCGCGGCCGCGGCGCTTTCCGTCGACCTGGCGGTCGGTGAGCAGCGCTCGGAGATCGTGCCGCTGTCCACGACCGGCGTGGCGCCGGGCGCGTATCCGGTGTTCCTGCGGGCCGGTGAGCCGGCGCTGACGCTCGACCGCGCCACGCTTCGCGTCCACGGCCCGATCACCCCGCCCAGCGTCGACTCGCCCGCCGATGGTTCGAGAGTGCTCACCGCACATCCCGCGCTTCGCGTCAACAACGCCTCCACCGCGGAGACCTCCGCTCTCACGTATGACTTCCAGCTCTTCGGTGACGCGGCCCTGACGCGGCCACTGCCATCGGCTTCCGGCATCGCGGAGGGTCTCGGGCGCACCGCGTGGACGGTCGCCGTCAGTCTGGTCGAGGACCAGACCTACTACTGGCGCGCGCGGGCCAGCGACGGCTTCTCGCTCAGCCCCTGGACACCCGCCGCTGCGTTCACGGTGGACGCCCTGAACCTGCCGCCGAGCGCGCCCGCTCCCGATACGCCGTTCGACGGAGCGCGCGTCGCCTCGCGCGAGCCGACCCTGACCGTGTCGAACGCGCAGGATCCCGAGCTCGATCCGCTCACCTACGAGTTCCGTGTCGACGTGGAGCCCGCCATGTCCAGCGTGATCGCCTCGGCGGCCGGCGTCCACTCGGGCCCCGGCCTCACGTCGTGGGCGGTTCCCCTGACGCTCGACGAGAACGCGACCTATTACTGGAGCGCCCGGGCGACCGATGGGCGTGGCTTCTCGCCCTGGTCGGTGCCGATCTCCTTCCTGGTCGACACGGTGAATGAGTCTCCGTCGGCGCCGCGGGCGGTCGCGCCCCTGGGCGTCGACGTCGCGAGCCTCACGCCGGAACTGGTGGTCGCAAACGCCGGCGATCCCGAGAACGATGCCCTGACGTATCGCTTCGAGGTGGACACGGCGCCGTCGTTCGATTCGCCGGCGCGACAGGTCTCTCCCCGGGTGGCCGAGGGGAACGGCCAGACCGCGTGGACGCCTTCCGCGCTCGCGGACAACACGCTCCACTATTGGCGGGCGTCTGCGAACGATGGAAGCACTTCTGGCCCGTGGGCCGGCGGGAGCTTCTTCGTCAACCTCGCCAACGACTTGCCCGGCGTCCCCGTCCTCGTGGACCCGGTGGACGGCCGGACCGTCACGACCGACACGCCGTCCCTGCGTCTCCGCAACACGACCGACCTCGACCGCGACGCCTTGACGTACGAGTTCGAGGTGAGGGCCGCCGACGGCACCGTGGTCGCCTCGACCGCGGGAGTCGTGGAAGGACTCGGAGAGACGAGCTGGACGGTGCCCGCATCGCTCGCCGAGGATGCGAGCTTCACGTGGCGGGCGCGGGCGAACGATGGCGAGGCGAGCGGCGGGTGGACCGCGCCGGCCGCGTTCCGCGTCAATGCGGTGCCGGCACCGCCGACCGCACCCGCGCTTGTCGCTCCCGCCGAGGCATCGACCGTAGAACTCTCGCGCCCACCGTTGGTCGTCGCGAACGCGACGAGCCCGGATGGCCTGACGCTGACGTACACCTTCGAGCTCTACACCGTCGGCGCGGGCGGCGCGCTCACCCCCGTGGCCCAGGTCGCCGGCGTCGCCGAGGGCGTCGCGACAACGGCCTGGACGCTGCCGCTGGACCTGCTGGACGGCGACTACAGCTGGCGCGCCCGGGCGGTCGATTCGCGGCAGCCAGGTCCCTGGATGACGAGCGCCCACTTCCGGGTTCGCGTCGACGTCCCCCCGGCGCCTCCCAGGGGGTTACAAGCAACCCCCGGCGACCGCCGCGTCGCGTTGGCGTGGACGCCGAGCACAGAGCCCGACCTGGCGGGGTATCGCGTCTATCGCGGAACCGCGGCGGGCGGGCCCTACGGGTTCGTGGCCGCGACACCCGTGGCGTCCCTCGTAGACCTGGGCCTCGACAACGGTGTCACCGTCCGCTACGTCGTGACCGCGGTGGACGCGCGCTTGGAGAGCGGCTACTCGGCGGAGGTGGCGGCGACACCTACAGCCCCGCCTCCGAGCATCATCACGGCCCAGGTGCGTTTCACGCCCGCGGCCATCGAGGGTGGCTGCCTCGTGGCGGAGGTCGACGACGACGATGACCATGCCCTCAGAGCCCCGCCGCGATCGGGCCTCAGCCCGCTTTCAGAACCCCACGACGAGGAGGATGGCTGCCCGCTCTGGATCTACGCGACCATCGAGCTACCGGCGGGCATCGACCCGGCCGCCATCGAGCGCGGCGCCGTGCGCCTGGCGGGCTCCATCGCCCCCGACCCGACATACGGGGCCCTGGTCGATGAGGATCACGACGGGATCCGGGAGCTGAAGATCCGCTTCGCGTTCCGCGACGTGCAGAGGCGCCTCGCTGTCGGCGCGAACGTTCTTCGCATCACCGGCCGCGTCACGGGGAGCGAGTTCCGCGGCGACGGGACGGTCCAGGTCAGCGTCGTCGCCGCGGACCTCTGGTTCACGCCGCGCACGCTCAGCCGCCGGAGCAAGGGCGATCCTGTTCAAGCGCAGCTCACCCTCCACCAGGGCGCGACGGGTTGTGACGTGAGTCTCGCCTCGCTCCGGCTCAACGATACCGTCCCTGCCCAACGCATGGTGTCGTGCCACGGGGGACGCATTACGGTCAAGTTCGACCGCGCCGCGGTCATCGCGGCGCTGCCGGTCGGGGACCACGTCGAGGTGCGCGTGACGGGTACGATCCGCGGGTTGGCCCTCATCGCCCGCGACTTCATCCGGGTGACGCCGTGAGGAGGACCATGAAGACGATTGCCTGGATGGGCGTCGTGGCTCTTACGACGGCCGGGTGGGCGGCTGAGAACAAACCCGGGCCAGGGCCACCGCCCACGCCGAGCCCCGGCCCAAGCCCGAACGGCGCGTCCTGGGAACGCGCTTCTGCCTCGGCCATCTCCTCCCGCGGGCCCGGGCGGTCCGTCACGGCGCCGGTGTCTCGCGGGGCGGAAGCGCCGGGTGGCGGCGAGGCGGGGGGGTTGCCGGGGGCAAGGGCCGTCGCTTTGAAGGAAGGCGAGGCGTCGTTGCTGATCGGCGGCTCAGCGCTCAGTCTTCGCCCGGGGTCGCTCGTCGGCTCCGATGTCGTGAAGAGCATCGGCAGCGACCGCATCATTCTCGTCCGCGGTGCTACCGCCACCAACCCGGCCGGCTCGGCCACCGTCGTGGTTTCTTTCGACGCGCAGGGACACAGTCGCGTGCGGGTCTACTGGCTGAGCGATCCGCCCGCAACGGTTCCCCGGGAGGTGCGTTAGCCCGTGCGCGTCACTTCTCCCATGAGGTCGTTGTCTGGCCGCGGGCGGCGTGGCCTGGCACTCGTGGGGATCGTGTACACCGCGTCGGCTTCGGCAGGGCACTCTGAAGATCGGGTTCTGCGCGACCTCGCGCGAGCTCTCGCGACCATCGAAGCCGGACCGGAGGCGGCACGCGCGGAAGCGGCGTCGGCCACGGCCGGCACCGCCGGTGGCCTGCCGCAGGCGCTCGCGGAGATGGAGCGTCGCGACACCTCACGTCGGCGGGAGTTCGCGGCCGCCGCGGCGCGACGGCTCCCGCCCCGGGCCGCCGAGCGCCTCGAGCGAACGCGTGCCGCTTACGAGGCGGGGCACCCACGGCTCATGGTGCTGCTGCGGTCCCTGGCCGCGCGACCCGCCGCGGCGCCGCGCGAGGCGCGGGCCGATGCGGCGCGGGCACGCGAAGCGCGCGACATCGTCGACAGGCTTCTCGAGGCTTCCCGCCGCGAGCCGCTGAGCGCGGGCGAGCTGAAGATACGTCCGCCCGCGTTGGCGCCGCCGCCCCTCGACATCCCGACCGTCGCCGCGCCACGCCCGGGGGTCACCGCGGCGACGGGCGCCGCGGAGGCGTCCGTTGGTCCCGTGCCGCAGGTCCTGCGCGACGCCGCCGCGTCGCTGACCGGTCCGGTCGAGGTCTACGAGTGGGTCCGGAACAACGTTCGACCAGAGTTCTATCACGGGGCCATGAAGGGCCCCGTCGAGACGTATCTCGAGCAGGGCGGAAACGACGCCGACACCGCCTCTCTCCTCGTCGAGATGCTGCGCGCCAAGGGCGTCCCGGCGCGCTACGTGCGCGGCGTGGCGGTCCTCCCCGCGGCCACGTTGCGTGCGATCACGGGTACGACCACGCCGGAGCAGGGTGTTCGTGTTCTCGACCGAGCGGGCATCCCCCACGACCCCCCCGTCCTGGGCGGCGGAACCATTGCCTCCATCCGCGCGGAGCGCGTCTGGGTCGAGGCGTACGTGCCGTATGCCAATTACCGAGGCGCGCCGCTCGATGCCCAGGGCAAGCTCTGGATCCCGCTCGATGCCGCGTTCAAGCGGCTCTCGGCCCCTCGGGGCCTGGACGTGGTTCGGGAGCTGGGCTTCGACGCACGGTCAAGCCTCGACGGTTATCTCGCGGGCCCGACCAGCCAGACGCCCCTCGAACAAGCCCGAGCCCGCGTGACGGAACTGCTCGTTCAACAGCGTCCCGGTCTCGTCTACGCCGACGTGCTCAACAACCGTGATCACGTCGCCGAGAGCCTCGGGATCTTGCCGTCGACCACACCCTACGCGGCGGCGCCGATCGAGGTGGCTTACCGCCTTCCCGACTCGCTCCTCCACACCGTGCGCATCGTCGGCGAGGCGTCGGGCACCACCGTGCTGGATGCGACGCTGCCCACGGCCGATCTCCTGGGCCGCCGCGTCACCCTCTCCTACGTTCCCGCGACCGAGGAGGACGACGAGGTGGCGCGCGGGTACGGCGGGATCCTGCGGACTCCGCCCTACCTCATCGAAGTGAAGCCGATCCTGAGGGTCGGCGGAGTCAGCGTGGCCGCCGGCGGCGCGGGCGTCGGGATGGGCGTGCGCTACACGCTGCGCATCGAACTGCACGCGCCCGGGGGCACGGAGACGGTCACCAACCGCGTCCTCGCCGGAAACCTCACCGCCATCGGACTCGCGGGCCGGAGCGTCGCGCAGGCCGAAGAGCCCGCCGGCGTTGCCGCCCAGATACTCTCCGGCCTCGCTTCGGGTTACTTCGACCGGTGGAACCGCTCCGACGAGGAGCTGGCGCGATTGCTTCACGTGGTGCCGGTGCGCCCCACCGTCTCCGAGTGCATGGTGATGTCGGACATCGAAGTCGAATACGCGGGCGGCGATCCCAGCTATCCGCTGACCTTCGAGTGGAAGGGCATCGCCGTCGACGCCGACCTGCGGTCTTCGGCTCCCGTCGGAGTCGGGGATCCTGAGAGCGAGCGGCATTTCCTGATGCTCTCGGGGCTGGAGGGATCGGTGCTGGAGCACCGCACGTTCGAGGATGACCTCCAGCTCGATTCCGTTTCGACGACGAAGGCATTGCAGCTCGCCGCGCCGCAGGGCGTCGCTCTCGTCGACGTCACCGGGGACAACGTGGACAGCGTGCTGCCCGGCCTCACCCTCGACGCGGGCGTCAAGGACGAGATTCGCGAGGCGGCGGGCCGGGGGTGGCTCGCGCGCGTCCCCGCCTCTCCCCTGACGCGCCTCGCGTGGACGGGTGTCGGCTACCTGCTGCTGGACGAGCAGACCGGCGAGGCCGCCTACCAGCTCCAAGGTGGTCACTCCGGAGGCGTCACCGCGCCGGCGGTCATCGACATCCCGCGCAGCGTCGTCGACCCGCTCACAGAGCAGGGAGAGGACATTCCGCCCGCCCCGGAGGACGCGCAGGTGGCACACATCCAGAAGTTCGTCTCGACCGACCTCCAGGAAGCCATCGTCGGCACCGCGCTTTCGAAGCCGCTGAAGGTCCGTGTCAGCGATGCGGAGGGTCAGCTCGTCCGGGCCGCCAACGTCACCTTCACCGTCATCGGCGGAGAAGGCGTGCTCGTGGACCCCGTCGACCGCACGTTCAAGGGCGAGGTCGTCGTACGGTCCGACGATCGAGGTGAGGCGTCGGTGACGCTGCGCGTGGGTACGAACACGAGTCTGATCCCTCGCTTCACGTGCCTCACGGAACGCTGGGATTGCACGCAGGAGGGCCGATACCTCACGCAGGTCGGTCTCAACCTGGTCACTGCCCGCGCGGGGGCGGTGGGCCTCGCGGAGCCGTTCATTGGCGTCGGCTTCCCGGACGACAAGTTCGACGGCACGTTGATGACGGCGACGTCGCTCGACGTCACCTCAACGGCCAGCCCGACCGCGTGGTACAACCTCAGCGTCGCCGATCGCGTGATGGTGACGGCCCGCGATCCCTACCGGAACCCCATCTCGAACTTCCCCATCCGATTCGCCTTCCGGCCCCCGCCACTGCCCGACACGCCTCCGCCCGGGACGAGCCGGCTCGGCGGCCCGACCAATACGCCCGGGAGACTCCTGCGGCCGCCCGACTACGAGGCCTGCGTCAACCTCATCCCGAGCCCCGCGTGGGGTCAATGCGCGGGCGAGGCGGACGTCATCCTGCAATTCACGTCGTCCATCGGCGCTTTCGGCTACACGGTCATCGGCGACAGCGCTTACAGCAGCTACATCTTCGACATCGGCACCGACATCGAGCCCAGTCTCTTTGCTGCCGAATATCACACGCACGGCTTCATCTGTCTCAGCCCCAACCCCGCCTCCTGTGGTTCGAGGCCCTCGCCTCCGGTTGTCATGCACGGAGCCCGCGCTCGCCTGCTGAACCGCCTCGGCAACATGATCGAGGCGTATCCCGTGGGAGGCGACGCGCAGGCGCAGTTCTTCGCTTATGCGCTGTCCGAGATCGAGCAGATCAACAAAGAGGTCGACGACCAGGGGCGGACCCACTACCGGGCCGTGCGGACCAACGGCTGGCGGAGGGAGCCGCTCACGAACTCCGAGTTCCGCCTCACCCCCCAAGCGCCCGGAACCGCGGTGCACCCTGCCGTCGCGCCCCCCGTCGGCGGAGGCACCTACGCCGCCACCATGACCATGGGGGCGGACCCTCAGCTCAACGCGATCAGCTATGTCGGCACCCATCGAGCGCTGGTGATTCCCTACCTTCGCGATCGGCCCGATGACGTCGATCCGAGCTACGTCACGGATAACGGCATCGACCCTCCGACCGTCACGCGCGTGCCCGGCCTTCCTCAGCAAGCCCCGGGGGATTTTGCCCTCTGGGGCGTTGACGTCGCCTTGACGGAGGTGACGCCGTTCCCGCTCATCCTCGACGGCGCCGGCGCCGTGGCCCGCGTGTCACGCGTCCGGCAACGGATCCTGCCCGAGCCGTTCCGCAGCCTCCTGGATCCCCTGGACGTTCTCTTCCAGGTGAAGCAGGACGGCCGGCCCGTCGTTGCCGCGACCGGTCTCGGCGATTTCGAGATACCCCGTGGTCTGACGTTTCCGCCCGGCGTCCATACCGCGCACCTCCAGGTGCAGCGAGTGTCGCCCGGAGGAACGATCGACGCGGTCCCCGTGCCTCTGAACGCGTGCCGGCTGGTGACGCTCGTCCGGGACAAGGTCTTCCTGAACCTCACGCGCGACCCTCTGAACGAAGGGACGCTCTGCGGCGAGGAGGGCAAGCTTCCGTTCGTCCTGTGCCGGCCGGCTCTGGTCACACTGAAGGTCGACGGGGTGAGCGTCGTCGACAGACTGGCCATGGCGGCCGGCGAGCAAGCGATCCTGCTCGCGCCGACTCTGCTTGGCCTCGAACCCAATGCCCGCGCGCCCTTCGAGCTCCAGGTCGTCGATCAAGTGGATCCGAGCCTGCAGACCCTGGCCACGGGCACGGTCGAAAGCTCCATCACGAACCGCTCCGTCCTCCCCGTGGGCCACACCCTCGTGAAAGGGGTGGACCTGCTCGACGGTCACCTCGTTCACCCGCAAACCGACTTCAAGGTACCGGGGCGGCACCTGGGCCTCGAGATGACCCGCACGTACTCGAGCGCCGGCCGAAGCCCGGGTGGCGTGATGGGCGCGGGCTGGGCCTGGGGCTACGCATCGACGCTACACATCGCCGACTGCGCCGTCGTGGTGACGACCGCGGACGGCAGCAGCCAAGCCTTCAGCTCTGCGGATGGCGGGAACACGTTCCGGCCCCAGAAGGGTTATCACACCACCCTCGTCAAGAATCCCGACGGCTCGTACGACTTCTTCGACAAGTCCCATACCCGGCATCACTTCAGGGGCCCGGCAAACCCGGCGGACCCCAACCCGGAGCGCGAGCGCCGCCTCGAGTACATCGAGGAGCCTCACGGGGACCGGCTCTCTCTCATCTATGACGAGCTGGCTCGCGTGGCCCGTGTCGCGGAATGGCACCCGGAAGCCGGCGACGTGCGCGTCCTGACGCTCACATATGAAAGGAAGAGGAGCTTCGACCGGATCGCGAAGGCCGAGATCGCGGCGCTGGCACTCAGGGTCGACTACGACTACGACGAAGAGGGCAATCTCGTCGCGGTCACCCGGCGCGGCGGCAACGTCGACGGCCCGGACGCCGCGGACCGCACCGAGACTTACAAGTACTCGGCCACCGACGATCGCGACCGCCACCAGATGCTCGAGCGCTTCGACGCGAACGGCAACCGCACGGCTTACGAGTATTACCGCGGTGCCGACGTGTTCCCGGGGGAGCCGGCCCGTCCGGTCGTGCTCCAGAAGCAGGAGTACGTCAGGCTCGTGCGCGACTTTCCGGACGGACCGACGGCGCCGCAAACCTTCGAGACCCGGTTCACGTACGACCTGAGCGAGATCGTGCAGCTTCGTCTCAAGACCTCCGTCACCGATCCGCGAGGCAGCGTCGTGCGGTACGTGCTCAACGGAAACGGCAGCCCGCTCCGGATCGAGGAGCCCTTCGAGGACGGGACGCGGACCACGACCATCGATTGGTCGCCGACCGACATCTTCAAGACGAAGGAGACCGATCCCCTGGGCCGGGTGACCGACTACGAATACGACGAGCGGGCCAACCTCACCTCGGAGCGGATCACGACCGCGGATCTGGGTCTCATCGAGACGATCTACGCCTACGATCCGACGTTCAACAAGCTCACCCTCAAGAAGGATGCCGAAGGGCGGGAGACGCGGTACGACATCGACGCCCGTACCGGCGACCTCGTCCGGATGGCCGACGCCGTCGGCAACCGCACCCTTTACGATTACGATCCGGCCCACGGCGTGATGCGGAGCGTCACCGACCCGCGGAATCACGTCACCCGGCATGAGATCCACGACAGCTTCGGCCATGCCCGCCTGATCACGGACGCGCGCGGCAACCAGACCCGGCTCGAGTATGACCTCCGCGGCCGGTTGCGGGAGCAGTCGGACACGCTTGCGCATCACACGGCGACGGTCTACGACGGCCTGGACCGCCCGGTGGAGGAGACGCGGTCCGCCAGTGTCAGCGCCGATGCGGTCGCACCGTCGGACGACGCCGTCACCAGGACCGAGTACTACCCCGGCGGCCAGCCACGCATCGTCACCAACCCGAACGGAGCCGTGACCCGCTACCAGCTCGATGGATTGAACCGCGTCGTCCTGTCCGAGACCCAGGTGGAGGGCGGGCCCTTTCTCAGGCGGACCGCCTACGACGGCAATGGCAACAAGGTCAGCGAGACCGACCGGCGTGGCGTCACACGCACATCCGGCTACGACAAGCTGAACCGCCTGCGCGACGTTTCGATCGCGTCCGGGAGCATGGGCGCCGGGCCCTTCGGACAAATCGCCGCCTACCGTTACGACCTCGCCGGGAACAAGACGTCGGAGACGGACGTGGCCGGCGACGCCACCGTCTTCGTCTACGACGGGCTCTATCGCGTCAAGGAGAGGGTCCTGCCCGAGACCGACTCCGCGGGACGGCCGTACAGAGAGGTCTACGGCTACGACAAGGTCGGCAACCGGCTCTCCGTGACCGATGCCAACGGGCGCACGGCTTCTTTCCTTTACGACGGCCTCAACCGGCTCATCCGCACCACCAACGCGCTCGACCAGACGGTGCGGGTCGAGTACGACGACCCCGAGGGCTCGCGCGTCAACAAGTCTCTGGAGAGGGACGAAACTCGCGGCGTGACGACGCTCCATGGCTATGACGAGCTGAACCGGGAGGCCGAGCGGCGGGTCCAGTTCGCGAATCCACTCGACGGAGCTCGCACGGAGTACGTGACGACGACCTCCTACGACGACCCCGGCCACAGCGTGACCGTCACCGACCCGCGCGGGATCGGGACGCTGACCCGGCTCGATGGGATGGACCGCGTCATCGAAACCGTCGTGGACGTGGGAGGTCTGGCCGTCTCCACCCAGGCCTCCTACGACGGCCTTGGGAACCGAAAGAATATGCGGGATCCGAACCGCAATCCCGTTACCCGGTGGGTCCATGACGGCCTCGGGCGACAGGTGCGGACGGTGGATGCTCGGGGCAATTCTTCGGTGGCGACCTACGACGGCGAGGGCCTGAAGCTCACGGAGACGGATCGGCGCGGGATCACGAAGCTCTTGACCTATGACAGCCTGGGGCGACCGAGGCTCGCGCGCATACCGGCCACGATCGAAGGCAGCAAGCCCTGGAGCCATGAGGTCCGGTATTTCGATCTGGCCCACCGTCGCGAGGAGTACGACGCACGAGGGACGAGGACGACGTTCGACCTCGACAAGCTCGGCCGGGTCGTGCGGCTCACGGACGTCTTCGCCAAGATGGTCGAGACCAGCTACGACGGCGTGGGCAACAAGACGAGCGAGAAGGACAAACGCGGCCTCGTGACGCGCTTCGCGTATGACCCACTGAACCGCCTCGCGCTCGTCCGGGATCCGCTCGATCAAACGATCGAGACGACGTACCAGGACGGCCAGAACCGCCGGATCGACAAGGACAAGCGCCAGATCGGGAGGCTGACGCAGATGGACCCGCTCGGGCGTGTCGTCCGGGTCATCCGCCCCTACGACCCAGCCACGGGTGAGGGCACTCCGCTCGAGACGCACACCTACGACGGGGACCACAACCGGCTGTCCACGACAGATGCGGAGGGCAGGGTCACGGCCTTCACGTACGACCGGGCCAACCGCCTCAGCCGACGCATCGACGGCGGGGGTTCGCCGGCCGAGGCGGCAACCGCCTTTGTTTACGACGCCAACGGGAACAAGAGGGTCGAGATCGATCCACGTTCGACGCCTGATGAGCCGTCGATGCGCTACGAGTACGACGCGTTGAATCGCCTGAAGTCCCAGACCGACGGTGAGAACGCCGAAACCATCTATGACTATGACAGCGAGGGGAACCGTACCCTGGTCCAGGAGCCGAAGGGTCAGCTCACGCGGTTCGACTACGACGAGCTCGGCAAGCTGATCCGGGTCACGCAGCCGCCACCCGAGCCGGATCAGCCCTCACCCGTCACCTCCCACGAGTACGACGAGAACCGCAACCGGGTGAGGCAGGTTGATGCCAACGGCCACGTGGTCGAGATGACCTACGACCGGCTGGACCGGCTGGACCTGATGATCCAGAAGGGAGCGCCCGAAGGAGATCTCATCACCGACCACGACTACGACCCTGACGGCAATGAGGTCACGATCATCGATCCCAAGGGCCAGAAAGTCACAAGCACGTACGACGAGCTCAGCCGGCTGAAGACCAGGTCCTACGCCTTCGCGCCGACCGATCCCGTCCGTCCCTGGCGGCATACGACGTCGATCACGTACGTCTATGACGCCAACAACAACCTGAAGCAGGCGGACGAGCGGGTCGCGAGCGGGACGGATCCCCCGTCGATCACGCTCACGACCATTCGAGATTACGACGAGCTCGACCGTTTGAAGAGCGAGACGACCCCGTTGCCCGACGGCGGCACCCGGACTGTTTCTCACAGTTACTACCGCAACGGCTCCCGCGAGACGGTCACCGACCCCGCCGGGCTCATCACCCGCTACGCGTACGATGGGCAGAACCGGCTCGAGTCGGCCACCACGGCCTTCGGAACACCTCAGGCCGCCGCAACCAACTACCGCTACTACCCGGACGATCTGCTCCGAACAGTTGATTATCCCAACCGCGTGGTCGCCACCCACGTTTACGACAAGGCCGACCGGCTGACGTCGCTGGCCAACACCCAGGGGGCCGTTTCTCGCTCCTCTTACGTCTACGCATACGATCCCGACGGCAACCGCTTGAGCCAGATCGAGGCCAATGGCCCTGCCGAGACCACGACGTACACGTACGACGACCTGAATCGCCTGAAGACGATCACCTATCCGGTCGATGGCCGCTTTCCGGGCGGGCGGGTGGTAACCTACGGCTACGATCCCGTCGGCAACCGGACCAGAGAGACGGAGAAGGACTCAGGCGGGGTGGTCCTTGCGGACAAGCAAGGGATCTTTGACAACCTCAATCGGCTCACCGCGCTCAACGACCTGCGCTCGCCGGCAAACAGCACCATCTTCGGCTGGGACGCCAACGGCAACCAGACCTCCAAGGCTGTCGGCGCGGGTTCCTCTGCTGTCACCACCACCTATCGATACGACGTCCGCAACAAGATGGTGGAGACGACCCAGGGCGCTTCGATCCTCGGGCGTTTCCAGTACGACTTCGACGGCCGGCGCACGAACAAGATCGGTGAGGAGGGCGTTCGCCAGTACGTCTACGACCAGACCTCGATCCTCGTCGAGTACGACGACGCTGGCGCGCAGGTAGCCAAGTACGACTACGGTTCCGATCACCTCGTCTCGCTCGTTCGGCGCGACGCGCCGCGGCGCTTCTACTCGCTCGACGGCCTGCGGTCCGTCGTCAACCTAACAGACGATTCTGGCTCTACGGTCGCCTCCTATCACCTTGACGCCTGGGGCAACTTCCGCTTCCCCTCTGAGCTGGCCGCCTCCAAGAACCGCTTCGCCTTCACCGGTTACCTGTGGGACCCCGAGACAGGTCTCTTCAACGCCAAGGCTAGGTATTTCGACCCACAGTTTGGGCGATTCCTCAGCCAGGATAGCTACCTCGGCCAAGTCGACGAGCCGCCCAGCCTGCACCGGTACTTCTACGGCAACGCCAATCCGCTGCGGTTTGTCGATCCCACGGGCCACCAAGCGCAGTCCGTCGTACCGGAGATTGATGAGAAAGAGGCGATCCTCCGCGACGCGAAGGCAACCCTGGAGCGCGTCGAGAGAGCGAACCCGCAGCTGACTGGCGTCGTAGCAACGCAGAGTGGAACGCCAGTAACCGTCACGGAGGACGATGGTCTCGTAGCCGCGGGCTGGCAAAAGCTAAAGCAAGCCGCGACTGCCGTGAGCCAGGCGGTCGAGTCGACGACCCAGGCGATCGTGACCTCGGTCGGCGATCAGGTCGAGGCGGCGACCAAGAAGGCCTTGGCGCCCGATCCAGCTCGTCAATCTCGGAGTGCGGAGCTTCGTGCCGCAACCGAGGGCACGCTCACAGAGCAGGCGGCGAAGCGTCTAGCTGAACGGGACATCGCGCTCAAGTTCCAGGAGACCGGCGCAGAGGTCACACGCACTGGAGCGGAAAAGGGCGCGCGCCTGGCAGTCGAAACCGCGGAGGCAGAGCTTAGCCTCAAAGCCGCTACATTTGCTGCAGGAGCCATCGGCCGTGGTGCCGCTGCGCTGAGGAAGGGAGCATTATCTGCTGCTGAGGCGAATGCTCCTCATGTCGCGGCAGGGCGCAGGCCTCCCTACGCAGCTGGCAGCCGCGCGAGAGAAATCGTTCTGAGTCGAGAGCGAACTCTCGTGCGAGTCCACGGCGAGGGAAATCAAGCGCGATCGTGGCTGATGCGAGCTGAGGATGTCGAAGGTCTCAGCGCCGCCGAGATCAGGGACAAGTTTGCGTTGCCCGAGATGCCCAAGTACATCTCAGATGTCCAGGCACCCGCGGGGACGCGGATGAGGGTGGGGAGGGTAGGTGAACAGCCAGGGTGGGGCGTAGGAGGCGGAATACAGTACGAACTCCTTGACCGTCTACCCGAGACGGCTTTCACGAACCGGCGGCCTCTCAAATGACTCGCCCCACGATTCGGGGTAACACTGTCGTCCTGGACTCGGGAAGGACGGTTTCGTTTCCTTATCCCGTCGCGGAAGTGGTCGAATATCCGACCGTCATCCTAGTCAGGCTCAATGTGCCCACCGGTGCCACCTTCAATGAAAACGTCTTTGCCGTGAACGACCAAGGTGCCATCGTCTGGCAGGTGCCCAAGAGGCAGTACGTGTACGCCGACAGCCCGTATACCGGAATGCAGCGGCAAGGCAACGACGCGATTCTCTTCAACTGGGATGGCCTTCAGCTAATGGTGGACGCTAGTACTGGCAAGGTCTTGAGAGAGGATCACGGGAAATAGGATCGCGTCGGCGTGAGGATCTTGCTCGACGAGATAGGGATGAAGAGACCTCGGCTAAAGCTCTACTGGTGCTGGACGGACGACCATGACGAAGACTGGTTTGTCGTGGCGCGGTCGGCCCGTGAAGCGCGGCGACTGCACGAGGATGGCGAGGGATACGGGCGAGGTCATGCGGGATCGGCGCTCGTGGCTGTCCTGCCGGAGGTATTTCAATCGGATCGGTATATTGGCTGGCCGAGTCGGCCGCTCCTGGAGCGTTGCGGAGCGGAAATCGAGCGATGGCAGACTCCGCGTGTGGTCCGCATCAAGGGCGTCCGATATGTCGAAGGGATGCTTGAGCACGAGATCCTGCGCCGCACAGACGACATGGCGGAACGTCGTGGCAAAGGCCGCCCCAATCAAACTGAGCAGATACGGCCGTCCTGACAACTCTCACCCACGACGAACCGCCGGTGCATCTCTTCGAGCACATGAAGGGGCAAGGAGTCGGCGATGTGCGGCGGGCCCAAAGCCGATGTGGTGTGCTTCGCGCGGACCCTGGCACGCGGGGCGAGCGCCAGGACGGGACGCCTTCTCTCCGAGAACACACGATCCATGTACGTCTCAGTGGTGAGGCGCTTCTTCGCCTTCCTCGAGCGGCAGAAGCTGCTGCTCGTGAACCCTCCGGCGGCGGTGACGCTGCCGGCGCGCTCGCGACTGCCGCGAGCCATCGGCGAGGCCGAGGTGCGCCGCCTGCTCGACTCTCCCGACGCCGGCACTGCGCTCGGGCAACGTGACCGGGCCATCCTTCGAGCTGCTCTATGGCACGGGCCTGAGGCTCACGGAATGCGTGGGGCTGGATCTGAGTGACCTCGACCTGGTCGAGGCAACACTGCTCGTCCGCAACGGCAAGGGGCGGAAGGACCGCTTCGTCCCCGTCGCTACGCGCGCGCGACGGTCGAAGCTTACCTGCGCGAAGCCCGGCCGCTCCTCGCCGAGCGGTGGGACGACGGGGCGCTCTTCCTGGGCCGCCACGGCCGGCGGCTCGGGGGAATGTCCGTGCGAGTGATGGTGAGACGCGACGGCCTCAAAGCCGGCGTGGCGGTCTCCACCCACGTGCTGCGCCACTCGTTCGCAACGCACCTCCTCAAGGGTGGGGCCGACGTCCACCCCGTGCAGAAGCTGCTCGGGCGCAAGGACCTCCCGACCACCGCCCTCCATACGAAGGTGGACACCACTGGGCTCAGGAGCATGCTGCGCGCTGCCACCCGCGGGAGCGGTAGAATGAGAGGCATCATGGCCACGCCGGCAAAGATCGTCTACGCCCACATCACGCACAACCCCAAAGTGCTGGGGGGGCGTGCGTGTATCGACAACACCCGCATCCGCGTGCTGGACATCGTGCAGCTCCTGCGGGAGGGCAAGAAGCCCGAGGAAATGCTGAACGTCTTCGCCGTGCCGCTGACGCTCGCTCAGGTGCACGCGGCCCTTACCTACTACTACGACCACCCCGACGAGATCGAACAGGCCTACCGCGACAGCGAGCGCTGGGAAGCCGAGTACGAGCGCGAACGCGCCGAGTACCTGAGCCGCCAGCGGAAGTAGTGGCCGGATTCTCGCTCCTCACGGACAACCACGTCCGCCAGCAGATCGTAGAAGGCCTGCGCGTACGCGGCTGGGACGTCGTGCGTGCCATCGATGTCTTCCCCGAGGGCACCGACGACGAGGTGCTCTTCGAGTACGCCGCGAAGCAGAGCCGTGTCTTCGTCTCCAGCGACGAGCCGGCGCAGGAGATCCCGATGCGCTGGCTGCGTGAGGGCCGAGTCTTTCACGGTATGGTGTGCTGGCCGCAGAAGCATCACCAACGGATGACCGATGGGGACTTCATCGCAGCCCTCGAAGAACTGGCTGTCAAGCCTGACGCCTTCGCTTACCCGATCCAGTACATCAAGCCCCGCTGAACGAGCGGCTACACGCTGTAGAATCCTGGCGTCGTCTCCCGCTGAGAGTGGGGGCTCCTTCAAAACCTAAAGGGTCGCGCCGCCCCTGAAGCCGGCGCCGCCGCCCGAGGCTGAGGTGGCGTGATGAGGCTCGTGGCCTCGCATTTGGGACCTAAGATGCCTGGGGCAACTTCCGCTTCCCGGCCGAACTGCCCGCGTCCAAGAACCAGTTCGCCTTCACCGGTTACCTCTGGGACCCCGAGATCGGCCTCTTCAACGCCAAGGCACGCTACTTCGACCCGCAGCTTGGGCGATTCCTCAG
>Ga0207646_10001184_pt1 | contig 32898 bp, 47 predicted proteins | sample KBSK5502metaG_FD_184343 | JGI IMG/M metagenome (GOLD analysis project Ga0207646, IMG submission 184343) | Corn, switchgrass and miscanthus rhizosphere microbial communities from Kellogg Biological Station, Michigan, USA - KBS K5-50-2 metaG... | ecosystem: Host-associated > Plants > Roots >... | reverse complement strand
GTCTTTTCGTTTGGAAGCCTGTGGTTCCCCTGTTCGCATCGCATCATTGCTGTCCAAATTCGCGGGCTAACTGCTGGCCGAGCAGAGGGTGTCGCCACGGGTGAGAGAGACTGAGCCCCCTGATACGCTGGATTGGGTTCCACCAAGAACCAATTCAACTACAGGAGACTCAGCCTAATGAAAGTATGCAGCATTTTCTCGCAGGTGTTGAAGTTGTTTTCGCGCGGAGGGTTCGAGAATGCGGTCAAGCAGCACAAGGCCGAACGGCACGCGCGGGGTTTCACCAGTTGGGGCCAGTTCATCGCCATGTTGTTTTGCCAGGTGGGACGGGCGCATTCCTTGCGCGAGATTTGTGGGGGTCTTGCGTGTTGCGAAGGCCACTTGAAGCATTTGGGAGTGCCGGTGGCGCCCAAGAGGTCGACCTTGGCCTACGCCAATGAGCATCGGCCATGGGAGCTTTACCAGACGGTGTTCGAGCAGACACTGTTCAAATGCCAGGAACTGGTGCGCAGCCAAGGCGGGCGGAAGAAGTTCCGCTTCAAGAACAAGCTGATGAGCCTGGATGGGAGCATCATCGACCTGTCGGTGAGCATGTTCGACTGGGCAAAATTTCGGCGGACGAAAGGTGCGATCAAGCTGCACCTGCTGCTGGACCACGATGGCTACTTGCCGTCGTTCGCGGTGGTGACCGAGGGCAAGACCAGCGAGATCAAGGTGGCGCGCACGCTGCGGTTCGCGCCGGGCACAATCCTGGCCATCGACCGTGGCTACGTCGATTACCAGTGGTTTCGGGAACTGACGCAGGAGGAAGTGTACTTCGTGACGCGGATGAAGGAGAAGGCAGTCTACGAGGTGCAAGAGGAAGTGCGAGTTCCGCAAAACAGCAATGTGGTGTGCGATCAGATCATCAGCTTTCCTCGACTGGCACGGGAGGGAGAGAAGCCGGTGCTATTCCGGCGGGTAGAGATTTGGGACAAGGAGAAAGAGGAGGCCATCGTATTCCTCTCGAACCTGTTGGCCTTCGGCGCGACGACCATCGCAGCCATTTACAAGGACCGTTGGGAAGTGGAATTGTTTTTTAAGGGCGCTCAAGCAGTTGTGCAAAATCAAGACCTTTGTCGGCACCAGCGCCAATGCGGTCAAGACCCAAGTGTGGACGGCGTTGATCGCGATGCTGGTACTGAAGTACCTGCAGTTGAAATCGTCGTTCTCCTGGTCATTATCGACGCTGGCGGCTCTGCTGCGGCAGCAACTCTTCTTCTATCGCGATCTGTGGGTGTGGTTGGATGATCCTTTTCAGTCCCCGCCGGCTCTCGCCGGAGTGCATGACGATGCGCAACAATTGGGAATCACATGGTAGGTGCCAGTTGGACAGCAGACAACCGATTACACCAAGTAACCTTGATTTCAAGGAGTATATGACTCAGTAACTCGGACAGCAGGATGACAACATGGCGAGAAGCACTTACTTCGACCTGGGCCGAAGCGCAGATGCGTGTCTAGCCTCAGAGTCGGGCTATGCCCAACGTTTTCAATGTGGGAATATTGTCAAACGCCTAATTTGGACGCGAATGATATTGCGGCGGGAGGCCTGATCCTTAGTCTAAGAGTTCGCAATCCCCTTGGTGTCTCGCAGCGATCGAACTAGCTCGAAAGCCGTCCGTCGCGTGCGGCCGGGAGACATCGCTCGATCTGGCATTCCTTTATTCTTCGCGAGTGACGGGCAAACCTGAAGTAATCCCAAGGTAAGAGTTGCCGACCAACCGTCGACAATTTTGGAAAGCAGCGAGTACCCGCTTGTAAGGGTCGGGCATTATGCGGCCAAGTGGCCCATCTATCGAACGGCTGACTTTTCGGGCATCAATAGCACCGGGCATCCTGATGCCACATTCGCTGAGTAACCCAATTGAGCGCGCTCCGGCGAGGTGGCTAGCAGGACGTATTATGAAGATCACCGTTAACAACGAGGCTTAGATGACGATTGCTTCCGATCTCTTACAACGACATATCCAGACGCTCGTCGACGACAACGCGCAATGGCAGACGCTGATCGCCGATGATATTTTGTGGGAACTCGCCTACGCACCATCCATCGGCCATCCAGCACAGCTGTCCGGGCGGGAGGAAGCGGTCCGTCACGCAATTTGGTTTGTCGGGGCTGTGCAGAAGTTCCGCTTCTTCGAACTCAAGGTGTACGCGTTAGCCGATCCGGAATGTGCAGTCGCCAAAGTCAAGGGCGAGGGGGTCATCAAGTCTACGCGACGTATGTATCGCCAGGATTATGTGCTATTCCTGCGTGCTGCAGGCGGCAAGATCGCGTTCCTACGAGAATATTTCGATCCTGTGCGTGCGGCTAGGGCACTTGACACGCCGATCCTTGGTTTCGAATCCTGAGGACAACCGACGGGCCAAAGCTTTCGTCGGTCCAGGCCCTGATCCCACATCTCGAAACTACACTTCGACGATGTGCTCTCTGTCCACGTAGCGGATTGTGGTCGGTTGACGGGCTAACCGGAAGTTACGTTTTCACGTTTTCACGCGGACTCCGACGACGTTGTCCCGAAGTCGGCTTCGGGGAAGCGCCCTGTCATCGATACGACCCAGCGCAGAGTTCCTCTAAGCCCGTTTCCTGTTGGCTGACTGCTCTTCCCTCTCCTGCGTCGTTGAATGAACGGCTCCCAGCACTCAACCCCCTGTGCATTCCTCATTCGATGCCGATTCTCGCCCCGCCAAAATCCACGCAGCGCGAAAACAGCACCGGATTGTTTCATGGAATCACAATTGCAGGAACTCGTTTGTAGTTTTCGCAAGGAGCTTTCGTCGCTGACGCAAGAAGTCGCGGTATCGAGAGGCACGCCACAGTTCTCGGTCCATCGGAATGCACTGCTTTTCTAATTCCGCCTCGCGGATTTTCAACCGTTCGATGTATGATGCAGGTTCTTCAGTCCCTACGTTTAGATTTGCATTCGCTTTCGCAACAAGGCGCCAGTCAATACGTTCGAAGATCTGACCGCGCTGAACAAATTGCCAAGCATCAAACTGCAAGGGTCGGCCACGAGAAAGAAAACTGCAGCCAACTAACAAGTTCGCGTCCGCTTGCACAACCCAACGAAAAGTCTTGCCTTCCAAGTGCACGTAGGAATCCGCACTTCTGGTTCCACGGAAGAGATCCTGCCCGTGTTATGGGAGGACAAGTATCTGGCACTGATGCCGGGCGAATCCAAGACAATCACAGCACGCTACCTCAGCAAGAATGCTCTGAGGAAACCTGCGGTGTTAGTAGTAGAGGGCTGGAATATAGAGGCCAGCACCACCGCCATCAAGGACTAGCGGCGCGTAGCGCTAAACGAGCGATCGGGCGCCCAAGTGGCTTGTGCTGAGTCCTATCCGGAAACTATTCCGGGCCAGAAGTCTTCTTGGGAGACATGTGGTGCTACTGATTGTTGCTCACCCCCGATCTCCTCGAAGCCCGTTTTCTGGACTGCGTCACGTTTGTTTCCGATTTGGCGAACACTCAAAAGAGGTGTCCCACAATACTTCCACGGCAGCGGCGTTAGAAAACCTGCCCAGAATTGCTACCGTGGAAACCCTGTAAAGATTGGCCTTCGTGATCTCAACACGTGGCGTTAGGAATGGGTAGTTTTCTAATGCGCTCGGAGTTCGCCCTGCCTCGCGCTATTTCGGCAGCAGTTCAGATCGAAGCAATCTCGTCTTCCAGAACGATCCAATTAGAGCGCGTAATTTGCGCAACTCCGCACTGTCGATTGCGATGAAACGAAACGGCTGCAAACCGATCGGGGCGTGTAAACTGGGGCTAAGCAGTTCAGCCATGGCGAGCACGGGTCCAATGTGCGTCGGAAACATCAGTTCCACAACTGCTCCTGGACTGAGGGGTTTGAGCACACGAAGCAACCCACCTGTCACAGAAATGGTCTGAAGTCTGGCGGATGAGTATTGTCCGTCTCCGAGTCGGATCGTTGCTGAAGGCATACCTGGAAGGCATACACGGAGGGGACGCCGGGTGCGAGGTAACAGGGGGGAGGTCACCATGCAGGGAATATGCTACAGAGGTGATGAGTCAGGCGAGATTACCAAGGAACGTGTACGACCCGAACATGGAGACGGACCGTCCGTGTTTTCTACCTCGGGCACTATAACTGTTCAGCCCGCATAAGCGTATGGAAGGGCCGCGTTCCGGTACTTTTCGTACCCCAGTGCGGTCAGTCGAATCACCCCTCGAACTTGTTCTTCCACCACTCCTTCATTCCTCAACTCCGCGATTGCCAAACGGGCGTAAGAGGAATCGACAGTCTGCTTGGATAAGGTCACAAATTGACCGTGATCTTGTTCGTAGCGGAGAACGAGTGTGACGAGAATGCCGTCCCGGATGTTTTGCACAAACATAACCCGATCTTAGGCACATGAGCAGCACCCCGGAATGGCTCCTCGGTGCCGGGTCGTAATCACGTGTGTTCATTTTTGAGTTGTCCTACTGCATACCCGATGATGAACACTAGTAACCGCGCGCAGCTAAGCCGGAAGTAGCCGGGAATCAGATACTGGTATCACTTCCGGTGGCCCGGATCATCCGGGCACAACTCTGAGATGCATCGCCGATGAGGCTTTAGAACGGCCACTCGCGCCAGGCTGGAGAATCGGCGCATCTCGGTTCTTTTAATGAACACGTTCCGCAGATACCACTTAAAGAAACTTGATGCTATGTCAGAGGTCGTAACCAGGCCCGGACTGGCACTTACGTAATCTTCTGTTAGTAACCAACGCCGCCACATACTGATGCCGGTTATGAGCAGCCTTCCCCAAACCCGTCCGTGGCGTGTCCCGCGTGCACATCTGGAAGGCGATATTCCGGCTGTGCTCCGGTTTGCAAATGGGCAACGCACATCCGCGAAACTCCGGGTAATTTCTCTTACAGGTGGTCTGCTTTCACTCCCTGAGCCCGCCGTCTGGGGATCGCAGGTCAAGGTGATGTTTTTAACCGGAGCCGGCTCGGTGCTTGGAGGCGCAGAAATGCTGCACCCCGTCGCGAACGCGCTGCAGCCGTTTCGCTTCGTTTCTATCGCGGCCGACGATCAGCGCCGGCTAAGAACGCTAATCTGGGAGCGGTCAAGTCAGAACAAATGCGAGCAGGATTGGATTGAGAAACTGCGCGCTGCATCGGCGCAGCACAAGGAACCGGAGCCTTGGTTTAGGCTGGCAGGAGCAGTTGGTCTGCTCACGATCGGTCTCGCCACTGCGGCATACATACTGCACTTCGGCTTGCTAAAGTAGATCGTGTCTGATGACACTCGATCAACACTCGGCAATGGCCCCGCTCGTTGTTGACGGTAACGGTATGAAACAGGTGAATCGACAGTTCTGCTGAACTCGTAGGTATACCACTTCGCTGATCATGAGGAAGAGCAGCTCCATTTCTAAGTGTCAGTCCGTTTCCACCTCGGGGACGCAAGAAGGCGGCCCTTCTGGCTACGGAACGGCATTCAAGCTGAGCCCTTAAATTGTGTTCACAAAATTGAGTAGTAAGTCGGCTTGAGGGCTGGTAGTCGACAGCCATTGTGAACTGATTGGCTGAGCCTGGAGTTGCCTTCAAAACCACTCGGAAGTTCGGGTCAAGAGGCATTGAATCCTGTGCATGAGCGTAGAAGTGAGAAAAAGAGTTTGGGCGGCTCGCAACTTGTTGGGACTGACTCTCGGCGCGCGCCGGTCGGGAGGGCCAGCGAAGTGGCATAGATCGAGACGGCTGCACAACTGGTGATCGCGGTAGGGACAACCATTGCTGGTTGCCCCCCGCACGGACCCGGACGGGCGCTGATTAGCGCATCCGGTTCTTATCTCGGATGAGTGGCGGCGAAGCGAGCGTCAGGAAAGGGATGGAGCGCTCGCGGTTGAGGAATCCAGCGCTGAGCCAACTCGAGGATGCGCGTCCAAGAGATCCGGCGTTTCTGGCTCCGTCCATAGCCAACCCAGCGTAGCCGGGTGCGCCGCTATAGATCACCTGCTTCGTCCACACGCCACCGGACCTGGTCAGCTCGAAGATGGTTCCATTTCCGCCGCCGGGCACGTAAGTTCTGCCAAGATGTCGCAATTCATCTTGCGTGACGGGCACGCCGAGCGTTCTAGCCTTCGCGTATCCCGTCGGCAAGGGTGGCCTTCTTGCTTTTCTAGCTCTCTTCGGGCGGCGCCACTGGCTCTAGACTCCTCGATCATCCAGATTCTCTCCATGGTGCCGGGTGTGGCGCACGTCAGGGTGAACCCTGGATATTTTGCAGACAACTATTTGCAGCTGATCGATTACGCCGCTCATCTCGGTGTGTTTCCGACGATCACCGGCAACGGCAAAGACGCGCCGCCTTCTAATGAAGACATTGCGCGAGTCGTAGTGGCCGTGCTTGTGGATCCAGACAAACATGCGGGCAAAGTGTATCGCCCAACCGGGCCGGCTCTGCTTTCGGGGAACGACATGGCAGAGATCCTGAGCCGCGTCCTGGGCAGGAAAGTCCGGCGCGTTGACCTGCCGTGGAGGTTGTTCCTCAAGGCCGCACGCACGGCTAACGTCGGCGCCTTCCTGGTGAGCAACCTCCGCTATTACGTCGAAGATCACAGCCAAGGTGCGTTTGCATTGGGCGCGCCCACGAACCACGTTCTGGAAGTAACTGGCCGTCCCGCCGAGGATTTCGAAAACAACTGCGCGACGTTACGCCGCCCGGCCGGGAGCCCAGAGGAATTTCACCAATTGGCTGCGCACGTTTGTTGCCTTTATGCGTACTCCGCTCGTTCCTGGATACAATCCGGAGCGGCTCGACCGCGAACTGGACTTTCCTAAGCCGCCAGCGCCGCGCCTCGCCATGGCCAATGAGGGCTGGAAAGTAGAACACGGGACGCAATTTGCGCAGCGTCTCATGGCCGAACGTCCCGCTTTTCAGCGGACCTTGGTGGCAGGCAGCGCATAAACACGATATTAGGAGGCCGAAGTTGCTATGCGTAAACTTGTTTCGTCGGAATCGCCGTTCGAGCCGCGAATCGGCTTTTCACGGGCCGTTAGGGTGGGACAGATCGTCGCTGTCTCAGGCACTGCGCCGATCGCGGCAGACGGAGGCGTTGCTTGTCCCGGCGACGTCTATGGCCAAACGAGACGTTGCCTTGAGATCATCGGGGATGCTGTGGTGGACGCTGGCCTTTCCATGGACGCTGTGGTGCGGACTCGAATCAGGTTGACCGATATCTCCCAATGGGAAGCCGCTGCCCGTGCGCATGGCGAGTTTTTTGCCGCAATCCGGCCTGCCACCTCCTTCATCGAAGTGAAGGGTTTCATCAATCGCGAATGGTTAGTTGAGGTTGAAGCGGATTGCGTTGCAGACCAGTAAGGCATCCCGTTCATCAGGGCGATTCTTGAATGCGGTGTTTCACCTTTTCCGACAACGCTGAGGCGTGCAACTCCCGTACGACGAGCAATCCGTCAGTTGACGCCCCCTCACAGGCTGGGATCAACTTCAGAGTTGCCGACAATTCTGAAGATGATGGCGATAAGCCCGTCTCTTGATACTTTCGGGTTAAGGGATTTAGTCGTCTATTTTTGCGCCCGCGCCAATGTTGCTCTTACCGCACCGCCGTGATGTCCGGTTGCCGCCCCCTCCGAAGAAACAGGCCAGGCCGAATAGATAGCCGAAGTTGTACCAGGATCCATTGTTGTGGACCTCATAGACATTGAGGTCGCCCTTAAATAACGAGGCCACGAACACAAACGGCGCAATAAAGCCCTGCCAGAGACCGAGCCCGAAGCCCGCGAATTCGCCGTGTTCACTCGCCATTTTCCTGGATGGGTTAGGACCCGGCGCGCACCCAGCCAGAATGCTCAGCAGCAGCAGGACAAGCGCAAGCACGGTCAAAGAGGTTTTCATCGCAATTCCTCCTGCCCTTACGCTTCTACGAGGCACGGGCATGAAAAGTTTCAGAAGGGCCGGCTACCGCGCCATGCATCTTTTTTAGGTGCTCACCCGTATACCCGTTAGCATGAACGCGACCGCCTGCTACTTCGTGAACGGGATGGAGTCCGAGACCAGCGCTATCGCTCGTGGCCTTCGCCGGCGAGACCCGGACTTGCTGGACCGTCTCATCGAGCAGTACCAGCATCGGCTGCTGCGTTACCTTGTGAGCCTGACGGCAGATCGTGCCATCGCCGAAGACCTGTTCCAGGAAACATGGATGCGGGTGCTGGAACGCGGTCATCAATATGACGGCCGGCACGAGTTCAGCACTTGGCTGTACACGATCGCCAGGAACCTCACCATCGATCACCTGCGCCGGAAGCGGCCAGCAGTCAGCTTGGACGCACTCATGGAGGCGGAAGACTCGGCCCTGCCCTACGAGCCTGCCAGCGCTGGGCCATCTGCCCTGGATACGGTGGCGCAGCACGAGGTGGCCGAACGCGTCACGGCGGCAATGAGCGGCCTGCCCATCGAGTACCGCGAGACCGTGGTCCTTCGCTTCCAGGAGGGGCTTGGGCTGGAGGAGATCGCGACCCTTACCAAGCTCCCGTTGGGCACGGTGAAGTCGCGCCTGTACCGTGCCTTGAATATGCTGATGGGTAGCCTGAAAGGAGCGCGGCCATGACCCAGAGCTCACATCAGGAGATTCGGAGACTGATCGCGACCTCCGCCGATGATCTCTCGGAAGCCCAGCAGGCGCTGCTACACGCGCACCTGCAGGACTGCGGCTCGTGCCGCGACTATGCCGCGGCGACAGCGGAGATCGTGCGCGCGCTGCGTGGTATTCCAGTGGCGGCCGATCCCCGGCTGGTCCTCAACACCCAAGCTCGCGTCCGTGCTCGGGCGTTTGCACTGCGCCAGAGACAACAGTGGCTGACGCTGGTAGCGGTGGCCTGCCCGTTGGTGGGTCTGTCTGCGGCCATCACCACTCCCCTGATCTGGCGGGCGTTCGATTGGATCGGGACCCACGCCGGCCTCTCTCGGCCGGTGTGGCAGGCTGGATTCGCCTTCTACTGGATGGTCCCGGCATTGCTGGTCAGTGTTCTGCTGCTTTTCCGCGGCACGCACCTGGCGAACGGCGGGTACTCCCGAGAATCGAGTTAAGGGAACAAGCTATGGAACTGAAGAACGAGACCAAGGTCGGATTGAGCGGCGAAGTCAGCATCATCCCGGTGTGGGCGTGGATCCTGACGGTCATCGGCTTCGCCGTCATGCAGGTGCTGTGCAACGTGGTGCTGGCGCGACAGCACGACGCTCCGCCCCCCGTCGTGCGCGCCTTGCTGGGATTGCTGGCAGGGGCCGTCGCCGCTTGTTACCTGCTGCTTATTGGCTACATCACCCGCGACGCCCGCCGCCGGGGCATGAGCCCCGTGCTCTGGACGTTCGTGGCCATTCTGGTACCGAATGCTTTGGGCATCATTCTCTACTTTATTCTGCGGCAGCCGATCCGCAGCGCCTGCCCACAATGCGGGAGCTTCGTCCAGAGTGGCTTCAACTTCTGCCCGCACTGCAGCCATAAGCTGAGCCCCAGCTGTCCCAAGTGCCAGCACATGGTGACCGCCACGGACGTGTATTGCCCCTACTGTGGAACGCCGCTTACGGCAGCAGTGACGCCGGGTGCTGGATGAGCCCGCGCTGGCGAGACAGCCGGAGATGGCTTTCGAGGGTTTCTGTCTTTCGTCCTGGTAGTTCGGCACTGCTCTTCGTAGGAGGTTGACATGCACGACACAAAGGAACGGTTGTCTTTGTTGTGGATCTTCGCGTTACTCAACTACCTCTATGCGGACGTTGTAGCTCTGTTCGCAATTGCCGGTACGGGAAATTCATTCGAGCCTCTCCCACAATGGGCTCTGATGGGTTCAGCGGTCTTGATGGAAATACCCATCGCCATGATTGTGGCGTCTCGGCTGCTTTCGTTTAGAGCGAACCGGCTGGCAAATATCATCGCCGGGACCCTTCTGACCCTGATCAACGGTTTCCTGACCTTCGTTGCGCCTCTGCTCGGGTGGGGCCGGCCACCTGCTTTTGCCGAGTACCTGTTCTTCGCAACCATCGAAACTGTATGCACCGTGGTCATCGTCTGGCAGGCGTGGACTTGGTCAGGGGTGAAGCCAGCAATTAGTTCGGAGCGCCTCGTCGGGAACCCGGGACGCGCAATACACGACCAGGGCACTCCAATCTAACAAGGAGAATATCCAATGAAACACAACATCCTGTTAGTCATCGCGTCTGTGCTCTCGATCCTCTTCATGACGTTTCACCTGACGGACGACATCGTCCGCGGGATGGAGCCAGGAACGCTTTTCGACCTCATTGCGGTGCCAATCCTGGTCGTCTGGCTGTACGGAACGCTGGTGCTGGCCGAAAGGCGATCGGGGTACGTCATCATCCTCCTCGGGTCGCTCCTTGGGTTGGTCGTCCCTGTCATCCACATGAAGGGGGCGGGAGTTGGCGGCACGCTGGCCAAGTCCAGCGGAGCCTTCTTCTTTATCTGGACACTCATCGCGCTCGGCGTGACCGCGCTCTTCTCCGTCATCCTCTCGGCGCGCGCGTTAGGGGAGCATCTGCCACGGCGGACCGACGTGCAGGACAAACAAGGTGCCCGTGCATGAAGCGCTGCTCGCGGAGATTTACCAAGTTCAATCCGCGATTGGTCAGATGACGGGCAAACCGGAAACTATCGATCTAAAGATGAGAACGGGAGATCTCGGGTTAATGACCTGGAAATCTCCCGTTGTGGATGTCCTTAGCTCTATGCGTAGAGTGCCAGACTGCTGCTGTTCGCATGTTCCTGGGCTTCTTCGGATTCGGCATCCTTGCCTTTGAGATAGGCGAGCGTGACGTCTAGGGACTCGTGCCCAAGCCGGATTCGGATGGTGTTTACCGACACGCCTTCTTCGTGCAGCGTGTCCGCATAGGTTTACGGAAGCGATGAAGCTCTGCGCCCTCCACGCCAGCCTTCTTGGCAATTGCTTTTAGCTTGCGCAGGAAATGCCCATCAGGTTTACCTTCGCCGTTCGGAAACACCAGGTCGTGCGGTTGAGCGTTCCGCTCTCTCAGTCTCTCCTTGATTTTCCAAACGAGCTTTGCCGGAATGGGTATGAATCTGTCCTTGGCGGATCTCTTCTTGCTCTTGCCCTTGAGGCGGAACTTGCGCCACGTCTTCGGCTGCACGTGTAGCGTGCATTTCTCCCAGTTGAAATCTGCGTATTCCGTGTTCTGCATTTCGGCATCCCGAACCCCGGAATTCAAGAACAGACCGTAGAGCAGTTTCTCCTCGTCGTCCATGGTCGCAAACATGTCCTTGAGTTCCTGCTTCGTGTACGGCTTCGGCGGCTTCTCGGCGTAGTCAAGTTCCGCGAGAATCTTGCCGGCGATAAGGATGTCCCGTGTCCGCAGGAACGTGTTCAGGGTCTCGAAGATGTTGTGAACCGTGCGGTCATCCAAGTCGCTTTCATGCTGTCGCAGAAACTTCACGTACCGCAGAAGCTGGTTGCGGTCAAATCTGGTCTAGGTACCGCAGGTTCTGTTGGGCAGCGAAGTCAAGGAAGAATCCGAGGCGGTAGTTGTATGCCCGCAGCGTCTTCTCGCTCTTGCCCTGTTGGTCTTTGCCCTGAAAAAGCTGAAGCTCGGCGAACCACTGAAAGACAGCGTCAGTGATTTTCGTTCGCCCGGATTCGTCTTGGTCTTGGATGACCGGAACGTTTGCGTCGAGAGCCTCGAAATATGCCTGCTTCCGCGTCTGCGCGTCGACTGCCGCGTCGAGGTCGTCGCCAACTGGTTCCCATGGACGGGTGCCGTCGGCGAGCGAATACCGTAAGAAGTAGGGACCGGTGAGATTGGTCGGACGGCGCCCACGTCCGAGATTGACCTTCTGGTAGCGCCGAGCCTTGCCTTTGCCGACCTGGCGATAGAGTGTGACTGCCATATTGCCTCCAGTGCTTAATACCGCGCCGGAAGCAAATGATCGGAATTTGGTAGTCAGTTGGTAGTCAGGTACTGTAAATAGCAGAAACTAAAGGTCTGGCGGAGAGGGAGGGATTCGAACCCTCGGTACAGGTGTTAGCCCGTACAACGGTTTAGCAAACCGCCGCATTCGGCCACTCTGCCACCTCTCCGGCGCAGCGGAGTAACAGTTTACCACGTCTGACATTAGTGCTCTTACCGCTTCAGTCACATGCATTTACGGCGTCCTTTGCTCTACTGTATCCAGTCAACCGTTGTCGTTTCCTGGGCTGTGTTCGGGCCTTCTGGTGAGAAATTGGGGAGCATCACCTTTGGTCTCTACAATCATCTTGTTGTCAGCGGCGCAGATCATGTCTTCGGACAAACTCATGGTGCGTGGAGCACCGTATTTGTCGTCACGGCGTATCCATCGTTCCTCACCGAAGCCATCGGAACCTACGCGGACCTCTATTTCCTGTGCGAGAGGCATCCAAGGCTCTGGAATAGGCGCTTTAATTCTGTCGACTTGAAATTGTTTCTTTCAGAGTCAAACGCTCTAGCGGTCTGCCGATGCAAAATGTAAACCCAGGTCACTGATGTACAATACCGTCTGCTTGGAAGTTCAATGCCGGTTAGCATCCGCTTCACGCTCGACTCCGGTAAGCTGTTGCAGATTTCCGAAGGTTCCTCCGTTCTATGGGAGGTTCTGATGAGCGCTACCGACGACAAGTTTTATCACCCAAGGATTTCGAAGCGGGTTGATTTTGCCCCTGACCTTTGGATGATTCGCGTCAGTCCCGGCGGTGAATTCCAGTTCGCGCCCGGGCAATACGCCACCCTGGGTGTGGAGGGACCGCAGAAGCGGTCTGAGCGTCCCTATTCTATCGTGTCGTCGCCCTATGAGAACGAAATGGAGTTTTTCTTCGAACTCGTACCTGACGGCGACCTCACACCTCAGCTCTATAAGCTGCAGCGGGGCGACCAACTGCTCATGCGCAAGGTTGCCAAGGGCCGGTTTACACTCGACACCAGGAGCGGTCGAACCCACCATCTCCTCGTCTGCACGGTGACGGGCATTGCGCCCTTTGTGAGCTACGTCCGCACGTTGTACCAAGATTGGAAGGAAGGCAAGTTCGCAGGCGAGCACAAGCTGTTCCTGCTGACTGGGGCCAGCCGCTCATGGGAGTTCGGGTATCACGACGAGATACAGGGGTATGCGCGACAGGTTCCTTGGCTGACGTCGGTGCCTACGGTCAGCCGCCCCTGGGAAGATGAGAAATGGCAGGGTGAAACGGGCCGAGTGGAGGACATTCTACGGAAGTACGCCGACATGTGGGGGACTACCCGCGAGAACTGCGTCGCCTATCTTTGCGGCCACCCGGAGATGATTGAGCACTGCAAGGAGATTCTGAAACGGTGTGGCTATCCCAAGGAAGCACTCAAGGAGGAGATCTACTGGGTGCCGGCGAAGAAACCGGCCGCGTGAAACGCAGCACCTGGGAAGCGGATTCTTTATGCTCCTGCGCAATGGCCCCAACCAAAGGGAGCGCGTCCAGTGTTTTACCGCGCAGTCCTGCTCGCGTGAGCGGATGACAGACGATACCGACGCCAGGCGAGACTAAGCAGCTCTCTGGGAAATCAGCTCCGGCAACGCGAAAAACTCGCGAACCCGCCGATTCACGATCTCGCCACCACGGGTTAGAAGAGTCTCGCGAATAATTTCGTCTTCGGAATCGGGCCGCAGCTTCCCATCCTTTACCAAGTTCAGAAGAAAAGCGGTGATATTGCGTCCATACAACTGGCTGGCATGATAAGGCACTTGGCTGGCGACATTGATCCGGCCGATGATGGTGACACCGTGCTCGACCACGGTTTGGCCGGCGCACGTCAGTTCGCAGTTGCCTCCGCGCTCGGCGGCGAGATCAAAGATCACAGAGCCAGGCGCCATTCCTTTTACCATCTCTCGGGTCACCAGTACCGGGGCTTTCTTGCCCGGTACGACAGCCGTGGTTATAACCACATCGTTCTCCGCGACTGTGCGACTGAGAAGTTCACGCTGCCGTGCGTAGAAGCTCTCATCCTGCGCGGTACCGTATCCGCGTTCATCCTCCGAGTCTTTGGCCTCAATCGGGAGTTCCACGAACCGGCCACCCAGGCTCCGCACTTGTTCTTTGGTTGCCGGTCGCAAATCGTAGGCAGAGGTGACCGCGCCAAGGCGGTGCGCAGTGGCAACGGCTTGCAGCCCAGCGACTCCAGCGCCAATCACCAGGATGCGAGCCGGGGTGATGGTACCTGCGGCGGTGGTTAGCATAGGGAAGATTTTGGGCAAGGTGCTGGCCGCGATGAGAACGGCTTTGTAGCCACACATCGTACCCATAGAGGAGAGCGCGTCCATGCTTTGCGCTCGCGTGGTACGCGGCATCAACTCCTCCGCGAACGAGATGACCCCCGTTTGGGCAATCTGCTGGATTACGCGCACCGACCCCAGCGGCCGCAAGAAGCCGACAAGGACTTGCTCACTACGCAGCAATGGAAGGTCCGCTAGCCCGGTAACATCATTCGATCCGTAGCAAAGAACCTGAACAATGATGTCCGCACCACCGAAGACCGCACGGCGATCGGCGAGGATCTTAGCACCCTCTTCGACATAAAGAGCATCCGGGTAGCCCGCCTCCGCTCCTGCTCCGGTCTCGACCAGCACTTCGAATCCAGCCTTGACGAGATTCGGGATCACCCTGGGAACGAGCGCCACGCGTCGCTCGTCCGGATAGCTCTCCTTAGGCACAGCGATGATCACGGGAATCATCTTAACTCTTACGTTCTGTGAAGAGCTACAAGGATCCGCCGCACTGAGCTTGCCCTTCCCCGAAATCTGCAACTTCGACAAACAGGGCGAATTGTATCCGGGGGGCTGTTACTACGGATCAATACATACTCTTAACTCAACTCGGCCACATCCAACCGCTCGCCGCAGCGTAAGCCCGGCAGCGCGAAGACACATCACCAACGGCAGTGTCGGCCGGGGAAGAGTCTTGATCCAACCGTCCAGTTCCCATCGCGTAGCTCCGATCTGGCCTTCCTGATGAACCTGACCGCTCGCGGTTCTCAAAAACACCCGCGTCCCCAGAATTTCAGAGACGTTCAGCGTGCAGTTCCGCGCGGATCTTCAACGTTCTGAATTAATTTCCGCGGCGCTCGCGTTCGTCGTCGTTGCGCTTTGGCACTGGTACGCCACTGACTGGTCGGGAAAAAACCCACGCGTAAACCAGCAAGAGTTGCAGATCATCACTCCGGATCGGGAAAAGCACCGCCCGTTTGCTGGGGGATCCCCCCGGGGATGTACTCACGCGCTCTTCTTCGACGTGATGGCGTTGAAGGCCGACCAGCACTGCTCGATGCTCTTGCTTCCGCAGTGCGGGCAAAGGACCTCGCCCCCTTTGTGGTCGACAAGGGACAGGATCCTGGAGAAGACTTTTTTGCAATTGTGGCAGAAGAATTCGTAATGGGGCATACGAGCCTCCTGACGGAAAGCAGTGAATAGAGAAATTCTAGAACCGAGGACGGACGAGCACAACATGGTTTTAGCTCATGCAATCTCCCGGTTGTGTGGGCCCTCCCGGACCTACAATCGGTGGCACCGGGAGGACCCTCTGGATGGACTTTAGAATGCCCGGCTGCAAACTGCCCCGCCGCAACTACCTACCGTCTGGGTTCTGTTCAAAAACTAGCGCCTCTTTTTGACGACCGAAATCGATCTCCTTAAGCTCTGTCGTTTCCGCGCTTGTTGCTTCAATCATGATGGCGTCCTGTGTGACTTGATCGTCATTCGTCTTCAACGTGGCTGGCACCGTGACCACAGTCTTCCTGTTCTGTTGGAAACTCACCTGTACTGCAGGGCCGGTTCCTTGCCACTCCACCTTGTAATTACCTGGTTGTAGTTGAGTACTGCCGATTTGCACCACATCAAAAATCTGGACTGAGTGTGCATTGTTTCGTGCCAACGCGCTAACCGGAAATAGCAGGGCCAGGGTTGAGAGAACTGCCAGGTATTGCAAATAATTCGTTTTCACAATTTCCTCCTTTATGAATTGCAAAGCCGATCCCACGCTTTAGCTTCGTGGTGAAGATCTCCTAACCAGCAAACACTGGATCTGCCACCTAACACCGATGAAGACTCTGCCTCCGAACGAGTATCTACGAGACTTGCTTGAGCCTATGCAACGCGTCGGGGCCCAGTGCGGTTCACGAGAAGCTCAAAATCAGTGACAAGGACTCCTAGACCCGACGAGTAGCGATAGAACAGTTGCACCAAGTCCTCTGCCTCCACCCTGCCGGTATTGACGATGGACACACTTTTCGGAGTCACTCCGTTCGGATTCCGCCAAACGATTTTCATAACAAATCCTCCCCCCACTTCACGTGATCTTTGGGCAGCCGGGGAAGAAGAGGTGGACGGGCGTAATTGCCCGGCTGCCCTGTCGCTTAAAACCGGAAAACGATTCCGGCGGACGGTTGCGCCGTATGCGTCCAGCTGTCAGTGTTCAAAGCGGCGAGTCCGAAGTCCGGATTCTTGTACACAAAACCTCTGTATTCAGCACGCAAAGAGAAGTGCTGCGTCAAAGCATAATTGGCGCCTGCTCCGTACAGGAAAGCCCCTCTCCCCTGAGTGCTAGCGCCGGGAACAGATCCGCCATTGTTGCCGGTGGGACGAAAGGTCAGACCGCCGCCCCCAGCGAGCGCGTAAGTGCTAATCCTTCTGATGCGAAGTGGAAGGTTCACCACCAAATCCGCAGTGACCGTGTGCACGTCGGCCTGGACTCTGGATTCGCCGAAACTACCAAAGTATTTTTGAGTATTTCGGTCGAAACCATAATCCCCTTCCGCTGCCAGCCAACGGTTGATGTGATAACGGTATCCCACCATGAATCCACCGGTGTCTGAGGTGGTGCGCGAGATCCCCTGGCCGCTAGCATCTCTGGTGAAAAAGCCTGTGCCCTGCAGACTAATGTCAGAGCGGCTTTCCTGAGCGGTGCCGCTAAGCGTTAATAGAATGACAAAACCTGCAAGCATAACTGCACTTCGTCGCATCGTGTGATTCCTCCATACTTGAATGTCTGTCTACGACTCCAGCCGCGATGGGCAGGCTGCACGAATCGTTTTTCATATTCAATACAGGCACGTGAGATGCCAAGGTTGTGGTTGTCCTTGCGCAGTCGTCAAATACTTGAGCGAACGAAGGTTACGCACTGGGAGCACGAAACCCAGCAGATGGTCTGTCGAGCGCTCGACACACGATTCGACATCTGACGAAGTTTTACGACATTTTTCGAAGCTTTCTGCCACTTCATCACATCTCACCAAACGTACGCACGCATCGGGCAGTCGCGGCGGTGCCTTGCGGGGATATGTCGCTAATCTGTCGTGACAACCGAAGTCTACGAATACTTCGTCGATAACAATCTCATAGGCGTACGCGCAATGCTATGAAGCGCGGTTGCGCGCGGCCAATGCGATTGACACGTGCAGCGATTGCGACATTGAACTTCGGGAGGTTAAAGGATGAGCGCCTCTTCGCCGATACCTAACCCCTTATTCAACGCCATAAATCCCCAGAAGCCGCCGAGCGCGAGACCGGAACTGCAGAGCGAAAGCGACCGACTGAAGCTGCTCCTGGACCTGACGAATACCCTAGTTTCGAATTTGGAGTGTCGCGATCTCCTTCGCATGGTCTCGGCCAGCATTCGGCGAGTCATGCGCTGCGACACCGTTGGCGTGTGGTTGCCGGATGTGGGGCAGGTCTATTTGCGCCAACTTGCCATGGACTTCCCGGAAAGCAAGGGATTCGTGAGGGAGGATTTGCTCCACCCAGTCGAGGGGTCCTTGTTGGGCAGGGTATTCAAGACTGGCAAGCCTCTCGTTTTGGGTGTCATGAGCGAGCAGATGGCTCCCGAGGAGGCTCCTGAAGCTCGTGCTGAAGCCCTCGAGTCAGGTTGCGCTCTGCCCCTGATTAGCCGAGGCCGGACGCTCGGTGTGCTGACACTCGCCAGCCGAGTCCAGAACTCCGTCAGTCCGGATGACGTTGAGTTCCTGATGCGCGCGGCGGGGCAAGTGGCAATCGCCATCGAAAATGGTTTGGCCTATCGCGAGATCGCCGAATTGAAAGACAAGCTCGCTCAGGAGAAACTGTATTTGGAGGATGAAATTCGTGGCGAGATGGACTTCGAAGGAATTGTGGGACAGAGTTCGGCACTCCGCCATGTTTTAAACCTCGTGGAAACCGTGGCTCCCAGCGACTCGACGGTTTTGCTCCTGGGCGAAACCGGCACGGGAAAGGAATTGATTGCGCGCGCCATCCATGAACGGAGCCAACGTAAGGAGCGGACCCTTGTAAAGCTCAACTGCGCCGCGATTCCGACTGGACTGCTTGAGAGCGAACTCTTTGGACATGAACGGGGTGCCTTTACCGGCGCGATTGCACAGAAGATTGGGAGGCTTGAACTTGCCGACCAAGGCACGCTGTTTCTCGACGAGGTGGGAGACATTCCCATCGAGATCCAGCCCAAATTGCTGCGCGCTTTGCAGGAACGTGAGTTTGAAAGGCTGGGCAGCAACCGAACCAAGAAGGTCGATGTGCGGCTAGTAGCAGCGACCAATCGTGATCTCGAACAAATGATGGAGAATCGCGAATTCCGCAGCGACTTGTACTATCGCCTGAACGTGTTTCCCATCCGCATCCCACCTTTGCGCGAACGTCCGGATGATATTCCCCTGTTGGTCCGTTACTTCACACAAAAGTACGGCCGCCGCATGCAGAAGCCGATCGAATCTATTCCCGCTGCCGCACTGCGGAAGCTCTCGAGTTGGCATTGGCCGGGAAATATTCGCGAGCTAGAAAATTTCATCGAGCGTTCGGTGATCCTTACGCATGGGACGACGCTGCAGGCTCCGATCGCCGAACTCGGCAACAACGGCAGGAGCGCTCCAGTAGCGGGCACGCGCCAAGCAAATGAACGCGATGAGATCGTCCGCATCCTGAAAGTCACAAACGGGCGAGTAGCCGGCCCCGACGGTGCCGCATCACGCATGGATATCAAGCGCACGACGCTGATCTCGCGCATGAAGAAGCTCGGGATCGACCCGCGAAAAGTGTCGTAACCCTCTATCAAGCATGCCTTCTGGATAGCCTCGCACTTGGGCTGCTGCTTCCTTGAACTGCGGATTCTAGACTTGCCGGCTGTCAGCAACCGTCGACAGGTGTCGAGATTGCCTTCGACATCTCTCGCCACCATCCTCGGCCTGATCTTCTCTTTCTATTAGCTTCAGCGACTTAGCAGATGTCCCCTTAGCCCTTCTTTTGGTCTGTCGGTTGCTGTGACCCAGTTTGCAGCAGATGTAGGTCGGCAGAAAAAAGTGCTGTGGCGAGCTTGCCGGCGTCGCCAGGGTTGCTTGGAGAGGAGGCACGTTATGTCGGCGACGGAGACGCTCACTGAAGGTGAGCGAGCGGTTCATCCCGGCTTGTTTGGTGAGCGCGCACAGGAACTCGACAATGCTGTGTCACGCAACCTGCCCGTGTTTTACAAGAGGGCTTTTCGGTTCCTGGGGAACAGGCCAGACGCGGAAGATGCTGTTCAAGATGCTCTGCTTTCCGCTTGCAAACATTTAGGCCAGTTCAGAGGGCAAGCGCAACTTTCAACTTGGCTGACAGCAATTGTCACTAACGCTGCGCGGATGCAATTACGCCGTCGCCGCCGCGGTAGCTACTTATCGCTTGAGGAACCGAAGGGGGAAGACGGGCTGACATACTCGGAAAGGTTACCTGATTCAAAGCCAGGTCCAGAAGAAGTCTGCTCTGCATCCCAAGTCCGTGACCGCGTGGTCAATGGCATCAGTCAGCTTTCACCCAGACTGCGTAGAGCGTTTCAGTTGCGCGATATCGACGGATTAACCACAAGGGAAGCTGCGCTTGTTTTGGGCGTCCCTCAAGGGACCTTAAAAGCGCAGCTCGCACGGGCACGCGCCAAGCTTGCTGGAATTATGCGGTAAAGCCTGGCAGGCAGCGCTCCCCAACAGGTTTGCCTCGTGAGGCGATGCCGACAAAAGATGGCTCCGAGGGTTGGGATTAAGACCAGCGTTGTAGAAGTTTGGCACTCGGTTCTCAGCCCGAAAAAGGGCCGAAATGAGCAGGTCGCATTGACGAGTTACGATAATCCAACGAGGGGAATTGCAGATGCCACACGCCATGTTGCAAACAAGTGAAGACATCATTTCCGCCATTCTTAACTAGGTATGCCCCGAGTGCGGCGGACGCATGGGCGGTCCGACAAAAGAGTTCAAGTGTCAGGGTCAGTGTCGAAAGGACTGGCGCGCAGTTTGGGAGAGTCGCTTAGCCAAACCAGGCAAGAACACGAATTCGCCGCAGGCTCCGGGCAAACACTATGAAGACTATGCGTCAAATGGGGCGGCGTGGGTTGTTGCCCACAAGCTTGCCAACGAAATCAATTTTCGTCCGGACTGTGGAATTGCCGGAATTGCTGAAAGACTCGATTCCGTCAAGGATCGCCGTGGAGGCAGGAAATTCTACACGGGGAGACGGTTTCGCGGCGGACGGCGAACACCGCTCCCCGTCGTGATCACGGTAGCGGAGGCCAAGAGTTGAAATACAGAACGGTCGAAGAAGGTCAGTCGCGACCTTGACCGGGAGACCCCAAACGCGACTGACGTGAGTATTGATGGCATCGGCATAGTGGACGCTGTCGGGCTCGAAGACTCATCACCTGAACGTCACTGCTGCGCCGCCACCGCCGTCCGCTACGTCTCCGGCTGAGGAGGACCTTTTGTCACAGAACGTAGTAGACACCTTCTTTGAATATGACAAGTGTGATATTCAGGCCGATCAGCAGGGCTCGTGGCACGCCGGGCGCAGTTTCTGCAGCAGTACCCTAACATCCGCTTCACGATCGAGGGACACTGCGACCAACGTGGCTCGATCGAACACAACATGGGCGCTGGGTACAAGTCGCGCGGATGCGGTGAACAACGCGCTCACCCAAGCTGGAATCAGTGGTGATCGCATCCAGACGGTCAGCTACGGCAAGGAAAAGGCGTTCTGCACCGACAACCCCGAGGAATGCTGGCTGCAGAACCGGCGTGGGCGTTTCGTCCACGGGAAATAACATCGTCCGTGATCGTACCCATCGCATTCACGAGCGTTTGCGGCGCTGCGGTTTTCTTCATGCTGACATTTCTGCGCGCTCTTCTGAGAGACGCGAGAAGGCCTCGCACTCGATTCACCCGCAGACAGGAGAGAACCCGTGTCGCGCCTGTCTCGACTGAGCACAGTTCGCCGCACTTGACCGTCCGGCGTTATTTTCCAGATCGCGAACAGTTCAGTCGTCTCCAGGGGCCTAGCGTCGAACAGCTTTATTCTGACCTGACAGACGAGCATTGGTTTCCGGGCCCTTCGTAGGTGTTCAGGGCCTCCATCTGTAAGGTCGCGTTGGTCGTCTCCACTCTCGACAATTGTCGATTCTGATTTCGACATTCTTCGACACACACGTCGCCGGTTTCCCACATCACTAATGGATTCAACAGGTTGCTAGGGCACCACGAAACGTGGTTTTGGCAAGCGCGTTGCGATATCCAGCTTTGGCACAAAAGCGACATGTTCAAGATTTCCGTCGTCGATACGCGGTCACAGCGCAGGCTAGTCGTGGAAGGAACCCTCCTCGGACCCTGGGTGGCTGAGCTTCGCACAAGCTGGAGAAATGCATGCCAGGAGCGAGCCGGACGCAAACTAATCGTCGACCTGAGAAACCTGACCACCATCAGCCGCGAGGGAGAAGACGCGATCTTCGATCTGATAAAGGAAGGCGCGAAGTTTTCCTGCGGTAACGTTCTCATCAAACATGTGCTGAAACAACTTGCGCGAAAGAAACAGCAGGAATCACTACCGAGGTGAATATGCCGGAGGCAAAGCACATCACGAATCCTACGCCATACGCGAGCAGCGGTGATTTCCATCGAATTTTCCACGAAGAGAAAAGCGGCCTCTACCGGCTGTCGTTCCTGCTGACTGCGGATCACGAGAAATCTCAGCAGTGCTTTGTCTCCGGACTGGAAGACTCGGTGAAAGAGAACTCCGTTTTCAAGGATTGGGCACGCTCATGGGCTCGGCGGGCAATTATTCAGTGCGCCGTGCGAGTCATCAACCCGCGGCCGATGAAGGAAAGCGCTCCTTCGGGCTTCAACAGCAGTGACAAAACGCTGGCAGGGGAGCAGGCAGAGATTGCCGCCGTTCTTGAACTCAGCCCGTTCGAGCGCTTCGTTTTCGTGATGTCGATTCTCGAACATTATTCCGAGCACGAGTGCTCCATTCTTCTGGGCTGCTCTCGGCGGGACGTGATTGCAGCGCGAATTCGCGCGTTGCAGCAAATCGAAATGCAATCGACTTTCACCTCAAGCCGCCACTTAAATGTCGAGCTCAGCGAAGCGGAGATTGCATGACAGCTGGCGTTCTGGACTCGAATTGTAAGTTGCTCCACGTTTAGCAGCTTTGGCGTAAACCAAGATCCCCTAGGGGGAGGAGGATGGAGATGAACACGATGGTGTTAAGCAACCTGAAGTTTCGACCCCGACGGCTTGGCTTTCCGGCCGTGCTGCTGTTGTTGCTCACGGCCGCCGCCTGCGGCAGAAGCAACGCAAGAGGCTGAAAGGGTGCCGACGGAGACTGCTGGCGAGCAGAAAGCCAAGCAAATTCAAGTGTCGTAAACCCAGGACACTTGGCGAGCGAAGTGTCGGCAGTCTGACACTCTCCCAAGCGTATCGCAGTCTTGCAAAGCAGCTGCAGTGCACCCTTCTCTGGCGGTATAACGAAGACCAGATGCTTGAAGAACGCGGAAGGAGACTCGATCAAGCGGGACGAGCGTGCAGATGCCGGCGCTGCAGGCACTGCCTCCGATTGTCATCCGAACGAAAAGTCGAAACCACTCGGTGATAAATTAACAGCCATGTACATTCTTCTCCTTAACTTGGGTATGGAGTCTACGCAGGAGGTCAAGCAGGCCTTATCCGGCCAAGGCTATGAGATCACCACAGAGCTCAACCTGACGGTGGATGAAGTTCTCGCTCTTTCCCCGGAGGTCCTGATCACAGAAGCAACCCCATCCGACCTCAGTTGCTGCGGTTTGATCAGCCAAATCAAGGCATTGCCGGATCAACAAACTCTCAAGATTGTGATAATGGTTCACGGTGGCGCGCTGGAACGTGCCCGCGCGTTGGACTTACGCGCTGACGACGTCATCTCCTTTCCGTTTGACCCGTTGGAATTCGCAGCGAGAATCAGGGCGCAGTTTCGTGAGAGGCAACCAGAGCTAGAGCTCGAGGCAAAGCTGAAAGATGCACTGCAGAAAGAACACCTGGCGGAGACCGCCGTGGAAGCCCTGAGTGGCGGCATGAATGCAATGCGCCGCTTGGGGCTAATTCCAGCGATTTTTGTTCTCAGCGCGGCAGTGATTCTGGCTGCACTCGCCATGGTCATTTCGAACTGGCACGGGCGGAGGGTTACGCTGCAACTGAAAGCGGAGGTTGCGCGGCTGAACGGCGGAATTCTGTACCAGGAAGAACTCCTGCGCCGTGCAGAACAGACACGCGCATCCCTGACCGCAAGCGACGCGTCGAGAACTCGCGAGTCTTTGAAGGCGCAAACCGAAGACATCCGCAAGAAGATAGCCGCGGACGGTGATACCAAGGGCGAATCCCTCACCCGGCAGCTTCGGGAGACTCAGAATCGCCTGAGGCGGCTTGAGAATGAGGGGCGAGTCGCAGAGACAATTGTTCAGACGTACGGACCCAGCATCTGCTTGTTGCACGTAGTCGTGGGGTTTCGGGACAGTGGCTCCGGACAGTTAATTCGTATCTCCACCGATGCCACCGGCAAGGCGCAGGTCGACGACAAGGGGATGGTGTCGCTCGAAACAGAGGGAACGGGACCACCTCTGCAGCTTGACGTCTTTGGCACCGGATTTCTCGTAGCGCGCGATGGACGTCTCCTCACGAATCATCACGTCGCGGAGCCTTGGTGGAGTAATCAGGAACTGAAGCAACTTCTCGACCGGGGTGCTTCCGCGTTCGCCGCGTCTTACACGGTGTACTTCCCCGGGACCTTTCAAGGCATTGTGGCCAAGCTCGACCGGATTTCGGCGCATGCCGATTTGGCAACCCTCAAGTTAGAGACTCCCGCACCGCCCCACGCCGCGCTCCTCGAGCTCGATGATCGGAGTGAAGCCAGCGTATCGGGTGATCCGGTCGTCTTGATCGGCTACCCTACCGGAATCGAAGGCATCCTCGCCCGTGCCGGAAGCGACGTCACACAAAAAGTGGTGGAAAACGCCCACCAGGTAACCCAGATTGTTTCGCTGTTGGCGGCACAACACCTCATTCGCCCAACGACCACCCAGGGACACATCGGCGACGTCCTATTGGACAAGATTGTTTACGATGCAGCGACAACCTCCGGCGGCTCCGGCGGGCCGCTCTTCAATCGCGACGGCAAGGTCATTGGCGTGAATTTCGCCACTCTGAGTGATTTTGGCGGCTCAAACTTGGCAGTCCCTGTTCGTTATGCCGATGAACTGGTGAAGTAAGCATCCACGGGCTTTGAATTCCCTCGTTTGCGCTCCTCTTTCCCTTTTCTCTTTCCTTGGATTCTCGCTTCCCGGGTGTCACCGTTGTCGACGATTGTCGAGATTGCTCTCGACATTCCTCGACACCTTCCCAACTCCTCTTCCGCTCTTCCTTCGAAAGCACCTCAAAGTCAATCACTTAGCGCAAGCAAGGTTTGGCATGCGTGTTGCCTTCGAATTCCGCGATGGTGCGACAGCAACAAAGTGATTTGCCTCATGGCGGCTCTTGCCTCCAGATGGACCTGGCTTTGCCAAGCGAAGTCACTGCAATCTCGCCCTCTGTAGACAAGCTCATGCTTTTGATTAAGAAGTGCCGATGTGCTCCTGAAAACGAGATTGACATTGAAATCGCGTTGCGCGAGGCACTGGAGAATGCCGTTATTCACGGAAATCACGAAGACCCTCGCAAGCATGTTTACGTTAGCTGCCGCTGCGAAGCCGGGGAGGAAGTTTCGATTATCGTCAAGGACGAAGGGCAAGGATTTGACAGCACTGCGCTACCGGACCCTACCGCCCCAGAGGCTATTGAATCCAGTCACGGCCGTGGAATCTACCTGATGAAGGCGTTAATGGATGAAGTTCACTTCGAAGATGGCGGCGCCCTCGTTCACATGCGAAAGAAGTCGGGCGACACCGAACCTCGCCCGCCGAAGGAATTGTGATGAAGGCCATAATACCGACCCTCGTACTCGTAATCGGTCTCCTAGATGCCAGCGTCTTTGCGGTAGATACAAAAGGCGAGACCGGCACGGTCTGGGGGGTGGTCTTCACTGCGGACGCAGATGGAGGCCGGTCGGTTGTGCCTGGCGCGAAGATCTCTTTGATCGGGCCCGCCACCAGGGAAACTGAAGCTGACGCCGCGGGCAAATACCTGTTCGACGCACTCCCTCGCGGATCTTACAAGCTCAAGGCACAGGCTCCCGGAATGGTCGCGACCCGCACGGTAGTCATCGCCGTGGGAACCGTATCAGAAGCGGCGCTGGAGATGAAAGTAGATGTTGTGTCAGCGTCGACTACGGTAACCGCAACCACGGACGAGCTCGGAACCGAAGAACCGGGAGGAAGCAATACTGTCGGCGGGTCGGCAATCAATAACGTGCCGAATCTGAACGAGCGTTTCGAAGGCTTGCTTCCGCTGATACCGGGCGTGGTTCGCGGTCCTGATGGCGTGATCAACATGAATGGTGCCCGTTCATCCCAGAGCGGGTCTCTCGTTAACAGCGCCGACGTCTCGGATCCGGCTACTGGTGCGACGGCCATCAACATTCCCATCGATGTGGTTTCGTCGGTTCAAGTGTTTTCTACTCCGTACGACCCCGAATACGGCAGATTCACCGGCGCCGTATCTGACGTTGAGACTCGTCCCGGAGACTTCAACAAATTCCACACCTCAGTTCAGCACCTGCTCCCCCGCTTCCGCAGACTGAACGGCTCAATTATGGGGCTTGCGGCGGTCACGCCGCGGGTGACATTCACAGGGCCGATTCTGAAGGACCGCATTGCCTTCACTCAGTCCTTCGATTACCGCTTTGAGCGAACTCCAGTACATAGCTTACCGCCGCTCCAAAGCGACACGAAGCTGGAGAGCTTTGATTCATACACACAAGTCGATTTGAAGATCAATCAAAAGCAAACAGCGACTGCTTCATTCGCGCTCTTCCCGCAAAAGCTCGACTACTTCGGTCTCAATACCTTCACCCCGCAGGAAAGTACGCCCAACCTGCACCAGCGCGGATATCAAACATACATCCAACACCGATACGTGACCGGCTCGGGCAGCCTGCTGACTTCACAACTGAGTTTCAGGCGATTCGATGCCCACGTACTACCGAACAGCGGTGCTCCCTACGAGCTTTTGGTGGAGACAACTGAAGGCGGGTTCTTTAACCACCAACAACGCAACACTTCTCGCGTGGAATGGCAGGAAATCTTCCAGTCTCATCCTCACCATTTCCACGGTTCCCACGAACTCAGGGCTGGAATAGACTTCGCGCATAGCTCCTACGACGGCCACGAACAATTTCTGCCGGTCGAGATTGTAGGCGTTGCCGGCTACCCTTTGGAGCGAATCCAGTTCGGTCCTTTCTCTAACTTCTCGGTAGATCAGAATGAGGCCGCCTGGTTCGTGGGCGCCAAGTGGACGCTTTCCAACCGGCTCACATTTGATTTGGGATTGCGATTCGACCAGGACTCTGTCACCGGTTCGATTCATACTGCGCCTCGCGCTGGCTTTGTGTTGGCGCTGACGAGCGACGGAAAAACAGTTCTTAAAGGCGGCGCTGGCCTCTTCTTTGACCGCGTCCCTCTCGACATTCCAGCCCTTCCCCACCTGCCCGGGCGCACGGTCGTTGGGCTCAATCCGTTCGGCCAGACCCTCACCTCGACAGCCTATGTCAACGTCATCTCCGGCGGGCTGCGAAATCCGCGCAGCGAAGTTTGGAACCTCGAACTCGATCGCAAGATCCTGAACAACCTAATCGTTCGGGTTGCATACCAGCAGCGCAACACAGTGCACGATTTTGTGCTGACGCCACTTACATTCGGACCAACAGGGTTGCTCTCGCTGGCCAACCGTGGAAGCGACTTCTATCGCGAGTTTCAGGTGACCGGACGATACCAGATAGGCCACACCAAACTGAACGCTTCGTACGTCCGCTCCAGGGCTTTTGGAGACCTAAACGATTTCAACCAGTTCTTTGGAAACAATCCGCAGGCGGTGATCCAGCCGAACCAACGTGGCCGTCTGCCCTTTGACGCCCCCAATCGATTCCTGGCGTGGGCCGAGATCGCAGGGCCATGGAAATTGACCCTGGCCCCTGCGTTAGACGCGCACACCGGTTTCCCATATTCGTTGGTCAACCAATCGCGTGAGTTTGTCGGGCCTCGAAACGCCCGGCGATTTCCACGCTTCATTGCAACCGACTTTCAGATTACCCGAAGAATCCCACTTCCGATTAAGGAGCGCCACGCAGTGATCGGCTTCGCGGTCTTCAACGTTTTCAATCGCTCTAATCCCCGCGACGTGCAGAACGATATCGACAGCTACCGTTTCACCGACTTCTTTAACGGCGTCGGCCGAACCTTTCGAGGAAAATTTGTTCTGGAGTTCTAGACATGAACATCGTCACGAAAACCGCGCTTTCAACTTTCTTGATTGTGCTTTCCGTCAGCGCGGTTGGAGCCGCCCAGACCGGCGATGCCCTTCCAACCGCAGATGACGTAGTCGCCAAGATGATTCAACTGGACAACCAGCGCCACGCGCAGCTCCAAAGCTATACCGCCACCCGCCACTACGTTGCCGTTAACAAGCATCGCAGAGCAGAGATGCTGGTCCGGGTCGCTTGCGCAAGTGATGGAGTCAAGCAGTTCACCATTCTTTCCGAAGACGGATCCCATTACATCCGCAAACACGTGTTTTACAAGATGCTGAACGAAGAGGCGGCAGCGTCCCGGCGAGGTACCCGCGAGAGCACGCGAATCACGCCCGCCAACTACGATTTTCAGGTCATCGGTCCGGACTCAGTGGATGGGCGCCCAGCTTATGTGCTCTCCGTCACTCCGAAGGCCGAGAGCAAATATCTCATCGAGGGCAAGATTTGGGTTGACGCGACGGACTACTCCATCGTGCGCATCGAGGGACGTCCGGCACGGAACCCTTCCTTCTGGACCCGTAGCGTTCATTTCGTTCACACGTACCAAAAGGTTGGTCCCTTCTGGCTGGCGGCCTCGACTGACTCCGTGAGTGAGATCCGAATTTTCGGCACCGCGGAACTGACGATCGAGAACTCGGGCTATGCGCTAAATCCTCCAGACATGCAGACGACTGACACCGACACCGAGGCGAGGTTAGCCCAATGAGCCGAGGTCGTCACTGGGATCGTCTAGAACTCTTCTTACTTACGAAGGTGGTATATGAAAGCGCCAAATCAATGTCTCATTCTCGCTGCCGGTAACGGGACGCGGCTCAGGCCGGTATCTGCCTGCCTTCCCAAGCCCCTGGTGCCGTTTCGTGGTAAGCCCATCCTCGAGCACGTCATTTTAAGGGCGCACGAAGCCGGTATCGAGAGCTTCGTGATCGTCGTCGGATATGGCTCCGACTTGATTCGTCGCTGGTTTGACAGTCGATGGCTTGGCAACGTTTCAGTGACCCTGGTCGAGAATCCCGAGTATCACAAAAGCAATGGCATTTCCGCCCTGAAGGCTAAAGATGAAATCCACGAGAATTTCCTGTTGCTGATGGCGGACCACATCTTTGAGCCAGAGACGGCGAAGGCGCTAATGCGGGAGCCGCTCGCGCCGGGTGAGGTAATTCTCGCAGTGGATCCCAACATTGACCGCATCTATGACCTGGATGACGCAACCAAGGTTCGGCGCGATGGCGATCGTATTGTGGATATTGCCAAAGAGATCGCGAACTATGACGCCCTCGATACCGGAATGTTCCTGGGCAGCCCGGTGCTGTTTGACAAACTCGAATCAGCGACCCGGGACGGGAACTGCTCGCTTTCCGATGCCATGCGCCAGCTGGCCCGGGAGCGAAATCTGCGTGCTTTTGAGATCGGCGACGCTCATTGGCAAGACGTTGACACCCCGGAAGCCCTGACCCATGCCGAAAGTATTTTCGCCGGGCACTTCGGCCACGAGCCGATTGGCGAGAGCTTGGTCGGCGATAGGACGATGGGCGATAGGATGACCAGTGTTTAGGATCGCAAGCAGAACTCGACTGCCACTCCGGCTGCTTGCGGGGATGTTTGGCATTTTGCTTCTGACATACCTGGTGCGGCGAGCTGGGCCCGCCAAGCTCCTCGAAAGCATGGCCACTCTGGGATGGGGACTGGCTCTGGTGATGGCTCTAGGCGGAGTCTCACACCTTGTGAAAACCTGGGCATGGCGGCTCACCCTACTAGACGAGAAGCATCGGGTTTCATTCGTGCGTATGTTCGGACTTCGACTGGCCTCGGAAGCGGTTGGGCAGCTGGGCGGCCTGGCACAGCTGTTCGGAGAAACGATGCGAGTCTCACTTCTAAGCCCGATGATACAGCTCGACAGCGGGATCGCATCAGTGGCGCTTGACCGCGCATTCTTCGTCCTCAGCGCCGCGGTGGTAAGCATAGTCGGTTTGCTAGCCGTGCTGCGCGGCCGGCCACTTCCCCACACGCTGTCGCTTTACGCAAGTCTATTTGTAGCCACGCTCATAGGAGTCGTTCTCGTGACCGCGCTTGCGGTGCAAAAACGTTGGCCGGTGTTTACAGGGACGGCACGGATCCTGGCCCGTGTCCGATATTTTAGCGGCTGGACGGAACGCAAACATTCACTGATTCATTCTGTCGAAAACAAGCTGCATGATTTTTATCACCACACACCGCGAGCGTTTTGGGGCAGTTTCGCACTGAATCTGGCATGCCACGGTGCGGCGCTGTTTGAGGTCTATCTGATCTTGTGGCTCATGGGTTTCAAGGTCAGTTTCTGACCTACACTCGCCATCGAGGCTTTAACCAAACTGGTCAATATCGCAGGCACATTCAATCCAGGAAACATCGGAACGTACGAGGGTGGAAACATGCTTATCGTAAAGATGTTCGGCCTAAGTGGCGCCACCGGGCTGACTCTGGCATTCACTCGACGATTACGCGCCATCTTCTGGGCCGCCGTTGGTGGCCTCTGGCTGGTCGTATTGTCCAAGTCGAGAAAGCAAAGCAATTCCGAAGATAGAACTCTCGCCGCCATTCGAGTCCTACAGGAACCAATGTTGTCACCCGCACTTCAGAAAAAGAGTGCATTGCCCGGGAGCTCACACACCGCGGTTATTCTTGCCCACAACTTGCATGACGGTGACAATTTCGGATCAGCAATTCCTCAGGTTGGCGCCCTCCCCGTTTTGCTCCGAACCATTTTGGGGGCACAAAAAGCAGGTGCTGGACGAATCATCGTGGCCGTCGACCAACTAAGAGGGCCCACGGTACTGCGCGCCTTACTGAAAACTCGACGTCTTCCCCGATGCGTTGAGTGGGTCGAGTTGAGCGCCGGAGAGACCTCTCTCCCTTCACTCCTAGGGCAAGTCGCTCGCGAAGTGGCGGGCCATCTCGTACTCATAGCCGGGGACAGGACATATCATCCGTCTTTGCATCGGCGTGCAGCCGAATGGAATGCAGCAGGCGACGCTTTGGCCCTGATGACCGGCAACCATCTCGTCGGCATGTATGCGCTTTCCCGAGATATGTTGATCGATCTTGCGAACGGCAGGCCGTCAAACGTCAGATCTCTCGAGGAACTGCATGCCTGGCTTACCTCGATCCATTCAGTCGAGCGCGAGCCGGTACCGGATGACAAATGGCAGCGCATTCTCACCCCGCAACAGCGCCTCTCGGCAGAGCACAAACTGGACCGCTGGCTCATCAAACCCACGGACGGCATTTTCGCAAGAATGAATCGCAGACTCTCCGTACCCATCAGCCGCCAAATCATTCGATTTCCGATCACACCCAACCTGGTCAGTTTATTTACCTTGGGTGTCAGCTTCATGGCCGGTGCGTTCTACGCGTTCGGTGGCTATTGGTATATGCTGGCGGGCGCGATTCTGTCGGTGTCTGCAAGCATTCTCGACGGATGCGATGGTGAGGTCGCTCGTTTGAAGCTCCAGGAATCCGATTTCGGCTGCTGGTTGGAGACGGTTTGCGACTACCTTTATTATTTGTTTATCTTCGCGGGTATGGCGATAGGCTTTTTCAGGAGTTCGGGCCAGCGGTCCTATTTGATATGGGGTGGGCTGCTGTTTTTAGGTGCAGTGGCGAGCTTCCTCACCATCGGACTCCAGCGACACCAGCTAACTAGCGGACGTCCCGAACGATACCTGGGAATCTGGCAGACGCAGGCAGAGAGTCGACCATCGAACCCTTGGTTGTACGTCGGCCGGAATTTTGAGTTCGTCATCCGGCGTTGCTTCTTGCCCTATGCTCTCTTGTTTTTCGCCCTTCTCAACATCACGAAGGTAGCTTTCATTCTCTCCGCAATAGGCGCCAACCTGGTCTGGCCCATCGCCCTTTACTCCTACCGCATTTTTGCTGGGGTCCCAACATCAACCGTAGCGAACCCGGCTCCTTCTGCTTAGGTGGGGCTCTGATTCGCATGCTCCATGGCTCCGAGTTTAGTTATGGATTGGCCGAACATTTCTCCTCAAATCCCCGCAGCTGCGGCGGTGTGACGGTGCCCATGCAAGAGATCATCACCGGCAACTTTGCGCCCTTCCGCTGGGTGATTTCCCCGCCCAACTCGATCCGCGTGGTCGACTGGAACATCGACCGGGGCTTGCGTCTGCAAGCGATCATAGATTTCCTAAAGGATATGAACGCGGATGTTCTCATCCTTCAGGAAGTCGATATCAACGCGCGCCGGACTCACCGCCTAAACATAGCTGAAGAGATCGCCCGCAAGCTGCAGATGAACTACGCTTTTGGGCGAGAGTTTGAGGAATTAACTCAGGGCTCCAAGGCTTCGCCCGCCTACCACGGGCAGGCCACTCTGTCGCGATGGAGCATTTCGAGTCCCCGCGTGATCCGATTCCGAAGACAGTCGAATTTTTGGCGGCCACATTGGTTCCTGCCACGGGTCGAGCTTTTTCAGGAGAGACTTGGAGGACGAATCGCGCTGGTTGCCGAGATCAACGTCGGAGGCTGCAAGCTGGTGACATACAACCTTCATCTGGAAAGCCGTGCGAATGATGAATTGCGCGTTGCGCAGATGGACGAGGTTCTGTCAGATTCAGCATGTTACGGTCCGCAGTGCCTGCTCGTTGTGGCTGGCGACTTTAACTTGGACGTCTCGAAACACGGTGCCGCATTGGCACGGGCAGGTTTCCGCGACGCCCTAAGTGCGACGCCAACCCCCACCACACCACCGCGTCGCCTCTTTGAAACGGGGCGACAGATAGACTGGGCGTTCGTGCGCGGCCCGATTCAGATCGACGGCGGGCAAGTTCACAAACGTCTTCACGCATCCGATCACTATCCACTCTCGTTCGACTTGATTCAGCCCCGTGCGTCTCATCTTTAAATCGAGACTGAGGCTCAATGAGAAAGCCTGGAGTGCTGCTGCGCCTTGACCGCCTCCAATATGCTTGTCATCCTGATGTGGGCGCCCGGCCCGCGCCTTTGCTGTGTGCTCCGGTATGCAGCGTGCAGGTTGCTTTCATGTGCTTTCATCCATTGTCCTTTCTTCCCACATCTACACCCTACAACTACCCCCTACAACTACCCCCTACAACTACCCCCTAC
>Ga0207646_10001183_pt1 | contig 32936 bp, 28 predicted proteins | sample KBSK5502metaG_FD_184343 | JGI IMG/M metagenome (GOLD analysis project Ga0207646, IMG submission 184343) | Corn, switchgrass and miscanthus rhizosphere microbial communities from Kellogg Biological Station, Michigan, USA - KBS K5-50-2 metaG... | ecosystem: Host-associated > Plants > Roots >... | reverse complement strand
CACGGTCGGCCAGGCGGACGACCCGCGGGATGCTGGCGTTCTGCGAGCGCGTGAAGACGTCGACGGCGGCGCCGATGCGCGACAGCTCGCGCGCCAGCTCACGTACGTAAACGTTCATGCCGCCCGTTTCCTTGCCGCCGAGCGCGGCCAGCGGACAGGTGTGCACGCTGAGCATCGCGACGCGCACGGGGTTCACGCGTGCGGCCCGATCGTCACACGGTACACGTCTTCGAGTTTGGGCTCGAACTCGAGCTTGTAGCGTTCCTCGCCGCGCAGGAAGTCGAAGCGCGGGCGGCCGCGCGCGATCGCGTCGCGGATCACGTGCGAGAGCAGCACCAGCCCCGGCGACAGCGCGGCCGCCTCCGGCGCGAAGCCGGAGTTGTAGAGGCCGACCGTGTCGTCCCATTCGAGGCACACGAACGACGCGATCGGTCCTCCTGGCGTTTCGAGAAACCAGAGCGCCAGGCCGTCGTGCGCCGCCAGCGCCGGCAGAGCCGCGCGAAAGAAGCCCTCCATGCGCGCGTCCATGAACTTGGCCTTGCCGACGCGCGAACGGCGGTGGAGCGCCAGGAAGTCGCCAAGCCGCGCGCCGACCGCGTCGGGACCGCGCACGACGACGGCGCGCCCTTCGGGGGCTTCACGTTCGAAGCGTCGAATCTTGCGGGTCAGCTCGTGGCGGTGCTTTCCGGACAGCGAGGCGAGGTAGGTCTCCCATGAGGACGGCAGTGCCAGGACCGGACAGCGCTCTTCCAGCGTCGCGTCGGCGGCGAGTCCGACGCCCGCCGCGAGCGCGGGCAGCGCCCGCACCGTCGGCGACTCTGCCGGGACGGCGTGCAGGATCCAACGCTCGCGCTCGCCCGCGCGTGCCGCGAGCAACGCCGCCCACGCATCGTCCTCGTGACCGGCGCTGACGATCAGATCCAGATAATCGGAGACCTCGGCGCCGCCCAACAGCTCGAGCACGCCCGGCTCGGCCCCGTAGAGCGGCAAGATGGCGACCAGACGACCGTCGGCGTCGCGGACCTGGCGGATGTCGAGCCGCCGGCCCTCGGCGAAAACCGCCGCCCAGTGATGCTGCCAGGTCCAGGTGAGAAACGGGGAGCGGCGTCGGGCGGTCGCGGCCACGGCATCCCAGGCGGCGGCCTCCGAGGGGTCGAGCCGGTCGGCAGACTCCGCCTTGAAGGAGGTCACAGGTCCTCAGATGGGCTGGCGGTGTCCGGGGATTCGCCGGCCGCCTCGTCGCCACCGCCGCCGGCGTCCTCGCCGGCCTCGCTCATCGCCTCGTCCACGGCGGAGTCGAAGTCCTCGCCGAGCTCGTCGCCGAACTCTTTGCCCATCTTCTTCATGAAGCGCGCCATGCTGGCCGGATCGTTCTCGTCCAGATCGCCGAGTCCCCCGCCCTCCGCGAGCGACTCCAGGCGCGCATCCTCCGACTTCACGGTGGCGAAGCGGGACATCAGCCGCGTCAGCGCCGTCGATCCGCAGCGCGGACACGCGGGCGGCACGGTCGTCGAAAGACTTCGGACGAGCAGGCTCACGCGACGGCGGCAGTCGTGGCACTCGTACTCGTAAATGGGCATTTTTCGAGATTTTACCCCGAGCGCGCGAACAGCGCCTCCAGGCGCGTGACCGCGCGCTCCCAGTCGAACGCCGTCGTGACGAACGCCTGCCCCGTCGCCGCCAGTCGCTTGCGCAGCGGCTCGTCGGTGGCCATGCGCGACAGGCGCGCCGCCAGATCGTCGACGTCGCGCCGGCGCGCCACCAGCGCGGTCTCGCCGTCACGCGCGTAGTCGCGGCTGCCGCCGTTGTCGTAGGTCACGAGCGCGGCACCGCACGCCATCGCCTCCATGGGCGGCATGCCGAGGCCCTCGTCCCACGAGGGGCACAGGTAGATGTCGCAGCCGCTGTAGAGGGCCTTGAGCGCGTCTTGCCGGGGGTCGACGTGGAACTCGTCGTACAGCTGCTGCTCGCGCGGCGGCTTCACGCCGAAGCCGACGAGGCGCAGGTCGGCGACTCGCGCCCGCACGCGCCGAGCGGCCTCGACGCCATCGGCGACACCCTTCCAGGCGTAGTCGTGATGCAGCATGAGCACGCGTGGCCGCGGCGTCGTCACCGTGGCCTCCACGCGATGAAAGAGGGCGCGATCCACGGGCGTGACGAGCAGCTCGCTGGCCGACCCGAACTTGTCACGCATGATCTCCGCCAGCCACGTCGAGATCACGATCTTGCCGAGCGGCAGGCGGTACGTTGCGTCGACCACGTCCGGCGCGCCGTGATAGAGGCTCTCGTAGTGCTGGACGAGATAGAATTTGGCGCCGCACCGCGCCGGTGCGGCGGCCACGACGGGAGCCGACTGCCACGCGGTGGCGAGCGTGACGTCGGCCACGGGCAGCGCGTCAGCGTTCCATCGGGCCACCCACCTCACCGCCGGACGGAAGCCAGTCACCCACGTCGGACCCACGCGCCTCGCATTGCGCCACGCCGCGCGCAGGCGGCCGCGAGCGGGGACGACGAGCGTCACCGCGTGGTCGCGAGCGGCGAGACGATCGGCATAGGTGAGGATCGCGCGCACGCCGCCGGCGACGCGCAGGTGCGGACAGAGGACGGTGACTCTCAGCTCAGATCGCCATCGACATCGTCCCCGTGTTCCGGTACGCGGCCGGATCGAGGACGACGTTGACGCACCAGACCTCGCTGCTGCCGAGCGCCTTGTCGAGCGCCGGCGCGATGTCGCGGGGCTCGCGCACGAGGACGCCGCGCGCGCCCAGCGCCTCGGCGAACAGATCGAAGCGCGTGACCGGCAGCGAGGTCGCCACCGCGCGCGCCTCGCCATAGAACGACAGCTGCGGATTGCGAATCTGCCCCCAGCCGCCGTCGTTGCCGACGACGCACACGAACGGCAGCCCGAAGCGCACGGCCGTCTCGAGCTCCATGCCGTTGAGCCCCAGCGCGCCGTCGCCGGCGATGAGGATCACCGGGCGCTCGCGATGCAGCAGCTTGGCCGTGAGGGCGAACGAGGGACCGACACCCAGGCAGCCGAGCGGGCCCGGGTCGAGCCACTGACCCGGCCGATGCAGCGCGACGATCTTCGACGCGCAGCCGACCACGTCGCCGCCGTCGCCGACGACGATCGTCTCCGGTCCCACCACCCGCGCGATCTCCGCGGCGAGCCGATAGTGCGTGATCGGCACGTCGTCAGCCGCGCAGAACGCCGCGAGCTTCTCTCGCGACTCCGTCTCCTTGGCGCGCACGGCCGCGAGCCAGGGCGCCACGCGCGATGCCGTCGAGGCCGGGATCACGTCGAGCGCCTGGCGCAGCACGACGCCGAGATCGCCGGCGAGGCCGAGCGCAAGCGGACGGTTGCGTCCCAGCTCGGCGGCATCGATGTCGACCATGACGACCCTGGCGTCCTCGGCGAACGTCGGGGCCCGGCCGTAGCCGAGCCGGAAGTCGAGCGGCGTGCCGAGGACCAGGACGAGATCGGCGCGCGCGAGCGCCATCGAGCGCGCCTGCGCGAAGGCGTTGGGGTGCGTTGCTGGCAACGCGCCGCGACCCGCGCCGTTCATGAACACCGGCACGCCCGAGCGCGTGGCGAACGCCTCGAGTGCCGGCGCGGCGTCGTCCCACCAGATCCCGCCGCCGGCGACGACGACCGGTCGCTGCGCGCCGGCGAGCAGCTGTTCCAGCGTGGCGAGCGCTGGGGAGTCGGCCGCGGCGCGCGGCCGGTGCACGTAGTCCGTGGGAATCGGCGCCAGTCGATCTTCGATCGTGGTCATGAGCAGATCGACGGGAATCTCGACGAAGACGGGACCGGGGCGGCCGCTGAGTGCCGTGCGAATCGCCGTCGTCAGCACTTCGGGAATCTGGCGCGTCTCCGGGACGGTGAACGAGCCCTTGGTGATGGGACGGAGCAGCGCGACCTGCTCCATCTCTTGCAGCGCGCCGAGCCCGCGCAGGCCGAGCGGCGCGGCGCCGCCGATGAGCAACATCGGGCTGCGCGCGGCGTACGCGTTGGCGACGCCGGTGACCGCGTCCGTCACCCCGGGCCCCGGCGCCACCATCGCCACCCCGACGTTGCGGGTGAGACGCGCGTAGGCGTCGGCGGCGTGCGCCGCGGCTTGCTCGTGACGCGTGTCGATCACCGCGATGCCTTCGTCCAGACAGCCGTCGTAGATCGGCAGGATGTGACCGCCGCAGAGCGTGAAGACGTGGCCGACGCCGGCCTGCTTGAGGACGCGCGCGACGAGCTGGCCTCCGGTGAGATCAGCCACGGAGCGCGGGCACCACCTCGGCCGCGAGGCGCTCGACCTGCTCGCGTTGGGAGGCGGCGGGGCCGACGGGGCTCAGGATGATGTAGTTGCAACCCGCAGCGCGGAAGCGCTCGAGCTGCTCGGCGCACTGCTGGGGCGTGCCGATGATGCCGTACTTCCTCGCCAGCGGCTCGAAGTCCTGCGCGTAGCGTTTCGTGAGCGCCTCGGCCCAGACGGCTTTGGCGGATTCCCAGTCGCGGCCGATGGTGGCGAACGCCAGGTGCGCGGCCACGAAACCGTCCAGCTTGCGACCGGCGGCGGAGGCTGCGGCGCGGATCTTGTCGAGGCTCTGGGCGTAGCGCTCTGGCTGCACGACGTAGGAGACCCACCCATCGCCCTGGCGGCCGGCTCGCGCGAGCGCGGCGTCGGAGCGACCGCCGATCCAGATCGGCGGTCCCGGCTGCTGCACGGGCTTGGGATCGAGCGACACGCCGGAAAACTGCGTGAATCGCCCCTTGAAGCTGGCCGGCGTGTCGCGCCAGAGTGTGCGCACGACGTCGATGGCCTCGTTCACCCGCGCACCGCGCTCTCCGTGAGGAACGCCCGAGACCTCGAACTCCTTGGGGTTCTCACCGCCCACGCCGACGCCGAAGATGAAGCGCCCACCGGACAGCACGTCGAGCGTCGAGGTGACCTTGGCCGCGATCGCCGGCGCGCGCAGCGCGAGCAGGTACACCGCGCTGCCCAAGCGCAGCCGACTGGTGATCGGCACGAACGTGGCGAGCAGCGTGAGCGACTCGTAGATCGGATTGTGGAAGGAGACGTGGTCACCCGTCCACACGCTGTCGAAGCCGAGCGCCTCGATCCGACGCACGAGATCGAATTCCTCTTGCGGCGGCTTGAGCGAGAGCTGGACGCCGAAACGCACCGCGGCCGCGCTCACCGCGGGAAGGCGTCCTTGACGCCGCCGTCCACGGTGAGCGTGCAGCCCGTCGTCTTCGACGCGCGGTCGGAGGCGAGGAACAGCACGGCCTCGGCGACGTCTTCCGGCAGGATGCGCGCGCCGAGCAGATTGCGCTTGCGGTAGAAGTCCTCGAGCTGGTCGACCGCGATGCCTTGCGCGGCGGCACGCTCGCGCCGCACGTCGTCGGACCAGAGCTTGCTGTCCTGGAACACGGCGTCCGGGTTCACGATGTTCGAGCGGATCGCGTGCGGCGCCCCCTCGAGCGCCAGGACCTTGGCCAGCTGCGCCTCGGCCGCTTTCGCCGCCGAGTACGCGGCGAAGTCCTTGCCCGGCGACATGACGTTCTTGGTAGCGACGAACACGAGCGCGCCGCCGAGGCCCTGCGCCATCAGGATGCGCATGGCCTCGCGCGCGACGAGGAAATGGCCGGTCGCGTTCACCGCGAACGAGCGCTCCCAGTCCGCGAGCGCCATCCGATCGACGGGGGCGGAATGCGCGACGCCGGCGTTGGAGACGAGAATGTCGAGGCCGCCGTAGACGAGCACCGTCGTCTCGAACGCCGCGCGCACCGAGGTCTCGCTCGTCACGTCCATGCGCACACCGATCGCGCGGCCGGCGCCGACCGCCGCCGTCACCTCGTCCGCCGTCTTCTTCGCACCCGCCTCGTCGACATCGCCGACGACCACGTGCGCGCCCTCGGCGGCCAGCCGCTTCGCCGCCGCGCGGCCGATGCCCGAGCCGCCGCCGGTCACCAGCACGATGCGCCGCGCCAGCTCCTTCTCCGGCGGCGCCAGCGTCAGCTTGTAGAGCTCGAGCGGCCAGTACTCGACGTCGTACGCGTCCTTCGCGCTGAGCGAGACGTAACGGCCGAACGCGGAGGCGTTGCCGATGACGTCGATCGTGTGGCCGACGATGTCGTTCACGATGCCGGCCGTCCGCCGATCGCGCCCGGCCGTGAACATCCCCAGTCCGGGGACGAACACCACGCGGGGCATCGAATCGGCGAGCTCGGCGCCGGGCTCGCGGTGCGCCTCGAAGTACGCCGTGTAGTCACGGACGAAATCGGAGATGGCGGAATCGACGGCGGTCCACGACGCGTCGGGATCGGAGGGAGCGCGATCGAGAGGCACGAAGCACGGCAGGCGCTTGGTATAGATCGTGTGATCGGGTGTGGCCGGACCGATCTGCGAGAGCGCGGGCGCCTCTACCGATGACGCGAACGCCGTCACGGGCTCGGCGTCGTCGAAGGTCACGATCACGCGCCGCGCGCGGCCCAGTCGCCCGCGCAGCTTCGGCGCCAGCGCGAGAGCCGCCGCGCGCCGGGCGGCGGGATCGAGAAAGGGCACGCGCGGTCCGCCGAAGAGTCGGCGTCCGCGCTTGCGCTCGGCGATGGCGTCTTCGGCGGCGGTGATCAACTCGATCGTCGCCTCGTACGCGTCGCGCACGGTCGCGCCCCAGGTGATGGTCCCGTGGCGCTCGAGGACGAGCGCGCGCGCCTGCGGGTGCTCGGCGATGGCGTCGGCGACCTCACGCGAGATCTTGAACCCCGGCCGGCGGTAGTCGAGCGCGATGACGTCCTTGCCGTAGACGGACGCGAGCACGTCACGCGGCCGGTCGTTGTTGGTCAACGAGACGATGGCGTCGGCGTGGGTGTGGACCACGGCGTGCGCATCGACGAAGCCGTGCAGCAGCGTCTCGATGGAGGGCCGCACGCCGCCCGGATCTTGCAGCGCGTGCGCGAGATAGCCGACCATCTCCTGATCGCCCATGTCCCGCCGCTCGAGGAGCGCCCGGATGTCGTCCATGCGCACGCCGGGGAAATCCTTGCGCTGGACCGACTTGAGGTCCGACCCGCTGCCCTTCACGCGAAGCACGGGAATCGAGCGGCCGCGGTGATCGCGCTCGACGGTCTTGATGGAGGTGTTGCCGCCGCCCCACACGACCAGCGAGGTCTCGGCGCCGACGAGCCGCGAAGCGTAGACGAGGAGGTCGAGGCCCTCGAGTGTCGCGGCCTCGGCGTCGTTCCAGCGCGACTTCATCGCGCGCTCACCATATCATATGGCTCCTCAGAGAAAACACTTGCCGAAGTCCGGACGATGTCCTAAACAGGAACCTCCTGGGGAAGAGCAACGGTCCGAACAGTACGTGCCTATTCGTTGCTGGCCGCCGTCGCGGCCATTCAACCCTTCAAGAGACAGGGGTTGCGTCGCCGACGAATGCGAGCACCGGAGAACCTTTCCAAGATGCAGCAACTGGTCGAAAGCGCACGGCGCACGCTTGACGTGCATCAGAAAGCGGCGGACGCAGGCGTTCACGACAATCCCAAGACGGCCAGCACCTCGCTCGATGCCAACGAAGCGGAAGTGTGCGCGCACTTCGTCGGCCTGGCCCGGCAGCGCAAGGATGCCTGCGAGGTCACCCTCGGACGACTGCAGCACGATCGTCGGGCCACCGCGGCGAGAATCGACATCGAGCAAACGAAGGATTCGTTCGCTCGCCTGCTGTCGGCCATCGAGCCCGGTCTCGAGAAGTTGAGGTCCGACCATTCGACGGGGCTCACGCAGGCCAAGGAGAACGAGACGCGGGCGCTGAAGCATCTTCGCTGGTTTCAGCAAAAGCACGGTCTGCAGCACCGGGTCGCCGCGTATCCGGAGTCGCAGCTCTATCACTTCGCCATCGTGGCGGCGCTTGCCCTCGTCGAATGGGTCTCGCTCTCGACGTTCTATGCCGAGGGCAGCGACTTCGGCCTCCTGGGCGGTGTGCTGATCGCCATGACGCTGTCCCTCGTCAATCTCAGTCTGGCGATTCTCTCCGGGAGCCTGCTGCGGTACGTGAATCACCGGAGCGCTCGGCGCAAGTGGCTCGCCCTCGGCGCGGTCACGTTCCTCACCGCCTGCTTTCTCCTCGTGACGCTCGGGGCGGCGCACTATCGCGTGGCGACCAACGACATCGCGCAGGCGCAGCCGGCGGTGTCGGCCTCCGGCCCCAACCAAACACCCGCGCGCTTTTCCGCCGACGTCGATCAGTGGCGAGCGGCCAGGCTCGCCTGGCAGCGGCTCGCGGCGAACCCGTTCGGCTTCGAGGACGTCTTTTCCTGGGTCCTGGTCATCCTCGCGCTGATCTTCGGGATCTTCGCGGCGTACAAGGGCTACACCGTGGACGACGCGTATCCGGGATACGGGGATCTCGATCGCCAGCTGAAGGCGCGACGCGCGGTGTACGAGGCGGCCAAGGCCGAGTACTGTCGTCTGGTGGACCAGGTCTTCGAGCGGACCCTCCAGGAGCAGGCGCACCTCCTCTCCGAAGTGAAATCCAACATCGAGTACTACCAGCAGCTCCTCAGCAATACCGACGAGCAGCGGCGGACGTTCGCTCGTGAGGCGGCGGAGCTGCAGGACGCGTGCAACGTCGTCCTCAAGGGCTACCGGCAGGCCAACGTCCGCGCCCGCCGGTCACCCGCGCCGCCCTATTTCAACGAGAGCGTCAGCTTCGAGGGCTATCTGGTCCGGCCGCCCGTCGGCGCCTCGGAAAGCGAAGAGCGGCTGTCCCGCTTCTACGAGAGCGCCATGAAGAACTTCAGCGACATCGCCCGGCAGAACAACGCGACGGCGCAAAACCTCCGCACCGCCGAGATCCGGCGCCGCGATTTTTACTTCAACAAGCTCGAACGGGACATCCGAGAGAAACTGACGCGCGAAGAATGGGAGCTCAAGGGCTGAGACAGTGGCGCTGAGCAAATCCGATCGACGGGGCATTCTCATCCTGGGGGTCATCGGGACTCTCGTCGTCGCGCTGCTGGCGACCGTGGTCGGCGTCATGTGGGCGCGACCGGCCCTCGGCGCCGACAACTGCGTCTACCAGGACAAGCGGCTGCTGAAGCGTCTCGCCACCGACCAGACGGTGATTCTCGTCGACCAGTCCGAAGCGTTGACGGAGACGCATCGACGTTTCGCGCTCAGCTTCATCAAGGATTACGTCGCCGACGACGCGAGATTGCCCGTTCGATCGCGGATCGCGTTGTTCACCTTCAGCAAGTTGAACTTCGAATCGCGGGACAGTCCGAGCTTTCGTCCGACCTCGGATCTGTGCCGGCCGCCGTCGCATGGCAACGAGCTCTACGAGAACAATCGGAAGATCACGAGGGGCTTCTACGAGCGCTTCCTGATCCCGGTGACCGCGGCGCTCGAGGAGAGTCTCACGACCGAGGTCGGAGAGCGGTCACCGATCCTCGAGACGCTGCAGCTCATCTCACGCTCGCAAGAGATCGAGGACGGGGGCGGCGGGAAGACGCTCATCCTCGTGTCCGACATGCTGCAGAACACCGAGGCCTTCAGCCATTACCGCGACCGCAACACCTACGACGACTTCCTTCGGTCGGGCTTCGCGCGGGACGTCCAGGCCGATTTTCGAGACTGGAGCATCGTCGTCATCTATCTGCGCCGCTACCGCGACCGCCGCCTCCAGCAGACCGCGCATGTCGATTTCTGGCAGCGATATTTCCACGATGCCGGCGGAAAGATCACGCGGTGGGCAGGAGTGGACTGAGCATGACGGCAGCCGTCGTCCGGAGTCTCCCGTCCCTGTTCATCGGCTTCATCGCCATCGGCGTCAGCGTGATCCTGACGTTCAGCCGGTGGTACCGGAGCAGCCCGACCGGCGCCTGGCACTGGACGATGGTCGGCATCGTCGTCGGCCTCATGCTCGTCTACGGCGTCGTGCTGTGGTTGCGGTCGCGGACCGAGTACGCCTCCGAAGGCGACGGCGAGACGTTCTACTATCTCGGCTTCATCTACACGCTGGCCACGCTCGTCGCCACGTTCGCGCCGCTGCTGAATTCGACGGAGCGGCTGGAAACGCGTCAGGTCCTCGGCCTGTTCGGCCTGGGACTCATCACCACATTCGTGGGGCTGGCGGGTCGCGTCGTCTTCGCCCAGACGTGGCCGGGCACGCCATCGGGCCCGGAGGACAATGCCCGGCGACTGGGCGACGCCTATGCCGAGGCGGCGCGACGTATCGAACGCAGCACCGTGCGGATCGTGCACGCCCAGGGGCGCGCCGAAGGACACCTCAACGAGTCGTACACGGGCGCGATCGAGTCGATTCGCACGATCTCGGACCGGGTCGTCCAGCAGTTCGACGCGATGAGCTCGCAGCTCCTGACCCAGTTCGGAGCCGTCATCGAGCGCGTCGGCGCGCAGGCCGAGGCCACCTTCACCGAGCTGCGGACGCGCGCGGCGCGAGAGATCGAAAGCGCCTCCCGGCAAGCCGAGACGACGCACAACGCCGTCAAGGCGCAGGTCGAAGCGCTCGCCACGGGAACGGCCGGCGCCGTGCGCAGCGTCACCGAGCAGGTGGTCCACGACTTCGCGCGGATCGCCACGGAGTCGGCCACGGAGCTGACGGGATTTCTGCGTCAGACGAACAGCAACATGGCGGCGACGCTCGAGGAGTTCGAGGCGCGCTTGAGCGCGCTGCGCTTGCCTCCCGAGGACGTCGGTCAGCGCCTCGTGGTCATCTTGAACGATCTCACGCACCGCGCCGAGCTGATGCGCAAGGCCACCTCCCTGGTCGGCGCCGCGTACAGCGAGCTCGAGGGGACGCTGGCAAGCGCCGTCCAGGGCGCACGAGACGGCAGTCGCGCGTTCACCGCGCTGGCCGTCTCCGCGGACGCGGCCAACACCGCGGTGATGGCGGCGAAGACCAACGTCGAAGAATTCGCCACCCAGCTGAGCCAGGTCGGCCACCTTGCGACCGGCCTGGAGAAGTTCCCGGAGGAGACGGCGACGATCGTGGCCGCGCTCGGCACCCTGCGCGGCAGCCTCAGTGAGGCCAACAGCGCGTGGACGAACGTGGTCCACGTCACCGAAGGCGCCAGTAAATCGATCGCCGGCGCCGGAGCGGCATTGGCGACGCTCGAGCACGGCAGCCGGGCGGCGGAGCAATCGGTGCTGAACTGGAGCGGCGGCCTCACGAAGGCCACCGTCGGCCTCCAGGCGCTCAGCGAAATCGCCGAGCGCGCCGTGCAGCTGGGCAACGACGCTGTCACCACGCAAGTCAAGCTGTCCGCCCAGATCGCCGGCCCTCTGGCCGAGGAGCTCCGCAAACACAACGAGGCCGCCGCCGATCTCGCGAATCGCTTACAGGAAGACCTCCGTGCGTCCGAAGAAGCGGTGCGGCGGGTGCATCATCATCTGATCGACGCCTCGCAGTTCATTCTGAACCGGATCGAATCCCGTAAGTGACGCCGACGGGCCGCTCGGGGCGGAATCGGGACATCGCGCTCACGACGCTCATCGACCTGCTCGTCCAGATGATTTTCGTGTTCACGCTGATCCTGGCCTCCGCCGACGCGATCGAGAGCGATCCCTCCGCGCGAGGCTGGGTGACGCCCGAGGCGTGGAAAACGCTGATCAGCATCTTCGACATCGATCCGCAGAAGATTCGTGATACCGGAGCCCAGGTGAGCGCGATCAAGGGCAAGTACGAGCGACTGCACAGCGATCTTCTCGCCTGCGACACGAAGAACGCGGCGTGCGAGAAGCAGATCGGCCGAGGCCCGGGCAACGCGCCGTGCCGGGATGCGGCGGGCGCCGAAATGCTGGTGGCGGGAGCCACCATCGACCAGCGCGGGAAGATCACCATCGCGCTGCGACCGGATTCGAAGGAGCTTCAGGACGCACGGCCCCTGCGCCGCGACGCGATCGGAACCCCGATCTCCGCGGAGGAGTTTGGCGCGTTGTTCCGGCCCTGGCGAGAGCACGGACTCGCGCGCCATCCTGCGTGCGCGTTCAAGGCCGAGGTCACGTACGATCCTCGCGCGCCGGCGGGAAGCTACGAGCCGGCACGCCGGGCCATCGCGAACTACTTCACGCTGTCGGCGCCGCCGCGCCGCTTCTGAGGCAGCACGGTCATGAGCCGACCCGCGCTCCACCCGCTCGCCGTCCAGCTGTCGCTGTCGCTCGGCGAGATGAGCACGGCCATTCGCAATGCGTTCAGCGAGTCGTCGTCCAGTGAGTCAGCATTGAACGAGGCGCCTGGCGCCGGCCACTCGCCGTTCAGAAAGCCGCCGGCGCCTGCGGGGAAGACACCGGAATCGAGCCCGCCTCGAGGCGGCAACCGCCTGCTGGACGCGGTTGTCGCCGCGCTTCGGAGGCTCGTTCGCTCAGCGGCGCCAGCGCGTCAGCCTGTGCCGACACGTCCGACCACCAAGCGTTTTCGTTCGCCTCGGCATCGAGTCCGGAAGCACTGATCGGCGGGGAATTCGACGGTGGGCGCCCCGGCGAGGCGCCCACCGCCATGGATCAACGCTCGATGCCGTAGACCTGGATGCGATCACCACCGACCGGACCAGCCGGCTGCGCATTCGCCTGAACGTTTGGCGCGTGCGCGGCCGGTGCCGTGCTGAACGCCTGACCGCTGCCGAAGATGGTGCCGCACTCGTTCTGCGTCTTGTACGCGCCGTAGCCGGCGCCGAGCGCCGCCCCGGCGAGGCCGCCGAGCAGGGCGCCCTTGCCTGCACCGTCGCCACCCTTTACCACGGCGCCGCCCGCGGCGCCCAGTCCGGCGCCGAGCAGCGCGCCGATCGCGCCCGGCTTCGCGATGCGCATGGCGCGATCACCGCCGGTGGCGCAGTCGGCGGCGGTCGTGGTCGAGGCCACCGGCGTCACGCGAGGCGGCGACGCGGTGCGTGCAATGGCCGGTGTAATCCGCGGCGCGGGCGCCGCGCTGGTCGCGTAGGTGGCGGGACGAACGGTCGGGGTCGGCGCGACCGGCGCGGGCGGCGCGGCCTGTGCCTGGGCCTCCGCCGCGGGCCGAAGCATCCACGCCGTGGTGAGGCCGGTGCTCAAAGCGGTAACACCCGTGAGGGCGATGCCTATCGTTGCGAGCTTCCAGTAGTTCCTCTCCATGGCTGTCTCCTCCGTCAGCGGATGAGACGCGCCCTGTCCGGACACTATTCGGCCACCGAAGGCGCCGAAGGATGTTCTACAACCCGTTCCGCCGCCTGGCCCGGCCGACCGCCCGCAGTAGACGGAGAGGACGCTGAAGCCTTACGCTTACGCCACTTTCGGGGAGGACGCCGATGACCGCTCAGCTCGACAACCTCATGATGAATTACCCGCTCACGCTCCCGCACTTCATCGAGCGGACGCGGCGGATCTTCGCCAGGAAGATGCTGGCGACGCGCGTGCCCGGGGTCGGGCTCGAGCGGATGGACTACGCGCGATGGGCCGAGCGCACGCAGCGCCTGGCCGGCGCGCTGAAGGCGCTGGGCGTGCGCAAAGGCGACCGCGTCGGCACGTTCGCGTGGAACTCGCACCGTCACCTCGAGGTCTACTTCGCGGCCCCGTGCATGGGCGCGGTGCTGCACACCGTCAACATCCGGCTGTCGGCCGCCGACATCACCTACATCGTCAACCACGCCGGCGACAAGGTGCTCATCGTCGACGCGTCCTGCTGGCCGACGCTGGAGCCGATCCGCAAGCACCTCACGAGCGTCGAGCACGTGATCGTGATGAAGAACACGCCGACGGCACAGATTCCGCCCGGCACGCTGGACTACGAGGCGCTGCTGGCCGATGCGCATCCGATGGAGACGTGGCCGACGCTGTCGGAGACGGACGCGGCGGGCATGTGCTACACCTCGGGCACGACCGGCCACCCCAAGGGCGCCGTGTACACGCATCGCGCGATCTTCCTGCACAGCATGGCGTCGTCCATGACGGATCTGCTCGGCATCAACGAGCGCGACGTGATCCTGCACATCGTGCCGATGTTCCACGCCAACGCCTGGTGCGTCCCGTTCGCCGGCGTGCTGAACGGCGCCACGCAGATCTTCGGCGGTCCCAATCCCCAGCCGCGCGACATCGTCGAGATCGTGCACAACGAGCGCGTGACGTTCGTGGGCGCGGTGCCGACCGTGTGGATCGCCATCGACGCCATTCTCGAGGCCGAGCCGCGCTGGGACATCTCGTCCATCCGGTGCATTCCCATCGGCGGCTCCGCGGCGCCGCGCACGCTCATCGAGAAGTTCGACAAGAAGTACGGCGCGCCGATGCTGCACGCCTGGGGCATGACGGAGATGACGCCGCTCGGCACCGTGTGCCGGCTCAAGTCCTACATGGACGCGCTGCCCGACGAGGAGCGCTACGCCATCCGCGCCAAGCAGGGCTATGTCGCGGGCGGCGTCGACATGCGCATCGTGGACGACGCCGGCATCGAGCAGCCCTGGGACGGCAAGAGCGTCGGCGAGATCCAGGTGCGCGGCCCGTGGGTCATCCGGTCGTACTACGACAATCCGGAATCGGCCGACCGGTTCACTCCCGACGGGTGGTTCCGCACGGGCGACGTGGCGTCGATCGATCCCGAGGGCTACGTGCAGATCACCGATCGCACCAAGGACCTCATCAAGTCCGGCGGCGAATGGATCTCCTCCATCGACGTCGAGACGATGATCATGGGCCATCCCAAAGTCCTGGAAGCGGCGGTCATCGCGGTGCCCCATCCCAAGTGGGTCGAGCGGCCGCTGGCCTGCGTCGTGCCCAAGCCCGGCGTGGCGCTCGAGCCCCGCGAGATCATGGAGTACTTGCGACCGAAGCTCGCAAAGTTCCAGCTGCCCGAGGACGTGGTGCTCATCGACACGGTGCCGAAGACGAGCGTCGGCAAGTTCGACAAGAAGGTGTTGCGCGAGCGCTTCAAAGCCTGGACACCCAAGGACTGACCACAGGAGACCGTTCATGACCTTGTCGCGACGTCGCTTCGTCGGCACCACGGCCGCCGGCCTCGCCGGCATCCTCGCCGCGCGCACCGCGCCGGCCGTCGGCCAGACGCGTGAGATCAGCTACCTCTGCTGGAACAACTTCGCGCCGCTCTCGGACAAGAAGCTGGCGGAGATCGGCCCGCGATTCACGAAGGACACCGGCATCAAGATCAAGATCGATCACATCGCCGCACCGCAGCAGGCAGCCAAGTACGCCTCCGAGGTGCAGAGCCAGGCCGGCCACGACCTCGTCGAGATGCGCATGCACGTGCCGTGGCTTTACGAGCAGCAGCTCGTCGACGTCTCGGACCTCGTGGCCGGGCTGGAGAAGCAGTACGGCAAAGCCATCGGCTCCGGCTACGAAGCCGGCCACGTGCATGGCGTGTGGCGCGGAGTGCCGCAGTACCACACCGTCTTCCTCTCCGCGTACCGCGAGGACCTCTTCAAGAAGGCCAACCTCAAGGTGCCGAACACCTGGGAAGACCTCTACGCCGTCGGCAAAGAGCTGAAGAAGATGGGCAACCCGATCGGCATTCCGATCAGCCAGAACTTCGACTCGATCTCGACGGCGTCCGCGGTGATGTGGTGCTACGGCGCCAAGGAGGTCGACACGGACGGCAAGACGGTCCGCGTGAACGGCCCGCAGACCGTCGAGGTCATCGAGTGGTACAAGAAGGTCTACCGCGACTGCATGGAGCCCGAGGTGCTGTCGTGGACCGATGCGAGCAACAACGAATCGCTGCAGCAGGGCAAGGCGGGCTGGATCCACAATCCCGTCAGCGCCTACATCGTCGCCCGCGACCGCAAGCTCCCCACCGCCGACGGCATCAATCACCATCAGAGCCTGGCCGGGCCGGCCGGACGGCACGACACCGACGCCCCGCGCACCATCGGCATCTGGAAGTTCAGCAAGAACATCGAGGCGTCCAAGGAGTGGATCAAGTACCTGCTCGGCAAGAAAGAGGTCTACGACGAGTACCTGATGTCGGGCGGGGGCTTCAACCAGCCGATCTACACGAAGATGCAGGACCACGCCGTCTTCAAAACCGATCCCAAGCTCGCCGTGCTCAAGGGCGAGGGCGTCAACTACCACACGTACGGCTGGCCGGCGCCGGCGTCGGACAAGGTGCAGCTCATCACCAACTCCTTCATCGTCCCGAACATGCTCGCGAAGGCGGTCACGGGCACGCCGACCAAGGACGCGATCGCGTGGGCGGAGAACGAAATGAAGAAGATCATGGTGGCCTGACCGCCGTTCCTTGACAGGTTGCGGCACCGGTCCTATCCTCGCCGTCACTCGTTTCGACAGATATCTCCCGGCCCTTACGGCCGAGAGGAGGCTCCATGATTCGGCTCTCGCGACGGCAGTTCGTCATCGGCGGCACCACCGGTCTGGCGGGCATCCTGGCCACACGTACGGCGCCGGCCGTGGGCCAGACCCGTGAGATCAGCTACCTGTGCTGGAACAACTTCGCGCCAAACTCGGACAAGAAGTTGGCCGAGATCGGCCAGCGCTTCACCAAGGACACCGGCATCAAGCTCAAGATCGATCACATCTCCCACATGGGCCCGCAGCAGGCCAAGTACGCCTCCGAGGTCCAGACGCAGGCGGGGCACGATCTCGTCGAGATGCGCATGCACTTCCCGTGGCTCTACGAGCCACAGCTCGTCGACGTCTCCGACGTGGTGAGCGAGCTCGAGAAGAAGCACGGCAAGGCGATCTCGTCGTCGTACGAGGGCGCGTACGTCAACGGGGTCTGGCGCGCGGTGCCGCAGTATCATGGGATGTTCGTCGCCACCTATCGCGAGGACCTCTTCAAGAAGGCCGGCCTCAAGGTCCCCGACACGTGGGACGACCTCTACACGGTCGGCAAGGAGCTCAAGAAGATGGGCAATCCCGTCGGGATTCCCATCAGTCAGAACTACGATTCCATCTCGACGGCTGGCCCCGTGCTGTGGTCGTTCGGCGGGATGGAAGTGGACAAGGACGGCAAGACGGTCCGCATCAACAGCAAGGAGGCGGCCCGGGCCGTCGAGTGGTACCAGAAGATGTACCGCGACTGCATGGAGCCCGAGGTGCTGTCGTGGTCGGACGCCAGCAACAACGAGTCCATCCAGCAGGGCAAGGCCGGCTGGATCCACAATCCGGTCAGCGCCTACATCGTGGCCAAGCAGCGCAAGCTGGTCACCGCGGACGGCATCAACCACCACCGCAGCCTCGGCGGCCCCGCCGGCCGCTTCGAGACCGACACGCCACGCCACATCGGCATCTGGAAGTTCAGCAAGAACATCGAGCCGTCCAAGGAGTGGATCAAGTACCTGCTCGGCAACAAGGAGCGGTACGACGAGTACATCATGTCGGGTGACGCCTTCAACCTGCCCGTCTACGCGAAGCTGCAAGATCATCCGGTGCTGAGGTCGGATCCCAAGTATGCGGCGCTGAAGGGTGAGGGCGTGGAGTATCACACCTACGGGTGGCCGGCGCCGCCGTCGGACAAGGTCCAGCTCATCACCAACGCCTACATCCTGCCGAACATGATTGCCAAGGCGGTGACGGGCACGCCCACGAAGGACGCGCTGGCGTGGGCCGAGGCCGAGATGAAAAAGATCCTGGCGGGCTAGCCGTGGCCATCGGGACCCTGCCCGTCACCGGCGCGCGCGCGCGTCTGCCCTGGGGCACGCGCGTGCGCGAGATGCTCGACCGCGAGCGCGTCCTCGGTCCGCTCTTCATCGCCCCGGCCATGATCCTGATCATGCTGCTGGTGGCCTATCCGTTTTGCGTGGCCCTCTATTTCTCCGTCTCCAACGCGTTCATCGGCCGGCCCAGCCACTTCATCGGCCTCACCAATTTCGTGCGGCTCTGGGACGCCGATGCCTTCCGCCAGACCTTCCAGAACGCGTTCGTATTCACCGGCATCTCGGTGGCGTTCAAGCTGGTGCTCGGCATCTCGCTGGCGCTGCTCCTCAACCAGCAGCTCTGGTTCAAGCGGCTGATCCGCGGCGCCGTGCTGCTGCCCTGGGTCATTCCCACCGCGCTCTCGACGCTCGGCTGGTGGTGGATGTTCAACTCGCTCTACAGCGTGGTGAACTGGACCGGGATCGCGCTGGGGATCCTGTCGCCGCCCGGACCGAACTGGCTCGGACAGAGCTACTACGCGATGGCGGCCGTCATCACCGTCAACATCTGGCGCGGCTTGCCCTTCTTCGCCATCACGATCCTGGCGGGGCTGGTGGCCATCCCCAAGGATCTCTACGAGGCGGCGCAGTCCGACGGCGCGGGGCCGTGGGCGCGCTTCTGGTACGTCACGCTGCCGATGCTCAAGCCCGTCCTGGCCGTCGTCGTCCTGTTCTCGACGATCTTCACGTTCAGCGACTTCAACATCGTCTATGTCCTCACGCACGGCGGGCCGATCAACTCCACGCACCTGTTCGCGACGTATTCGCGGATGATCGGCCTGGAGAGCGGTCGCATAGGTGAGGGGGCAGCCGTCTCGCTGTACCTCTTCCCGCTGCTGATGTTCGTGGTGTGGGCGCAGCTGCGCTTCGTGCGCAAGCAGGCCTACTGATGTCGCGCCGCCAGTTCTGGACGAAGGCGCTGATGCACGCGCTGCTGCTGCCGTTCCTCGTCTTCGCGCTGTTTCCCTTCTATCACATGGCGTTGACGTCGCTGAAGCAGGACCGCGAGCTGTACGACCGCCACGCGGTACCGCTCGTCATCAAGCAGGGGCCGACGCTCGAGCACTACACGAAACTGCTCTGGGAAACCGAATTCCTCACGTGGACGAAGAACAGCCTGCTGGTCACTGTGCTGGCGACGACAGTCTCCGTGATCATCGGCACCGTGGCCGCCTACGCGCTCTCGCGGCTCAAGTTCCGCGGCGTGAATAGCTTCGGGACGGGCATCTTCGTGACCTATCTGGTTCCCACGTCGCTGCTGTTTCTGCCGCTCGCCCAGGTCGTCAACTGGATCGGCCTCGCCGACTCGAAATGGGCGCTCGTGGTGACCTATCCGACCTTCCTCGTCCCGTTCTGCACGTGGCTGCTCATGGGCTACTTCCGCACCGTGCCCAAGGAGGTCGAGGAGTGCGCGATGGTCGATGGGGCTACGCGGGTGCAAGCCCTGTGGCGCATCGTGCTGCCCATCGCGATTCCCGGGCTCGTGTGCGCGGTGCTCTTCGCGTTCACGCTGTCCTGGAACGAGTTCATTTACGCCCTGACGTTCACCTCGTCGTCGGAGCAGATCACGGCCAGCGTCGGAGTGACGAGCGAGCTGATCCGCGGCGACATCTATTTCTGGGGCGAGCTGATGGCGGGGGCGATTCTCGGCTCGGTGCCGATCGTCATCCTCTACGTGTTCTTCCTCGATTACTACGTCTCGGGACTGACCGCCGGCGCCGTGAAATAACCCGAGCCCGAGGCTCATTCCGCGTGAGTCGGGCAGGTCGGGCGCCGCGGTGGGGCCGGGTCGCGGCGGCTCGATGATGCTAGGCGCTCGAAACGTTCCGCAGCGCTTGGGCAACCTGCTGCGGCATGCTGACGCTCCTAGCATCGCTGCGGAAGCTCCCGGGCAACCCACCGGGCAGAGGCGAGTCAGCGTGGAATCTCGACGGTCTCCAGGACTGGTGTTCGTGCTCTCACGATCGTTACTGTGGCCGTGTTCGTTGTTGCGCTGTACTGCAGAGTGGCCCTCGGCGGACTGTCCTTGACGACATCGCGCGGCTCAACAGTCCACTTCCGTAAGATGATGGCGCGCGGAACGCCGGTCCTCCGGAACAGCAGGAAGAATTCATATCCTCTTGTCATTGGCGGGTCTCGCGGAAACGGCCCCCCAGGCACGTAAGGAGGCCGTCGGATCACCGCTTTTCCATACAGCTCAATCGCCGCGGATTGCTCCTTTACCCTAGCGAGGAGCCCTCCTTGCAGAACCCAACCGCCGTTGCGCCATAGTAACCACCGCTCGTCAAGCCTCGCGACGTGTATGCCATACGGCGTTGCGAGAGCCCCTTCTACGTCTTGTTCCCCGCGCTGCTCGTCGAACGCCCTTCGCGGAATTGACACAGTCCTCTGCCCCGATTCATCAACGTAGATCGATGCACTGCTGCCGAGCAACATATGCTCTTCCCACAGCGCATCGAGGGGTGCGCGTGGCGGAGGTTCCGCCGAAGTCGCCGGCGCAAACAGCCCGAAAAGCATCAGGACACTAAGGTGGCCCAGCGAGTAGGCGAAGTACCTCACTCAGTCTCCTGCGCGCATTTGGGCTTGTCGCCGCGCGCTTTCATGAAGTCCCGGATGGCGTTTCTGGTTTCGAACTCGGCTAAGAATCGGTGCTCGTCGGCAGGCGCAACGCGGTGTCGATTTGCGTGGTCGTACGAAGCCGCAGGCCGTTCGACGGCCGAGGCGAGTCTGCGATGGTCGAGCACTGCACCCGCCGGCCACTGCCACCAAGAAGGTGCCGCGCCGGCCGCCGAGCGGCGACCGGCGCGGATGCGTCATGCGACTACTTCAGCGCCGCGATGCCCGCGCTGCCGATCTGCGCGTCCTGCTGCGAGGTGACGCCTGAGACGCCGACGGCGCCGATGATCTTGCCGTCCACGACGATCGGGATGCCGCCCTCGAGCGGGCTGGCGCCGGAGAGCTTCAGGATGCGGAGGTTCTCACCGCCCTGGGCCACGGCGTCCTGGAACGCCTTCGTCGGACGGCGGAAGGCCACCGCGGAGTACGCCTTGTCGCGCGCGACATCGATGCTGCCCCACTGCGCGCCATCGAGCCGCTGCATGGCGACGGGCTGGCCGCCCGAGTCGACGACGTAGATCACGACGTTCCAGTTGTTCTTCTTCGCCTCGGCCTCGGCGCCGGCCAGCACCTTCTTGGCCTGCTCGAGGCTGATCGGCGTGCCGTAGGCCGGCGGAGGCGCCGGCGTCTGGGCGCCGACCGGCACGACGCTGACAAATGCCAGGGACAGCACCAGCGCGATCGTAGCCAACTTTGTCATTGCTTCCTCCTTGTCGTTCACGACGTGCGGCTCGCACATTGGGCGGCGACCAGCACAACGCTCGCCTTGAGTGATCGGTTCCCGCTCGAAGTGCCCGGCATGCTACTCCGGCCTACGCAGCGCGGCAAGCCCCGGCGCAGGGCTCCGCGTCACGACACGATGCATCGTCCGATATATCGGCCGCGGTCGACGGAGGAGCGGCGGGGGGGCGGGTTAGTCCGAGCCGTTCGTGCCGCCGGAGATCGGCGGCGCAGCCGTCCGCGGGCGTCGGCGCAGGCGCAGCCGCCACGCGCGGCGCTCGCGCCGGCGCTCGCGGCGCTGCCAGGCCACGAAGGACGGCCGCGCCCACTTGAGCGCAGCGGCGGCGTCCTCGAACAGCGAATACGCGACGGGCGTGACGAGCAGCGTGAGCAGGAGCGAGAGCGTTTGGCCGCCGATGACGACGACGGCGATGGCGCGACGCTCCTCGGCGCCGGGGCCGGTGCCGACCCACAGCGGCAGCATCCCCGCCACCAGCGCGAGCGTCGTCATGAGGATCGGCCGGAGCCGATCGCGGTTGCCCTGCATGATCGCCTCGTACCGCTCCATGCCCTTCGCGCGCAGGCTGTTCATGTGGTCGATCTGGAGGATGGCGTTCTTCTTCACCACGCCGAAGAGAACGAGGATGCCGAGCGCGGAGTACAGGTTGAGCGTGTTGCTCGTGTACCACAGCGACAGCATCGCGAAGGGCACCGAGAGCGGCAGCGACAACAAGATCGTGAGTGGGTGGATGAGGCTCTCGAACTGCGACGCGAGGATCATGTACATGAAGGCGAAGGAGAGCACGAACACCCACAGGAACTCGGTGAACGTCTTCTCCATCTCCTTCGCTTTGCCGGTGACGAACGTCGAATAGGCGACGGGCAGGTTCATGTCCGCCACTGCCCGCTTGAGCGCGTCGATACGATCCGCCTGCCCGAAGCCCGGGGCGATGCCGGCGCGCAGCCGAACCTCACGCTGGCGATCGGTGCGGTCGATGCGCGACGCGGAGGGCGCCCGCACGATCTGCACGAGGTTGTCCAGGCGCACGAGGCCGCCACCGGGGGCGAGGCCGACCTGGGCGGGAGCGCCGGTGGCCGCGTTGTTGCTGAGGGAGTCACGTGACACGTATAGCCGCGAGATCACGCCGAGATCGCTGCGGTGGGCGTCGATGAGCCGGATCGTCACGTCGTAGTCGTCGTTGACGTCGTTGTCGTGGAAGCGCGAAACCTGGTCGTCGCCGCCCACCATCAGCCGCAGGGCGGTGGCGATCTGCGAGGTGTCCACGCGCAGATCACCCGCACGCGCGCGATCGATGACGACGCGCAGCTCAGGCTTGTCGAGCTGCAGCGTGGAGTCGACGTCCACGATGCCGCCGAGCGCGCGCGCCTTCGCCTTCATGGTCTCGCCGTACTCCGCGAGCTTCTCGAGGTCGGGGCCGCGCAGGGCGAGGTCGATGTCGAACGTGCCGCCGCCGATGTTGAAGCCGGCGATGTTCCGCACCTGCGGCCGGAAGCCCGCCGCGTAGAACTTGCGGTAGCGCTGTCGGATGGCCTGGATGACGTCGCGCTGCGAGTAGTTGCCGCGGAAGGCGGCCAGCGGATCACCGTGGCGGAGGCCGTCCCAGATGCGGTGCAGGCTCACCGTGCGCTCGGTGTGCGGCACCATACGCACGTACATGTAGCCCTGGTTCACCTTCGAGAGAAAACCGCCGCCGGCGGAGGCCAGTGTGACGGCCACGCCCTTCACCTGCCGCGCCTCGTCGGCCATCGCCTGCATGGCCTCGTCCATGGCGGCGAGGCTCAGCCCCTCGGGGCCGAAGACGAGCATCTCGAACTCCGACTCGTCCACGTCGCTCGGGATGTACTCCTGCTTCACCGCCCGGTAGAACGGCACCGTCGAGGCGAGCACGATCACGCTGACGGCGACGATCGCCCAGCGATGGCGCATCGACCACGCCAGGCACGCCTCGTATGCGCGGTCGATGTAGGCGTAGAAGCCGCGCCGGGATGCGGCCGCGTGGCCGTCGCCGTGGCCGCCGGCGTCCTCGGTCCGCAGCAGCCGTGCGCACATCATCGGCGTCAGCGTGAACGACACGAGCAGGCTCACCATGACCGAGACGGCGGCGGTGAGGCCGAACTGATAGAGGAAGCGACCCGAGATCGATGACATGAACGAGACCGGCACGAAGATCACGACCAGCGAGAGCGTGGTGGCCATGACCGCGAGCCCGATGTCCGCGGTGGCCTCGCGGGCGGCCTCGAAGGGCCGCATCTTCTTTTCCTCGACGAAGCGGAAGACGTTCTCGAGCACGACGATGGCGTCGTCGATGACGATGCCGACCATGAGCACGAGGGCCAGCATGGTCACGCTGTTGAGCGTGAAGTTCAGCATCCACATCATGCCGAAGGCGGAGATCACCGAGGTCGGGATGGCCACGGCCGCGATGAACGTCGAGCGCCACGAGCGCATGAAGGCGAGCACGACCAGCGAGGCGAGAATGGAGCCGAGGACCAGGTGCAGGCTGATCTCGTGCAGCGCGGCGTAGATGTACTTCGACTGGTCGCGGATGATCTCCATCCGGACGTCGGCCGGAACCTGACGCGCAAGGCGCGCCAGGTTCTTCTTGACGCCCTCGATGACCGCCACCGTGTTCTCGCCGGACTGCCGACGGATCTCGAGGATGACCGTCGGCACCCCGTTGAGCCGCGCCGCCGAGCGCATCTCCTTGGTGCCGTCCTCGGCGTAGCCCACGTCGCGGACGCGCACCGCGGTGCCGCCGAGTGTCGCGACGATGAGGTCGTTGAAGGCGCGCGGGTCGGCGAAGCGGCCCATCGTCCGCAGCGACGCCTCGTTGAGCCCGGCCGTCACATTGCCGCCGGGCAGGTCGGCGTTCTGCCGCACGAGCGCGTCGCGCACGCTCGTGATCGGCAGCTGGTAGGCGGCCAGCCGGTCGGCATCCACCCACACGTTGATCGAGCGGGCCAGCCCGCCGACGATGCGCACCTCGCCCACGCCCGTGGAGCGCTCGAGAAGCGGCCGCACGATCTTGTCGGCGATCTCCGTCAGCTCGCGCAGCGGCCGGTCGCTCGACAGCGCGATGGTCACCACCGGCGCCTGGTCATTGTCGAACTTGGCGATGACGGGCGGCAGCACTTCTCTCGGCAGGTTGCGCTGGGCGATCGAGACCTTGTCGCGGATGTCCTGCGCGGCCACGTCGATGGCGCGGCTGAGCACGAACGTCGTGATGATGAGCGAGTTGCCGGGCGTCGAGATCGAGCGCAGCTCCTGGATGCCCTGGATCGTGTTGATCTGCTCTTCGAGCTTCTGCGTGACCTGCGTCTCGATCTCCTCGGTGGAGGCGCCGGGCAGCTCGACGCGCACGGTGACCGTCGGCAGGTCCACCGTCGGGAAGCGGTCCACGCCGAGCCGGAAGTAGGAGGCGGCGCCGACGACCACCAGGGCCATCACGATCATGGTCGCGAAGACGGGACGCTTGATGCAGACTTCGGCGAGCTTTTGCACGGGCGAGCTAGCGTTCGGCGGTGACGGCCTGGCCGGGCGCGAGGTTGCTCGGCTCCAGCACGACGGTCTCGCCCGGCTTGAGGCCGGTCACGATCTCGATGCTGTCGTTGGCGCGCCGACCCGTCTGCACGCGGATCTCGACGATCTTGCCCTGGCGCACGGCAAGCACCTTCTCGATGCCGGCGAACGTCACGAGCGAGGCGGCGGGGATGCGGATCACTGGCTGGGAGCCTTCCGTCACGATCTCTGCGCGCGCGAACGCGCCGGGCTTGAGCACGGCGTTGGGGTTCGGAACTTCGGCCTCGACGAGCAGCGTGCGATTCTGCTCCTGCACGATCGGGCTCAGCCGCACGATCTTGCCCTGGTACACCGTCGCGTCGCCTTCCACGGTGAGTCGCACGGTGTGGCCGACACGCACGCCGACGGCCTCGCGCTCGGGCACGGGCAGGCGCAGGCGCAGCGGGTGCGTGCGCACCAGCGTCGCCACCGGCGCGCCCGCCGCGAGGTACTCACCCACCGCGGCCTGCTTCATGCTGACCGCCCCGTCGAACGGTGACACGAGCGTGGTGTCGACGAGCTGTTGTCGCGCCAGCTCGAGCTCGGAGCGGCGCTGAGTCAGCGTGGCCTGGCGGTTGCGCACTTCCTCGATGGCGTCGTGGTAGCGGGCTTCGGCCACGCCGAGATTAGCCTCCGCGGTGTCGTCCTGGGCGCGCGCGATCAGGTTTTGCTCGAGCAGCTTGCGGCTGCGCTCGCGGGACAGGCGCGCCTCGTCGAGCACGGCCCGCGCCTGGCGCACGATCGAGGTCTTTTCCGGATCCACCTGCTCGTCCGTCCCCGTCAACGTCAGTCCGAGCCGCGCGCGCGCCTGCTGAAGCGCCGCCTCTGCCTGCTCGACGCGCAGCTTGTAATCCGTGGCGTCGATCCGCGCGACCAGCTGGCCGCGGCGCACGCGGGTGCCGAGGTCCACCGCCTGCTCGAGCAGTCGGCCGGGCACTTTGACGCCGAGCACGACGGTGTCATCGGCCGCCAGCGCGCCGGTCGAGGCCACGGTGCGTGGCACGCGCTGCTCGACGGCCTGGAACACTTTGACGGCGCGCGCCGGCGTCGCGGCGGCGGGCTTGTCGGTCGACGCGGCGGCGGAAGCGGAGGCGGTCGGCTCGCCGGTGCAGCCGGCGGCGGCCACCACGACAGCAAGCAGGGCCAACCAGGAGCGGGGCATCCGGCAGATCATACCCCAGGAGCGGGCCGGTCACGGCGGGGGCGATGATCGCCGCCGCGAGCGTGCGGGGTGCTAATCCACCATGGCGATGGCGCGCACCGGCGAGCCGTCGGCGCCTTCGATCCTCAAGGGCAACGCCACGAACCGGCAGCGCGCGGCGCCGATGCGGTCGAGGTTCGTCAGGTACTCGACCACGGTGACGCCGGCGGGGAAGAAAACGTGGTGCGTCGTGCACTGCTCGGGCGTCAGCTTCACGGTCGGCTCGAAGATCGACGTGCGCACGGTGTAGTCGGGCGGATAGTCGTAACCGACGGCCTTGACGCCGCGTCGCACCAGCCACTCGCACGCCGAACGGCCCGTGTAGGGAGCGTCGCGCCAGAACTTCTCGCTCTCCACGCTCACCTTCTTCGGCCAGTCCGTGCGCAGCAGCGCGATGTCGCCGCGGCGAACGTGACCGGCATGCTGCTCGAGCTCGGCGGCCGTCACCTCGCCGTTGTCGCCGAGATGACTGAGGTCCACCACCGCCGCGTCGCCGATCCACTGGTCCACCGGCATCGCCGCGATGTCGCGATCACCGGGCAGGAAGTGCACGGGCGCGTCGACGTGCGTATAGGCGTGGCAGGCCACCGTGAGCACGGTGGACTGGAACACGTCGCCGGCCGCATGCGACTTGCTCAGCTTCGGCTCGACCTTCCAGCGGAAGTGCGGGCGGATCGGAAACGAGAGATCGACGATGCGCATGGCCACCCTTATACACCGATTTCGGAGAGAAACGTTCCCACGACCGCCTGCACTTCGGCTCGGTGCGATCGGTTGGGAAAGTGTCCGCCGCCGTTCACGACGTGCAGGCGGGCGCCGGGAATCGTTTCGGCGACCCGCCGTGACATCGCCACCGTGGGGAAATGGTCGTCTGATCCCGCGATCACGAGTACCGGACACCGAATCCGCGCACAGTCGCCGAGCCACTCGGTACGCGAATATGTCTCGTCGAGAAGCGCGAGCAGCGACGCCACCGAATGCAGCCGAAGCGTGCCGAGCACTTCGACGTAGCGATCGGGCCGCGCCTTGAGCCGCGCCAACGCCTCGTCGCCCACGCGCAAACGCACGTTGGCGTCGTAGTACTCCTCGAAGCGCCCGACCTCGACGAGCGGCCGCTGACGCCGCCACCAGGCGACATCGTCGGGCAGCGGCGCGTACGGCGGGCCGCTGATCGACACCACGGCGCGGACCCGCTGCGGCGCGTGCACTGCCAACCATAGGGACAACGCGGCGCCCATCGAAGCGCCGCCGAACACCGCGCGGTCGATATCGAGCGCATCGAGCCAGAGCAGCACGTCCCCGGCCTTCTTCGAATACGTGTAGTCCTCGACGCGCTCGAAGCGCTCGGACAGCCCGTGACCGCGCGTGTCGGGAAACAGCGCGCGGATGCGCGGGGCGAATGGCTCGAGGTCGGCGACCATCGACGACGAGTCCTCGATCGATCCACCGTGGATCCAGACGACGGCCGGCTTCGCCGGATCGCCCGCTTCGCGCCAGTGCAGGCGAACGCCGTTGGAGAGGGTCAGCTCGGGCATGGGCCTCAGCGTATCCGACTCACGGCGTTGACACGGTCATGGGCGCGGCCGAATAGTAGATCCGCATGAGCCCCAAGAGCGCGTTCACCTATCGGGATTACGAGGCGCTGCCGAACGATCGCCGGCGCTACGAGATCCACGATGGCGAGCTCTGCGTGACGCCGGCCCCGTCTCTCGAGCACCAGATCATCGCGTCAAACCTTGTACGTGCGCTCATGCGACACGTCCCCGGTGCGGCCCCTGGGCTCCTCCTGTTCGCACCCCTCGACGTGATTCTCAGTGACCGCCCGGACGAGACGACGATCGTCCAGCCAGACATCGTGTATATCGCGCCAGACCGGATGAGTGTCACCAGCCGGCGCGGACTCGAAGGCGCGCCAACGCTGGCCGTGGAGATCTTGTCGCCGTCCTCGCGCACCATCGACCGGGTGGTCAAACCGCGGCTGTACGCGCGATACGGCACCCCGTGCCTGTGGCTCGTCGACCCGGATGTCCGGGTCGTCGAAGCGCTCGTGCTGGAGGGCGATCGCTACGTGCTCGCGACGAGTGCGGCCGGCGCCGAGCCCGTCGACCTGCCGCCCTTCACGAGCCTCGGGCTCGTCCCCGACGCGCTCTGGGTTTCTTGAACGTCGGGGGAACGCCCCCTACGCCGCGCGGCGCTCGAGCCGTCGCGCGAACAGCGACATCGAGTACGTGCAGAGCCAGTAGACGACCGCGATGAAGATGTAGATCTGAAACGGCTTGATCTCGCGGTTGTTGACGATCTGCGCGGCCTTGGTGAGGTCGACATATCCGATGATCGATGCCAGCGACGTGTCCTTGAAGAGCACGATCATCTGCGTGACGAGCGAGGGCACCATGTTCTTGAGCGCCTGCGGAAGCACCACGTACGTCATCGTCTTGGCGCCCGTCATGCCGAGGGCGGTGGCGGCCTCCACCTGCCCGCGCGGCACGGATTGCACGCCCGCGCGCACGATCTCGCCGAAGTAGGCGGCCTCGAAGATGACGAATGCGGTCAGCGCCACGCCGTACTCCGGAATCGGCAAACGCAGCACCTGCGGGACGATGATCCAGATCCAGAAAATGACCATGACGAGAGGAACGCCGCGGAAGAACTCGACGTAGGCCGTGGCCGGCAGCCGGATCCATGGGGCCTGCGCGAGCCGGGCCAGACCAACGAAAATGCCGAGCGCGAAGCCGAGCATGATGGCCGGGATGGCCAGCCGCAGCGTGCCGCCGATGAACGGACCGATGCCCACGAGACCCTGGAGGATCAGGAACTTGAAGTTGTTCGTGATGACCGAGAAGTCCATCGGCTAACGCGCCCCGCCGAATCTGGCCGCGCCTGGGCGCGGTGCGTGGCGGCGCCACCACGCACCGCACCCCGCCCCGACCGATCCGGCGAGACTCATTGGCCGGGGCCGACTCGGGCGATCAGGCCGGGGATCGCGTAGCGGCGCTCGACGCGGGCCATGATGGTGGCGATCGACAGGCACAACACCAGATAGATCAGCGTCCCCGCCGTGAATGCCTCGATGGCCTTTGCGGTGTAGGTCTCGATCTGCCGCGTCTGGAATGTCAGCTCGGCCACGCTGATCGTCAGCGCCACCGACGAGTTCTTGAGCAGATTGAGGGATTCGTTGGTGGCCGGCGGCACGATCAACCGCAGCGCGACGGGCAGAATGATGAGACGGTAGGCTTGAAACGTCGTGAGGCCGATGGCCAGCGACGCCTCGAACTGCGTGCGCGGGATGGATTGAATGCCGGAGCGAATGACTTCCGAAATCCGCGCGCCGTGATAGACGCCGAGCGCCAGCATGCCGGCCCAGAATTCCGCGCCGTGGTTGAACAGCCAGTCCTGCACGCCGCGCGGCAGCAGGGGCGGCACGCCGAAATACCAGAAGAACATCCACACGAGCAGCGGGACGTTACGGAAGAACTCGACGTACGACGTCGCGGCCCAGCGCAAGGGGGTGAATCGCACCGTGCGCAGCGCTCCCGCCAGAATGCCGAGCGCGACCGCGAGGAGCCAGGCCAGCGCCGATAGTTCCAGCGTCGTGAGCAAGCCCTGGACCAGCCAGCGTCCCGACTCGCCGGTCCAGAGCACGCTCCACTTGAATGTATAGTTCACGCCGCGCGGGAACGACCTACTTGCCGATCTGCTTCAGCAGATACGCCCTCACCTGCGCCGTCATCGGATACGGCAGCTCGCCCTTCGGGCCGAACCACTTGTCGTAGATCTCGAAGTACTTGCCCGACTCGAAGGCGTTCTTGAGGCCGGCGTCGACGGCGGCCTTGAACTTGGCGTCGCCCTTGCGCATTGCCATGCCGTAGGGCTCCTCGGAGTAGAAATCGCCGACGACCTCCCACTCATCCGGGTTGGGTGCCTTCGCCTTCAACCCGTAGAGCTGGATGCCGTCGTTGGTGTAGGCGTCCACCTGGCCCTGAAGGAGCGCCTGGAACGCCGCCGGCTGGTCGGGGAACTCGCGCAGCTGTGCCTGCGGATACTTCTCGCGCAGGATCTTGGCGTTGGTGGCGCCCTGCTGCGCGGCGACGCGCTTGCCGCCGATGTCGTTGATCGACTTGATGGGGCTGCCCTTCTTCACGAGGAACTGAGCGCCCGTGTAGAAGAACGTGAGGCTGAAGTCCACCGCCTCGCGCCGCTGCGGCGTGTCGGTCATGGTGCCGGCGATCAGATCGACGGAATTGGAGGTCAGCAGCGGGATGCGCGTGGGCGGCGTCGACTCTTTTTTCTCGACCTTGATCGACTTGCCGACGGCCCGCTCGACCGACGGCTTGACGACCAGCTCGACCAGGTCGATCGAAAAGCCGACCCACTCGTTGTTCTTGTTGATGTAGGCGAACGGCGGCGAGCCGGTGCGGGTGCCGATCGTCAGCACCCCGGTGGACTTGATCTTCTCCAGCGTGTCCTGCTGGGCCGTCACAGGGCCGGCAAGCCCGAGGGCGACGGCGAGCGCGACGACGAGAGCGAGCGTCTTCGTCATGGGTCCTCCATCAGTGGGTGAGAATCTTGGACAGGAACTGCTTGCCACGCTCGGACTTCGGCGCGGCAAAGAACTGCTGTGGGGTGCCCTCCTCGACCACCTGGCCCTCGTCCATGAAGACCACGCGGTGGGCGACGCGGCGCGCGAACCCCATCTCGTGCGTGACGCACATCATGGTCATGCCGTCGCGAGCAAGCGTCGTCATGACGTCCAGCACCTCGTTGATCATCTCCGGATCGAGCGCGGACGTCGGCTCGTCGAACAGCATGATCTTCGGCTGCATCGCGAGCGCGCGTGCGATGGCCACGCGCTGCTGCTGCCCGCCCGACAGGTTGGCCGGATAGTTGTCGGCCTTTTCGGCGAGCCCGACCCGGGCCAGCAGCGTCCGCGCCGTCTTCTCCGCCGCCTCGTGCGACAGCTTCCGCACTTTCTTCGGCGCCAGCATGATGTTCTCCAGCGCCGTCATGTGCGGAAAGAGGTTGAACGACTGGAAGACCATGCCGACGCGCGTGCGCAGAGCCGGCAGGTTCACGCTGCGTGTCGTGATCGAATCGCCGAGCACGGCGATGTCGCCCTTCTGCACGCGCTCCAGCCCGTTGACGCAGCGGATGAGTGTGGATTTACCCGACCCCGACGGCCCGCACACGACCACGACCTCGCCGGTGGCGATCGCCAGATCGATGTTGCGCAACACCTGGAGCTTGCCGAACCATTTGTTGACGTCCTTGAACGCGATTGCCGGCGCGGCCGCCATCACGAGCCGATCGGCGGCGTCGCGCGAGCCGATCCCGATGCAGCGTCGCCCAGGAGCAGAGCCACCAGGGCGGAGCGTTCGCGCAGGAGCGCGGCGAGGCGATCGACCGAGCTGTCGACGGCTTTGGCGAGCGCGTCGGCGCCGCCGAAGCGCTCGAGCGTCTCTGGTGGGATGAACTTCAGCAGCAGGCTCGAGGTTCCGGGCGGCATTCCGGCGAAGTGCACGGTCAGGATGCCGTAGTCTTCGAGCAGCAGCATCGCCAGCGCGGCCGTCGCTTCGATCGGAACGATCGGCGGCGAGGCGAGACCGGCGCGCTCCATCGCCAGCGCCAGCAGGTCGTCGGCACGCAGCTGCGCGGTCACCGGCGTCACGTGCAATCGCGCCCCGAAGATCGCCCTCAGCGCCTCGCCCACGCGTCGCGTCGTCTCGACGAGGACGCGCACGCGCTCGGGGTGGTAGCCCGCGAGCGAGCGCGCGACGGCGGGATAGAGCATCGGGCGCGCCTCCAGCCCGAACTCGAACGCGCGAGCGCGGATAGCCGCGACGAGGGCGGTGTCGCCGGCGAGCAGCCCGAGCCGTGGGCCGACCGTGCCGTACTTGTCGAGACCCGTGGCGCCGAGATCGGCGCCGAGCTCGAGCGTCTTCGGCTGCCCGAACACGGCCGGGCCCACGCGCGCGCCGCCGGCGTCGTCCACGTAGACGCGCGCGCCGCGCGCATGCGCGAGCCGCACCGCGTCCCGCGCCGTCTCCAGCGGCAGCAGATCGTAGGTCACCGCCAGGCGCGTGAGCACGAGCAGCGTCACGCGCGACTCGCGCTCGAGCGCCGCCGCGAGCCCCGCGAGATCGCCGGTCTCGACGAACCGCGCGCCGCACTGCCGCGCCGAGCGGATCGCGGTCGGATGCGTATAGGTCGGCGACAGTCCGAGCACGGTGTCGCCGGGACCGACCAGAGCCAGGTGCGTGGCGAACGTCGCCGCGGTCAACCGGTTGAAGAGCATGGCGTCGTGGCGCCGCGGGTCTCCGCCCAGATGCTCCAGCGAGAGCGTGCGCACGCGCTCGCCGACGAGCGCCGGCGCGACCTCGTCATCGGCGAGCGTGATCTCCGAGGCGTCCAGGGGCAGGCTGCGCTCGAGCCCGGAGAAGTTGAAGATCGCCTCGGGGCCGTGGGTGGCGATGCGCCGCTCGATGACGCGGCGGGCCCGCTCGAGCTTGATGAAATCGTCCTCGGTCGATCGCACGATCGAGCCCCGCGCGTACGGCAGCTCCGCAGCGAACTCGTTGCCAAAGCGGTCGGTGGTCACGTCTGTCTCCTCATTCCATCACGATCAACACGTCGCCGGCGTTCACGGCCTGGCCGGGTGCCACGCGGACCTCGACCACCGTGCCCGCGCCCGACGCCTTGAACTCGTTTTCCATTTTCATCGCTTCGATGACGAGCAACGCGTCGCCGGCCTGGACCGTATCACCCGGCCGCACGGCGACGCGGCTGATCTTACCCGGAAGCGGCGCGGTGAGCGTACGGCTTCGCGTCCCGCCCGTCGCCCCGCCACGGGTGCGGATGATGTGGCGGGTCTCTTCCTCGACGGTGATCTCGTACGACTCGCCGCCCACCTCCACCACGCACGCCCCATCCCGGTCGAAGACACCCGCGGTGTACGACGCGCCGTCGATCAACAGGGAGTAGACGCCCGGCGCGGTGACGCGGGCGTCGACCTCCCAGACCTCGTCGCCGATCCTGACGCGATAGCGGTCGCCGTCGCTCGCGATCTCCACCACGCGGCTCTCGTCGTTCACCGTAGCCACGTATTTCACTGTAACGGGGTCCGCGAGGCCGGCGTGCGCCGTGGGTGGCCTGCCCTCGACGGTTTCCGGCTGCGT
>Ga0207646_10001182_pt1 | contig 32937 bp, 26 predicted proteins | sample KBSK5502metaG_FD_184343 | JGI IMG/M metagenome (GOLD analysis project Ga0207646, IMG submission 184343) | Corn, switchgrass and miscanthus rhizosphere microbial communities from Kellogg Biological Station, Michigan, USA - KBS K5-50-2 metaG... | ecosystem: Host-associated > Plants > Roots >... | reverse complement strand
ACTCGCGGCCGTCTATACGCCGATCGCGATGCAAGGCGGACTGACTGGCGCGTTGTTCCGCGAATTTGCGCTCACACTTGCCGGCGCAGTTTTCATTTCAGGCGTGGTCGCGCTCGTTCTGTCGCCGATGATGTCGGCGCATCTGTTAAGGACCGAACATACCGAGCACGGCTTCAGCGGCTTTGTTAATCGCACGTTTGATCGCTTCCGTGACTGGTACGGCAGCCATTTGGATCGAACACTGCACGCGCGACCGGCCGTCTACGCGGTTTGGGCGGGTGTCTCGGTCATCACGATTTTCATGTACATGTTGATTCCGAAGGTGGCGACGAAGGAGCTCGCGCCGACAGAGGATCAGGGCTTTATGTTCGGCGTCATGACCGCGCCAGCGAACGCGACGATTGACGACACGATCCGTTATGCCGACGCGGCAGGTAAAGTCTTCCAAGACCTTCCCGATACCCGGTTCACGTTTCAGATCACGAATCCGAGCGGCGGGTTTGGCGGAATGGTCTTGAAACCTTGGGGTGTCCGCAAAACTCCGACTAAGAATTATGTCCCCATCGTCCAGCAGAAGCTGAGTGCCATTCCTGGAATCCAAATGTTTGCTACGCAGCCCCAGCCGCTTCCCGGCGCCGAAAACTTTGGAATCACGTTCATCATCGCTTCGACCGCCAGTCACGAGCGCATCCTCGAGTTGGCGACGCAAATCTTTCGCAAAGCGATGGACGCTCATGTTTTTCAATTTGCGGATATCGACACGAAAATTGACCAGCCGCAGGCTCAAATTGTTTTCGATCACGACAAGGTCTCGGCGATGGGCTTGGACATGCAACAGGTCGGGGCCGATCTCGCGGCCAGCATTGGCGGCAATTTCGTCAATCGCTTCAACATGGATGGCCTGAGCTACAAAGTGATCCCGCAGATTAAGCGAGTCGATCGACTTACCCCGGAACAGATTAAGGACATCTACGTCACCGGTCCGAACAATCAGCTGATACCGCTGAGCACGATCGCGACAATCAAACACACCACGATAGCGCGTTCGCTAAATCGAATGCAACAGCTCAACGCGGTGACGATCTCCGGCGGTCCGCGGGGTTCGATTGATGCAACATTGAAGTTTCTCGAAGATGAAGCTCACAAAATTCTTCCACCCGGGTACGTTATCGATTACACCGGCACGTCGCGACAACTCCGGACCGAGGGCGACAAATTCCTCGGCGTGTTCATCCTCGCACTGGTTCTGATCTTTTTGGTCCTCGCCGCGCAATTCAACAGCTTCCGCGATCCTTTCATCATTTTGTTGGGATCGGTCCCGCTGGCGCTTTTCGGCGCGGGCCTTTTCATGTTTTTGAAGATGCCGTTCGGGAAATTCTTCACCGAGGGTTGGACGACTTCATTCAACATCTACTCGCAGGTGGGATTGGTGACACTCGTCGGTCTGGTTTCAAAAAATGGAATTTTGATCGTTCAGTTCGCGAATGAGCTGCAACGAAAGGGCATGGCAAAACTGGCAGCGGTGGCACAGGCGGCGCGGATTCGTTTGCGTCCAATCATGATGGTCAGCGTTGCAACAGTCGCCGGTCACTTTCCGTTGACGCTCGTCACCGGCGCCGGCGCGGCTGCGCGAAACTCGATTGGTCTTGTGCTCGTCGGCGGAATGACGATCGGGACAATTTTCACGCTTTTCATCGTTCCATCGCTCTACATGCTCATCGCCAAAGAACATCACGAAAAATCTTTGGCGGAAACGGAAGACGAACCGATGGAAGATGTCGATCTTACGCCGGAGTACGCGCTCGCGCGAGACGGCAAAGGTTGAAAAAAAGCTGAGTCAGATCTGGGCTTTTAGCTGAAGATCGGCCATCGAGGCCGATTTTTCTTTGGCGACCGTGGAACTTCTGCGCTAAAAGGGTGTTTCACCCCGAAAGGAAAACATATGTCGAAAAAACGTCTGGCAGTTAGCGTCATGTTCGGAATTTGCGCCGCAGGTTTATTTCTCATCGGTGCGCGTGGCCAAAACGGATCAAACGGGCCGCCACAATTTCTGACCCGTCCTTTGTTGCTGCATGTCGCCGAACAGGGCCTTGATCACGGGCACTTTATATTTAGTGACAATGCCGCGATACCCTCGGCGTTAGCCCCGAATTTGGGCACGGCAAATTATGCTGCTGCCCCATCAAGCGGCGGTGGCTTGACAATGGGAACGGATCGGGACGTTTCTGATGGAGCCGATTCTTACGAGGGTGAAACCGGCGCCGCGGGCCCAAACAATCTGATCGGGTCTTCGAACCACATTTATCCCGGGAATTGCAGCGCCTCTGCGCCGTCCGGGACTTTCGGTGATTGCGCAGTCAAAGCATATACCTCAACCAATGGCGGATTGAGCTTTGCCGGAACGACCATTTCGCGAATTTGGGGCGGCAACACCTTCGGAATCACGTTCGATCCAGGAGTCGATTACGACAAAGCCGGCAACCTTTACTTCTCGTTCGGCGGCGCGCCGTTGAGTGGAAATTATCCAAACTCGGTCGCGGTCAGCAAATCGACCGACGGCGGCACGACCTGGGGCACGCCGGTGGCCGTAACTTTCAATAGAAACCGGGCGTTTGACGATAAGTACTATCTCGCCATAGATCGCAGCAACAGTGCGTTCGCGAACCGGATTTATGTTTCGTGGGACCGGAACCAGGCGAACAACCAGATCCTTTACATCGCCTACTCTGCCAACGGCGGCGCAACTTGGAGCGCGCCCATTAAAGTCAACGACGGCACCTCGCAATTTGAGCGAGTCATCGGCGCGTATCCCGCCGTCGATCAAAACAGCGGCGTGGTTTACGACTCGTGGCACGATTACGCCAAGAACATCATTTTCGTCGATAAGAGCACAAACGGCGGAGCGAGCTGGGGAACGGACGTTGCCGCCGCAACGACACATGCCGGATTCGGAACCGATATCGGCTGTGTCGGCGGCCGCGCTCAAGGACCCGCGCATGCGTTGAAGGTCGGGCCGAGTGGAGCGCTTTATCTCGTTTATGCCGATCCGGTGGCCAATCGCGGCTTTGATATTTTGCTGACAAAATCAACGAACGGCGGCGCAAGCTGGTCGACTCCGATCGTTTTGAACGATGACACTGGCGCGGCCGATCAATTTCATCCGACGCTCAGTGTTGAATCGAACGGTCGCGGCGGCGACAAGGTCACGGTGAGTTTTTACGACCGGCGGGACGACGCGAACAATTGTTTCGCGCACGTTTATGCGACGCAAAGCACCGACAGCGGAGCGACCTGGTCAGCGAACGTGCGAATGACGTCAGCCCCGTCGGATTTCGACGGCAATCCGAATGGTCCCGGAGATTATTCTTCGTCAACGCCATTTAGTGGCGCGGTCTGGCCGTTCTTCTCCGATCATCGTTCGACGAATCCGCAGACTTCGAGCGGCGGCGCGTTCGACGTCTACACGGTCAACGTTCAGTAACGACTTTAACGTAGAGCTAGCTTTGCGATCGCGTTAAGCCGGGCGTCATCCGACGTTTTCGACACGCGCGCGCGAATTTATTCGCCAAAATCGAACAACGCAGCGCACCACCCGTCCAAAATTTCATCGTCTCTCGGTTCCCTTGGCAAAAGGGAAGAGAGAAAACAAACGGAAAATTCAACCAAGGGAGGGAAGAATATCTTATGAGAGCAATTCGAAGTTCAATCGCCGCCATTGTCTTAATCGCGGCCTCACTATCACTGGCTACGTTCGCGAACGCGAGCAGTAGCAGCAGTTCCAGCGCAAATGATTTTAGCTGGGTCAATCTGCAATCCGACATGGCTGGTGTCGCTCAACGCGTCGATCCAAACCTGGTCAATCCATGGGGCATGGCGTTGTCGAGCTCTAGTACGATTTGGGTGGCCGACAACGGCAAAGGTGTCGCGACGTCCTACAACGCCGACGGCTCTTCCACCGGATTGGTCGTAACGATTCCGGCCAGCGCCAGCAACACCGAAGGCGCAAACCCGACCGGCATCGTTGCGAACAACACGGCATTCTTCAAAATCAACTCGATGCCGAGCACGTTTATTTTTGTCAGTGAAGACGGCTCGATCTCCGGTTACAACGCGGCAGTCAATCCGACGGCTGCGATCATTGCGGTCGACAACGGAGCCACCGGCGCGGTTTACAAAGGCGCGACCATGGGCGTGGCCAACGGTCACAATTTTCTTTACGTGGCAAACTTCCACGCCGGCACGGTTGAAACTTACGACGAGAATTTTGCGTTGCAGGCGTCTGCCAGTTTTCCGTTCGCCGACCCGAATCTTCCGGCCGGTTATGCGCCGTTTGGCATCCGCCAGTTCAACGGGCAGGTCTTTGTCACCTACGCGTTGCAGGACGCGGACAAGCATGACGATGTGGCCGGTCCTGGCAACGGGTTCATCAACGTTTTCGATACCAATGGCAACTTCGTGAAACGTTTGGTCTCGAACGGCAATCTCAATTCGCCGTGGGGACTCATGATCGTCTCAGGCACCTTCAATCCATTCCAAAATGATTTGTTGGTGGGAAATTTCGGAGACGGCCGCATCAATGTTTACGACCCGAGCAGCGGAGCGTTTATCGGGACACCGACTGAAAAAGACGGGACCCCGCTCGATTTTGAGAACCTATGGGACCTTTTGCAGCTCAACAATGGACTCTACTTCAGCGCGGGGATCGGACATGAAGACCACGGTCTTTTCGGCGTGATCCAGAAAGCACAAAGCACCAGCAGTAAGAAGAAGCATTAAGCTTCCAACTTTGTTAATTGGGTCGAGCGTCACGCTGCTCCGTTAACTGGAAGCAACTGCCTGCCCTGAGCGACAGTCGAACGGGTCACGTTCCAAAAATAAGCGCGGCCAATAAATGGCCGCGCTGCTGAAGCTGAGGAACTGTTCAGATTCGGTTTATGACTTCCTAGCTTGCGGCTGCACCTAAAAGCAGCCGCAATGCCAAGCCAAGATCGACATCTACTTTTTCGTGCGCATATTTCGCGCTTTATGCACCGCAGTCTCCTTGCCCTGGCAATTCTATCTCCACTCGCATTTATTTTCGCCGTCGATTCGCCGTCGCCCTCGCCGGCGCCGACGCAATTTAAATATCCCCCTGCCCCGACCAGCAATCAGGTCGACGATTACAACGGCGTTAAAGTCGCTGACCCTTACCGGCCGCTTGAAAATCCGGACGCGCCCGAGTCGCGGAAATGGATCGAAGAGGAAAACAAAATCACATTCGATTTTCTCAAAACAATTCCGGAGCGCGACGGCATCAAGAAACGCCTGACTGAAGTTTGGGATTACGAACGGTTCGGCGTCCCGTTTAAAGAGAGTGATCGCTATTTCTTTTCCCGGAATTCCGGTTTGCAAAATCAGAGCGTCATTTATACGACGAAAAGCTTTTCTGAGAAGCCGCACGAGCTTCTCGATCCGAACGTGCTCGCGAAAGACGGAACGATCGCGCTCGGCGGCATGGACGTCACGGACGACGCGAAGTTGATGGCCTACGGCCTCGCCAACGCCGGCTCGGATTGGCAGCAATGGAAAGTGCGCGATGTCGAAACGGGGAAAGATCGACAAGATCTTCTCGACTGGATCAAGTTTTCGAACACGGCCTGGAAAAAAGACGGCTCCGGATTCTTCTACAGCCGTTACGACAAGCCGGACGAGAAAAACAAACTCCGTAATCAGGTTTACAATCATAAGCTCTTCTTCCATCAGCTCGGCACGCCGCAATCTTTAGACAAACTGATTTACGAGCGCCCCGACCAGAAAGAATGGCTCTTCAATGCCGAAGTCACCGACGACGGCCGCTACCTCATCATCAATGTGCAGCGCGGCACCGATCCGAAGAACCGGATCTTTTACAAGAATCTGGTCGATCCAAATTCCAAAGTCGTTGAGCTGCTCGACAAGGCCGATGCGCAATACGCGTTCATCGACAACGAAGGACCGGTCTTCGCGTTCCGGACCGATTTGAATGCGCCGCTCGGCCGCATCGTGACGATCGACACCAGCAAGCCAATGCCGCCAACTATCGATGAGCTGGTGCCGGAATCGAAAGACAAGCTCGAAGAAGTCAGCAGCGTCGGCGATCATTTTGTGGGGCTTTATCTGCACGACGCGCACAGCACGGTGAAGTTGTTCAAGCTCGACGGTTCGGCCGATGGCGAAGTCAAACTTCCCGGGCTCGGCACCGCCGCCGGATTCACCGGGAAACGAAAAGATCGCGAAACGTTTTATTCCTTCGCGAGTTTCGCCACGCCCGCGGAAATTTTCCGATACGACTTCGACAAACGCGCGAGCGAACTGCTCTTCAAACCGAAAGTAAAATTTAACCCGGACGATTACGTGACCGAGCAGGTCTTTTACAAAAGTGGCGACGGCACGCGGATCCCGATGTTCATCTCCTACAAAAAAGGAATGAAACGCGACGGGCAAACGCCCACTTATCTTTACGGCTATGGCGGATTCGATATTCCCGAGAGACGCCTGCGTTTTCCCCCGAACCTGGTTTGGATGGAAATGGGCGGCATCTACGCACTCGCGAATTTGCGCGGCGGCGGCGAGTACGGCGAGAAATGGCACGAAGCCGGAATGCTCCACACCAAACAAAACGTCTTCGACGATTTCATCGCCGCGGCGCAGTACTTGATCGACAACAAGTACACCTCGACGCCGAAGCTCGCGATCGGCGGCGGGAGCAACGGCGGACTGCTCGTCGGCGCGTGCATGACTCAACGCCCAGATCTTTTCGGCGCAACGCTGCCGGCCGTCGGCGTGATGGACATGCTGCGCTTCGAAAAATTTACCATCGGCTGGGCCTGGACGTCCGATTACGGCAGCGCGCAAAAACCGGACGACTTCGTTTATCTTTATTCCTACTCACCGCTTCATCACATCGCCCCGCCTGGGCGGGGCTGCTGTTATCCGCCGACAATGATCACGACTGCCGATCACGACGATCGCGTCGTCCCAGCGCACAGTTTCAAATTCGCGGCGACGCTTCAGGCCGCGCAAGGTTGCGACAAACCAACTCTAATTAGAATCGAAACCAAAGCCGGTCACGGCGCCGGCAAACCGACCACGAAAATCATCGAAGAAACCGCCGACCGCTGGTCGTTTTTGGTCAAAGAGCTTGGTATGAAAATCGCGAAGTAGAGAAAAAAAGCCTCGGTGAGTTTCCCCACCGAGGCCTTTGGCTTTCTCAGTACTTTTGTTTCTGTGCTATGCAGCTATCTGCCAGACGGCCCTCCGGTTGTTCGAAAATCAGCGAACTCGGTCGAGTTGCTGATCTTGGTGACGTACCAAGGCTCCGGACCGACGGTCAGCGACGGTTGTTCCTGGATAATTCGTCCGATGGGCGTTGGTCCAAACGCGATCGAGTGACCGCTTTTGGCTACGGTGATGTAGTTCTGGCCTCTGTTTTGGCAGAGGAAGAACCCTTCTTCACCTTGCAGCAAGGCCGCCAGGTCCAAACCGCTTACCGGGACGTTGATTTGTAGTTTCATTTGCTATGTTTTCTTTCCTTTCTAGCGTAAATCTCACGCACCGTTGGATGATCGCCAGGTAACTTAGGTTGCCTTTTTTATTCCCTGATTGTTGAGCGGCGTAACCTTACGCCCAGCCGCGCGAACGGGAATCGCGCGAGACGGGACCAGGAGATGAGGCCGAGCACGGGAGTCAGCGTCAGACGCGGATCGATGGTCGATCCGGCAGTCGAGAAATATCTGCTCAATCTTCAGCGAGCGATGAATGTCGATGCGTTCTGGAAAGCCGCTCAACAGTTGCTCGCCGCCGCGATTCCAAATCGTTCGATCGGATTCACGTTGCAACACAATCCAATCTTGCCGCCGTTCGTGAAATGGACACTGCCGATGCCTTACGGTTTTTTCGAAACAGAACCGCTCAAAAGTTATCTCGCAGCACAACGGCGCAAAAAGATGGTGCGCATCAGCGATCTCTTTTCCAATCGAAGCACGTTCACGAAATCGCGTTTGTATCGCCGCTACCTGGCGCCTCAGGAATGCGCTAACGCTGTGTGCCTCCTGTTCCGGAAAAATCACAGACTCATTTGCGCGATGGTCATCATGCGCACGACGACCCAGGGTGATCTCTCATCGGCGGAAATGAAATTGCTCCGGAAGCTTTATCCGCAATTTTTAACTGCGCTTAGGCGCCTGAGGTCGGTTGGACGCGAACGCGCGGTACGAATGGGTCTTGAAGAATGCCTGAGGCAACTGCCATTGCCGACCATGCTCTTGCGCTGGAACTTGAAATTGATTTATCGAAACCGGGCTGCGCGAGATTTTTGCGCCGTTTGGGAAAAAGGATGGGACCAAGCGCGACTGACAAACGCGAGGTCGGAGATTCCGTCCGAGATCTTGGATCGCTGCCGCCAGCTGAAGCAAGATTGGGCGCGCGCGCTACGTCCCAGTGCGCCGCGTAGAGCCTTCAAACGAGAACGCGTGCGTCATCCCAGGTTGCCAGAACTACGCGCCACGGTCCGTTTGAAACAACTCAGCTCGGCCGACCTGGCGCGGCCGCATTTTCTGATCGAGTGCGAAGCCTTACGCCGCCACGCTGCTCAGCATGCCAAGTCAGCCGCCTCCCGTTTGCCGCATCTCGCTCGGCTGACCGCGCGCGAACAGGAAATTACGCGGCTAGTCTGCGATGGGCGAAGCAATCAGGAAATCGCCGACGAGGCGGGTTTGAGTTTGCCGATGGTAAAAAAACATTTGCATGGCGTTTTCCGAAAACTCCAAGTGACTAGCCGCGCCCAGCTAATGCGGCTGATGCTCTAAAACTTGCCGCTCAATTTATCGCGGCCTTTCGATTTCTTTGCACTCGATACGGATGGATTAGTGTTGGATCTGATGTCGGCGCCGCAAAACGTTCCCTGCGGGAATGGAGCCGGTGGGAACCGAGCGACATGGACGGAGCCCCGAAGGGGTGAGTGAGCGCGAACGAACGAATCAATCGAAGTGAACGCATCGGTATTTCAAAGCGAGTCTCATATGCGTTTGATTACCAAAGCTGCGTTCCCGGCGGGAATCGAACCCACATTTAAGGTTTAGGAAACCTCCGTTCTATCCGTTGAACTACGGGAACAACGATATTTTCGATTTTAGATTTTCGATTGCCGATTGCAAACCGCAGAAGACCCCCTGTTTTGATTCGTTCGCTCCGCTCACTCACCGCTTCCCTTAGCGGTTTGACCATCTACCCGGCGGCTGCCCCGCTCGCCGTGTTCCTGGGTTTCTGATTCATTTTTTTGGATTGCGGACGACACGCCTGATTGAATAAAAGTGTTCGATTCCTCCATTACTATGAAAACGCCCCTTAGAATTCTTTTCACGCTGCTGTTTGTCGCGCTCCTAACGCCGTGTTTGGCCACCGACATTGTTAGAATCCCGCCGCAGTATAAAAAAGACGCGCTGAGTGCACCCGATCCTGAGTATCCAATGAAATCGCAGCATCTTGGTTATCAAGGCCAGGGAATTTATCGTCTCGTCATTAATAAGAAGACGGGAATGGCTGATGAAATAAAAGTCCTTCGAACGACTGGCCATCGCGAGCTCGATGCCAGCGCGGTGATGACGTTGCTCAATTGGAAATTTGCGCCCGGCACCATTGATCATCGCGACGTGCTTGTTGTGTTTGAGCTCACCGGCTGGGCCCGCGGGCTGCACTAATCGCGCACCGAGATTTAGAGTCAGGGTTTCGACCAAAGTCCAGTCGGGGTTCGTCTCACATTTTTTGTGTGCACAGCGCGAACGGTTTAGAGCGCGCGATTATTTCGGCACGGAGATCATTATTTCTATCTTGAATATCTGGTCGTGTAGCACGTCGGTACTCCTGTGGCCTTTGATCCGTAGGAACCGGTTTCAGTGTTTAAAACCCAGCCGGTCGGACAAAGGCAATTCAACTTCAAAAGGGAAAATGAAATCAGGAAACAGTAGTAAAATAACAGCAATTGCAGTCGTCTGCTTGTCGTTAGGCATGTACGCGATGGCCCAAAAGGGAGGCGGCATGGGAGCTGGCCGCGGAAGTCAGATGAGCCAGCCGCAACAGAACACGTCGAGCATGCAGCAACATCAAAGCATGCAGACGCAGCAAAGTACGGCGACCACGTCGCCGACTCCAAAGGTAACTGGAACAGCGCAAGCACAGTTGCACGTCAAAACGAGTCCAACACCGCCGGGCAAGCATCTCGGCTGGCAAAAAGGCAAACATAACCCTCACCGCTCGCCGACTCCAAGTGCGACAGCAACCGCAAGCGCGACCGCGAGCGCAACGGCAACCGCAACCGCCACGGCGACAGCAACACCGTGAGCTAAAACCAAAACAAAAATTCAACCTCAGCGGCAGCGAGATTCTCCCGCTGCCGCTGTTTTATTTTTGGAGCGCGCGATTGTCGATCTGGCGCCGAGCAGAAAATCGAAAATCGAATGTTGATTTTCTTTCGGCGGAAGTTTTAGCTCAACCGAGAGTTTATGAAAAAGCTTTCGCTCGTCGCGCTGACCGGCATCGCGTTGGCGACGTCCGCCATCGCCGATATTCAGGATCCGCCCGGAAACGATTACGGTCCGACGCGCAAACTCGGCCGCGGCATTGGGAATTTTCTTTTCGCTTCGACCGAATTGCCGGTCACCGTCGGTAGAATAAATAAAGAGGAAGGCAACAACGCGGCCGCAAGTTATGGCGTGGTGAAAGGACTTGGTCGCTCAACGGCGCGACACGCGGTTGGTCTGCTCGAAATTCTCACCTTCCCGATTCCAATCTGGCACGACAGCTATCGGCCGATTTTGCCGAGCGATCCGCCGTACATCCATGGCGGTTATTCGGAATTTCCGCCAGAGCTGGGCAACGAATCGAAGTATCCCTACTGCCGCGATTATTGACGCGCGCAGCGCAATTCGGCGGCGATGTTAACAAGATGTCGATCTTGTTAGGCCAAAAAAAGTTATTCGCATCTATTCACAAATCGGTTGACCGCGCGCGGGAGCCGCGTAACAGGTAACCCGATTCGCACAGGCGGTCGGGTAATGAATCCCAGAAAAATTCCCACGCTGCCGGCGATCGGCGCCTTAACGCTGATCTATTTAGTAGCCGGCAAACTCGCGCTTCAGTTGGCGTTTCTCCACAAGAGCGCGTCACCGGTTTGGCCGCCGGCCGGCATCGCGCTCGCGGCATTGCTTGTTCTCGGCTATCGCGTGTGGCCGGCAATCTTCCTTGGCGCGTTCGTCGTAAATTTTTGGACGACGCCAAACATTCTTGTCTCGTTAGGCATCGCGAGCGGAAACACGCTCGAAGCGCTTTGCGGCGCATTGCTCGTGAACCGATTGGCCGGCGGCGCACGCGTTTTCGATCGACCGCAGGATGTTTTTAAATTTGCGCTCGCGGCGATCATCAGCACCGCGGTCAGTCCAAGTTTGGGCGTGAGCAGTCTGGCGTTGGGCGGTTTCGCGCAATGGTCGAGCTATTGGCCGATCTGGTCGACCTGGTGGCTTGGTGACGCTTCGGGAGTTTTGATTTTTACTCCATTACTTTTGCTCTGGAGCGTGCCGGCATCGCAACGCAGGTGGAACCAAAAGCAAGTTCTCGAAGTTTCCGTTCTCCTGTTACTCCTGATCTTTCTGGCCGAGACCGTATTTGGCGGATGGTTGCCGATTTCCGCTCACAACTATCCAATCTCATTCATCTGCGGACCAATCGTTATCTGGATGGCTTTTCGATTCACGCCGCGCGAAACGGCCACCGCTATTTTCATTCTCTCCGCAATCGCGATCTGGGGAACGCTCCGTGGATTCGGTCCATTCATTTTGCGAACGGAGAATCAATCGCTCTTGATGCTGCAAGCGTGGACCGCGGCACTGACGATCACAGCAATGGCGATCGCGGCCGCAATTGCCGAACGAAATCGCGCGCAGGCGGCGATTGAACAACAAAAAGACGCAGTCGAAGCCGCCAACCGCACGAAAGATAATTTTCTGGCGATGCTGTCGCACGAACTGCGGACGCCGCTCACGCCGGTGTTAGCCGCGCTCGAGACTCTCGAAGGCGACGATGCGCGCTCGGCTGAATCGAAAAACTCACTCTCGATGATTCGTCGCAATGTCGAACTCGAAAGCCAGCTCATTGACGATCTTCTCGATCTAACGCGAATCGCCAAAGATAAATTGCAACTTCGCTTCGGAGCGCTCGACGCTCACGAAGTCATCAACAACGTTGTCGAAATTTGCCGGCCGGAAGCGCAGGAACGGAGCTTGAAAGTGCATCTCAACTTGCGCGGCGGCGCGCACCACGTGTCCGGCGATGCCGCCAAGTTTCAGCAAATCGTTTGGAATCTACTCAAGAACGCGATCAAGTTCACCGCCGACTACGGGGAGATCACCATTACCACTTCGAATCCGGAGCCGCAGCTGCTGGCGATCGCTGTGCACGACACCGGCATCGGCATCGAGCCCGAAGTCATGAATCGGATTTTCGATCCGTTCGAGCAGGGTGAACGCGCGTTTCAACGCCGCTACGGCGGACTTGGGCTTGGCCTCGCGATTTCGAAATCGCTCGCCCAGGCGCACGGCGGCACGCTCGTTGCTCGGAGTGAAGGACGTGATCGCGGCTCCACTTTCATTTTGACGATGAAAACAGTCACCCCACCAGCTCGCATCCCGAAACTCGCAACGCCTGTTCCGGAAAGCAAACCGTTGCGAATCTTGCTCGTCGACGATCACCAGGACACGTGCACCGCGCTCGAGCGCCTGCTCGTTAGGCGCGGCCATCTCGTCGCGGCCGCGCACAATGTTCGCTCGGCAATGGAAGCCGCCGCCAGGAATTCGTTCGATCTGCTGATCAGCGACATCGCCCTGCCCGATGGCACTGGCACCGAGTTGATGACCTACTTGCGCGCCATTTCCAGAATTCCCGGAATCGCCATCAGCGGATTCGGCATGAACGGCGACATCGAAAAAAGTATCGAGGCCGGATTCGCCGAACATCTCGTCAAGCCGGTGAAAATGGAAAATCTCGAAGCCGCCATCGACCGCGTGATGATGGCAACGGCAGTCTAGCGACACTCAAAAAGCGCCGCTAAATTGTGGCGTGCGCACTATCGATCTAAAAATCGAGGACATCGCTTTCGGCGGAAAAGGTGTCGCGCGCGAAAACGGCAAGGCCGTTTTTATTCCATTCACGATCGATGGCGAATTAGCTTCCGCAAAAATTGTCCGCGAGAAAAAACAGTTCGCCGACGCGGAAGTTGTCGATCTTAGAGAACGTTCGCCGCATCGCGTTGAGCCGCCCTGTCCGTACTTCGGCGAATGCGGTGGCTGCGCTTATCAACATATCGACTACGCACATCAACTCGAAATCAAATCGCGCCAGGTCGGCGACGTTCTCCGCCGCATCGGAAAACTCAAAGATGTGCAAATGCGTTCAATCATCCCCTCGCCGCTCGATTACGCTTATCGCAATCGGATCACAGTTCACGCCGAGAACGGCATGGTCGGATATTTTCGGCGCGACTCGCATGAGTTGATCGATGTCAAACGTTGCCCAATCGCGATGGAGGAAGTGAACCGCGAACTCGCCGACCTTCGCTCGCACGACGTGCGCGATGGTCATTACACATTGCGGGCACGATCCGGTCCACGCATTTTTTCGCAAACCAACGATTGGATCGCGAACGCGCTTCGCGATCTGATTCTCGATCTTGTGGCGCAAAATCAAGAATTACTGATCGACGCGTTTTGCGGAGCCGGTTTTTTTGCCAAGGTGTTGCTCGAGAAGTTTGAACGTGTGATCGGAATTGATTGGGACCGGTTCGCGATCGCTGCGGCAAAGGAAAATGCGAGCGGAAAAGAAACTTACATTGCCGGCAGTGTGGACAATGAACTTTATGCCGCATTGGCAAAAACTGTTCTCGAGAAGACCACTGTGATTGTCGACCCACCGGCGACGGGGTTGAGCGCGGCGCTTCGGAAAACGATTGTCGATTTTGCTCCGGCCAGCGTCATTTACATTTCCTGCAATCCGGCCACGCTCGCGCGTGATCTCGAAAATTTGGTGACAAGATTCGAACTCCAATCAGTTACACCTCTCGATATGTTTCCACAGACGGCGGAGATAGAGGCAGTGGCGTCTCTGCGAGTCCGTAATTGAGCGTTGAACGTTGGACGTTGAGCGTTGAACGTTGATTGTGATGACGCCGAAAGTTCTCGTCGCCGACTCCATCTCGGAGCGCGGCGTCGAGGAACTCTCGCGCGACGGCGAACTGGACGTTTCGATCCAAACAAAACTGCCGCCATCAAAGCTGATCGAAATTATTCCGGAATTTGCGGCTTTGATCGTTCGGAGCGAAACAAAAGTCACCGCCGACGTGCTCAATGCGGGGAAAAAATTGCGGGCCGTTGGGCGCGCTGGTGTCGGCGTAGACAATGTCGATGTTGAAACCGCGACACGACGCGGCGTGGTCGTGCTGAACGCGCCGGGCGGAAACACTGTTTCAACCGCCGAGCATGCGTTTTCACTTTTGCTTTCGGTTGCGCGAAAAATTCCGCAAGCCGATGCCAGCGTGCGCGCGAAGAAATGGAGCCGAAAAGACTTCGAGGGCGTTGAGCTCTATAACAAAAGTCTCGGGGTTATCGGCATGGGCCGGATCGGGAGTGAGCTCAGCCGGCGCGCGATCGCCTTCGGCATGCGCGTCGTTGCGTTCGATCCTTATCTCTCGGCCGCGCGCGCGCGAAGTTTGCAAGTGGAGCTGGTCGAAGAACTCGACGATCTGCTCGCAGCCGCCGATTTCATTTCGCTTCACACACCGCTCACAAATGAAACGCGCCATTTGCTCGACGCGGCGCACATTGCAAAAACAAAACGCGGCGTTCGAATCATCAATTGCGCGCGCGGCGGCTTGATCGACGAGGTTGCGCTCGCCAACGCGTTGCAAGATCGACATGTGGCCGCCGCCGCCCTCGACGTTTTCGAAATTGAGCCGTTGCCGGAAGGTTCGCCGCTTCGCGCGGCGCCAAATCTGGTTTTGACTCCGCATCTCGGCGCTTCAACCGCCGAAGCGCAGGAAAGTGTCGGCATCGAAATCGCGCAATCAATCCGCGCCGCACTTCTCGAAGGAACGATTCGCAATGCGGTCAACATGCCGAACCTCGACGCGAAAACGTTGTCGATCATCGGTCCGCACATGCGCTTCGGCGAGAAGCTCGGGAAGTTTTTATCGCAGGTCGCGCCCCGCCGCGTCGACGAATTGAAAATTAATTATAGCGGTAAAGTGAACGAGCTCGATACCGGCCCGATCACACGCGCGGTCTTGAAAGGTTTTCTCCAGCACGCCGGCGGCGCGGACATTAATGAAGTGAACGCGCCGGCCTTCGCGGAAAGTTTGGGATTAACAATAACTGAGACGCGGTTGAGCGCGGCCGGCGATTACACCGACCTGGTTGAGTTGTCCGCCGATGCTGAAGGAAAAATTGTGTCGGTCGGTGGCGCATTCTTCGGCGCCACACCGCGCATCGTGAGCGTGAACAGTCGCCCGGTGGAAGCGCGGCCGCACGGCGTGATCCTCGTTTTGGAAAATACCGATCGCCCGGGAATTGTCGGACGAATCGGAACTTTGCTCGGCGGACATAACGTGAACATCGCGACGATGTCGTTGAGTCGAAATCAGGCCGGCGGCACTGCGCTGACCGTTTTGAATCTCGACAATGTGCCGGGCGAGGAATTGCTAAAGGAGATTCTCGCGAGCGGCGACATCCATTCCGCGCAAGTGATTCAATTGTGATCGTCGACATTGTCGTATGTCGATCTTAGCTACGAATAACTCGAAGCCGTGGATTGGCGCGACCGCGGTGATGCTGGCCGCGGGAATTTTGTATTTCCTGACTGCGGCGCGCGACATCGTGGTCGGCGATTCGCCGGAATTAATCGCGGCCGCGGCCGTGCTCGGAGTGCCGCACGCTCCGGGTTATCCGCTGTTCGCGATGCTCGGTCATCTTTTTAGTTTGCTTCCATTCGGCTCGGTCGCATTCCGGGTGAATTTGTTATCGGTCGCGTGCAATGTCGCAACCATCGGCCTGATTTACTTCTGTGCCTGGCGCCTGACGAAATCCCAGCTCGCCGCCGCGATTGCCGCGTTGTTTCTCGCGGTCACTTCAACATTTTGGGAATGGTCGCTCGCGACCGAAGTCTTTCCGCTCAACAACTTGTTCGCCGCGACGCTGATTTTGTTGCTGATCAAATGGCATGAAGAGCCCGAGCGCGGCGGATTTTTAGTCGCGCCATTTTTTGTTTTCGGACTCGCGCTCACCAATCAACACACGATCGTCCTGATGGCGCCCGCGCTTTGTTTCGTGTTGTGGCAACGCTGGCGGTTTTTGCGACTTCGCCTCGTGCTGATTTGCTTCATCGCGCTCGTGGCAGGTTTTTTGCCCTACATTTATGTGCCGATCGTTTCTGTACATCATCCAGCGGTGAATTGGGGAGATGTTTCTTCGTTTCGCGATCTTGTCGATCTCATCCTGCGAAGGAATTACGGCTCGACGCGACTCGTCGCCGCGGCTGAGTACACCGGCGGTTCGGCCGTGCCTAGACTCGCGGCGTTTTTCTTTTCCTTCGCAACCGCGGCAGGATTTCTGATTTTGATCGGAGCAATCGAAGCTTACCGGCGCGCGCGCTCGTTTTTCTGGTTCAGCGTGATCGCGTTTGTTTTCACCGGCCCGTTCTTTGTTTGGATCACGGACCTGAATCTGGCCAGCTCGTCAGTGGCTTTATTTATTCTGCGACGCTTCTTCCCGCTTTCGCAGGTCGTGTCCGCATCGTTGATCGCGTTCGGCGTAATCGGCGTCGCGCGCTTCGTTGCGTGGATCTTGAATTCAAACGACCGCTCGGTTTTGCCCGTCGTCAGCGCAGTTTGTTTCGTAGCAGTCGCCCTGACGATTGCGATGAATTATCGCCGGTGCGATTTGAGCCACAATTTCATCGCGCGTCATTTTGCCGAAGATATTTTCACAACCGCGCCGCGAGATTCAGTTGTTTTCGCAACCGGCGACGCGATTGCTTTTCCATTGATTTATTTGCAAAAAGTTGAGGACGTCCGCGAAGACGTAACTTTAGTGATAGTGCCAATCTTCTCGAGCGACTGGTACGTTCGTCAATTGCGACGCGAACATCCCGATCTCGTCGTGCCGTTTGATCGCTACGATCCTGAGGTGAACAATTTGAAAGCGTTCGTCGACGCAAATCCCGGTCGCACTTTTGCCGTCGCCGGCTCGATTGGAAATGATCGGAGTCTTAGCGGGAGCTACTGGCCGCATCAGTCGGGTTTGCTGTTGATGATCGTTCCGCGGTCGCGCGATTTTTCTCTCGCCGCAACGGTGGATGAGAATGAGAAATTATTCAGCAGTTATCATCCGCCCGCGCCTGCCGACGTGCGCCGCGATACATTCGAAGCCGACATTCAGGCGATTTATGCGTATCCCGCGTTCAACATGGGCGCGAGCTGTGAGCGCGCCGGCTCGCCGGAAAAGGCGCGCACCTGGTACGAGCGCGCGCTCGCGATCGATCCAAACTTTTCGAAAGCGCGCGAGGGTTTGGCGGGACTGGAACATTGAGCGGCGTTGAGTAACTGTGCCTTCTCATGGCGCAGCCGCGAAAACTTCAAATCATCTTCGCGTTCGCCGCGCTCTATTTGATCTGGGGCTCGACTTATCTCGGAATTCTTTTCGCGATTCAATCGATCCCGCCGTTTCTGATGGCCGGCGCACGTTTTTTTCTCGCCGGGCTGATTATGTTCGCAATCGCGCGCACCCAAGGCCCGCTAAGATCGACATGGGCGGAATGGCGGACGTCGATCATCGTCGCGGCTTGTTTGTTGTTAGGCGGTAATGGCGCTGTAACGAGTTCGGAGAAGTTTATCGAGACCGGTCTCGCGAGTTTGATCGTCGCAACGGTTCCGATTTACATCACTTTGCTCGGTTGGCTCTTCGGCATGACGCCGCGACCGGGCGGAATCGTCTGGCTCGGACTCGCCGGCGGATTTTTGGGTGTCGGAATTCTACTCGGGCCCGCGCTGCGATTTTCCGGTGGCGGAAATAGCCATCCGCTCATCGGGATGTCGATCTTGCTGGTTGGATCATTTCTTTGGTCGGCCGGATCTCTTTACTCGCGCGGAGCGAAACATGCCGCCTCGCCGTTTTTTGGCGCAGCCCAGCAAATGTTTTGCGGCGGCGTCATGCTCATGTTGCTCGGATTGTTTCTCGGCGAAGCGAAACAATTTCATCCGGGAAATATTACTTCACTGTCGTTCGGCGCGTTTGCCTATCTCGTGCTCATCGGCGCGATCGTCGGTTACACGGCTTACTTCTGGCTGCTCCGCCATTGCGATCCGGCAAAAGTCGCGACCTACGCCTACATAAATCCGATCGTCGCCGTGTTGCTCGGTGCGTTGTTCGCGCACGAGGCAGTGACCGCACGAACCTTGATCGCTGCGGCATTGATCATCGGCTCGGTTGCGCTCATCATCACCGTTCAACAATTGAAACCTAAAACATTGCCGCCCATTACAGCCGCGATCGAAAGCGAGTGCGCGCGATGAAGTCCGAGCCGGACAGGCCCCAAACAGACCGCGCGGAAACGGTCGACGTGGTCAAACGCAATTGGCGCGCGGAAATTGATTCGGCTCAGGCGTATCGCGATTTGGCGACGCGCGAGCCGGATGAAAAGCGACGGGCGATTCTTGTCCGCATGGCTGAAGCGGAGGAACGGCACGCGCAACGTTGGGCAAAGAAGCTTGTCGATCTCGGCGAACCGGTTCCAACGATTCCCGATTCGTTAGGCACGCGGATCAAACGCTGGTTCAATCGCGCCGCCGGTCCGGAAGTTACCATCCGTCGAATGGAAGCGGCGGAAGATCGACATGAAGCGGAATTCCGCCATCAGCGCGACAATGTTCTTGCGAGCGAAACCGACGTGCAGGATTTTTTGCGCGAGAGCGCGCTCGAAGAAAAAGCGCATGCGCGAATGCTGAACACATTGACCGCGCAGCTCGGTCCGCGGACAACGCTCGATGCGATTTTGAAACGTGAACGCTGGCACGGACGCGGTGGGAGTTGGGTCGCCGACGCAATTTATGGCGTGAACGACGGACTCGGCGCGGTGTTTGGAATTGTTTCCGGCGTCGCCGGCGCAACCAACAATCAACAGCATTACATTTTGATTTCAGGCCTCGCTGGAATGATGGCCTCGTCGTTGTCGATGGGCGCAGGCGCCTACCTCGCCGTGAAAAGCGAACGCGAAGTTTACGAAGCCGAGATCTCGCGCGAAAAAGCAGAGGTGGAAGAAAATCCGGAGGAAGAAATCGAAGAGATGTCGCTCTTCTACCAACTTCAAGGGTTCAACGCCGAAGAAGCGCAACGAATGGCGGAACGATTGGCCGAACAACCGGAGCAAATGGTCGCGGCGATGGCGCAAAGCGAGCTCGGATTGTCGCAACAACATTTCGGCAAACCTTGGACCTCGGCTGCGTCAGCCGCGATCTCCACTGCCATCGGCGCGTTCATTCCAATCATTCCGTTTTTCTTTATGAGCGGTATCGCCGCGGTCGTTTGGGCGTTCGTGATCAGCATTGTCGCGCACTTCGCGGTCGGCGCGGTGAAATCGCTCATCACGCTGCGAAGTTGGTGGGCGTCAGGATTAGAAATGACCATCGTCGGCGTCATCGAAGCGGCGGTAACCTACGGACTCGGTTTGGCGTTTGGCGCGATCAGCTAATGCTTGTGTTATAAGGAAGAGCGCGGAGTCCGCACGCCGCTAGTAGTCTTTTAAATCTACCGTCTTAAGGCGTATGAACCCTTCGCCTGTGGGGCTCGTGCATTCTCCGAAAATCACGATAACCTCAAACGTCTTCGCCACAGTGTCGAGCGCCTGATCGAGTGTCACGTCCTTGATAACCGCTGGAAGGTGCGGAGCGGTTTTTGCAGGGAGATTATGTGGTATGATGAAAGCAGACGCCGCCTCCCGTAGATTCAGTTTGCCCATAGCAGTCTGAATAGCCTTCGACTCCGTAAGAGCGAAGATTGCTGAGATAGGGTTATATTGTTGAAGCGGGCTCAGCCTTAGCAGGGGTATCTTTGTTTGCAAAATTGCCATTGGCACCTGCCTGGCACTGACCCGAATTATCCCATTCGGTTCTTCTAAGACTGTAACTTGTTTGTCGTCTCTAAAAATCTCACGAACCGCCTCTAGACCACTACGATGATTCAACGGCGCCTGCGTCCTGACGTCAGGAAACGGTACCGGAAAATCTTGATCGGGATCTTTACAAGGCACCACATAGTACAATCGACCAACTTTCTTCGCCATGTGAAGCGCTGGGCGCAGATAGCTTAACACCGTGTCTTCATAGCGTTCGTCAGCACGCGACCCCGGGTCAGGCGGCGACGCTGCTGCGCTGATGCTGATCGACGCGCTAGCTATCGCAATGAATACGTATCTGAAGGGTTTCACGATCTCTGAGTTCTTGTTTAACATACCGCCATGCGCACACTAATTTTTTTAACATTCACAATTTTGTTCGCCTGCGGCGCCACTGCGCTCGCCCAAAAGTTTCCGATCATCGATGCGCACTACGGGTATCTGATCGGTGCAGTTGAAAACGGAAAATGGGTGGAGTCAGACAATGCGAAGAAGTCGGTGAAATCCGGAACGAAGCTGCAGGTCTATGGCGCGACTGGCGCCGTTGGAAACGCGGCGATTGTGAAATTGGATACCGCGGGCGAAGCATGCCCGGACGTGCCGATGGTGAAGTTGAATCCGAAGAAAGTAAAAGATGGCGGGGTCGCGTTCGCGGCGAAATGGAATCCGTTGCCGCGTAAGCCGCAGACAATTGATGTGAAAGAGAAAAAATATGTCGATCTTGTCGGGGAATTCTTGCGCGAGCGCGGCCTGAAAGATCCGGTCGTGCACATCAGCCAAATGGTAAGCATTGATTTGGATGGCGACGGCCAGGAGGAAGTTGTGGTTTCGGCGACGCACTATAAAGATGGCGAGGAAATTCCGGACGAAGCGACACCGAACACGTATTCGTTCGTGATGGTCGCGCGTTCCGTGAACGGAAAAATGGAAACGAAACTAGTGGCGGGCGAATTTTATCCGGGCGAAGCAAAAGGCGACATGCCGCCGAACAAATTCGAAATCGTGGCGCTGCTCGATTTGAATGGCGATGGCAAGATCGACATCGTGGTTCGCTCCCGATATTACGAAGGCGACGAAGTGAGCGTTTACGAAAGTCGAACGTCCGGTTTCAACAAGGCGTTGAGTGCCAGTTGCGGCCTGTAGCGTGTCGTCCCAAAATCGGTGTGAACAATCCCATTCATGGGACGCGCGAAGAAGTTCAGGATTTTCCCGTCGATCAACAAGCCGCTGAGTAAAGGCGGCTTGCAACGCGAATTGCCGTTTGGCATTTCTTTTGCATACTGATCAAGCGCGACCATTTCGCGTCGCCCATCAACCTCATATGCGTTTATTCTTAATTGCGGTCTTCGGCACCGGTGTCGCGCTGATTTCAGCGCTGGCAGAAACTGAAAAAGCGCCCACGCTCGACGAGTTGGTCGCAAAAAATGTGGAAGCGAAAGGCGGCGAGCAGTCGCTGAAGTCGCTGCAATCGCTCAAACTGACGGGCAAACTGATCGTCAATGAGGGGCAGCTTCAGCTTGCTCTTAACCAAACCAAGAAACGCCCGGAGGAGATTCGCACTGAGATTACGCTGCAGGGCATGACTGCCGTCCAGGCCTACGATGGAAAGGAAGGCTGGAAGATTTCACCGTTTCAAGGACGCAAGGATCCGGAAAAATTATCGGCTGATGACATCAAACCGCTGATCTACGACGCGGAGATCGACGGACCGCTGGTGGATTGGAAAGCGAAAGGAAGCACGCTGGAATATCTCGGCCGGGAGGATGTCGATGGGACCTCAGCCTACAAAATCAAAGTCGTCCGCAAGAATGGCGACGTGAATTTCGTTTACCTCGATCCGGACCATTTCCTCGAAATCCGGATCCTCACGCAAAGAACTCGACACGGTGCTCAGGAGGAAGTCGAGGAAGACTTGAGCGATTACGAGAAAATCGCCGGCGTATTTATTCCATTCTCAACCGAATCGGGACACAAGGGCGATCCGGACAAACAAAAGCTCGTGATCGAAAAAGCCGAACCAAACGTTCAGATCGATGACGCGATCTTCAAATTTCCAACCACGAAGTAATCATATCATGCGCACTTTTCTCTTAACGATAACGATTTGTTTGATTGTCGATCTAACCCAAGCGCAGCAACCGCCTGCATTTAATTCAGGAACAATTTCCGGACTCGGCGCGCGCAACATCGGTTCGGCTGCGATGAGCGGACGCATCGCAGCGATTGCCGGAGTGCATGAACCCTCGGGAAAAATTACGCTCTTCGTCGGCGCGGCCAGCGGCGGCGTTTGGAAATCGGACGACGGCGGCACGCGCTATCGCCCGGTTTTCGACGAACAGGATGTGCAATCGATCGGCGCGATCACAGTCGATCCAAACAACACCAAGAATGTTTGGGTCGGCACGGGAGAATCGTGGACGCGCAACAGCGTTTCGATCGGTGACGGAATTTACAAATCGACGGACGGCGGCGAAACCTGGACGCACACGGGTTTGGAGAAATCCGAACGCATCGCACGGATCGCAATTCCCAAAGGAAAAAGCGACACAATTTTCGCCGCACTGCCCGGCGCACTCTGGAGCGATTCGTCGGATCGCGGTCTCTACAAATCGACCGACGACGGGAAAACCTGGAAACTGGTTTTGAAAGGCGGAAATCTTTCGACCGGTTGCACGGACGTGGCGATCGATCCGGCGAATCCGCAAACGATGTTCGCGTGCATGTGGGATTTTCGGCGGAAAGGCTGGGAATATCGTTCCGGCGGCGATGGCCCAGACAAACCGTCCGCGAGCGGATTGTTCCGATCGGATGACGGCGGCGAGACGTGGAAAGAAATTACTCCTGAAGCCAACAAAGGTTTTCCGAAAAAACCCTATGGGCGTTTGGCAATCGCAATTGCGCCTTCAAATCCGAAGCGCGTTTATTGCGCCGTCGAATCGCCGGCCAGCGCGCTCTTCGTTTCGAACGACGGCGGGACGACCTGGGAACAGCGCGACAAAAGCAATTGGATGGTGTGGCGCCCATTTTATTTTGCGCGCCTGGTTGTCGATCCAAAAAATCCCGACCTCGTTTTCAAACCGGACGGAGCGATGATTGTGAGCGATGACGGCGGAAAAAGTTTCGCGGTGGTCGGCGGTTTCGGCGGCGCGCATGGCGACGTGCACGATGTCTGGATCGATCCGAGCAATCCGCAAATAGTTTTCTCCGGTGACGACGGCGGAATGTGGTACTCCTACAACGGCGGGAGCAAATGGTGGAAAGGCGAAAATCTTCCCGTCTCGCAATTTTATCACGTTAGCGTCGACGACGAAGATCCGTATCGCGTCTACGGCGGATTGCAGGACAACAGTTCATGGGTCGGCGATTCGCAATATCCGGGTGGCATCACGAATCATCGCTGGGAAAACATGTACGGCGGCGACGGCTTCTGGATGTTTCCCGATCCGGCAGATGCCGACTACATCTACGCCGAGTATCAGGGCGGCGAAATGGCGCGTGTGAACCGGCACACGCACGAACAGCGCAATATCAAGCCGCGCCCGAACTACAATGAGAAGCTGCGTTTCAACTGGAACGCGCCGATCGCGCTTTCGCCTAACGAAAAGGGAACTGTTTATGTCGGCGCGCAGTTTTTATTTCGCTCGCGCGATCACGGCCAAGACTGGGAACGAATTTCACCCGACCTGACAACGAACGATCCGGTAAAACAAAAACAGGAACAATCGGGCGGCGTGACCGTGGACAATTCGTCCGCCGAAATGCACACCACGATTTATTCGATCAGCGAATCGCCCAAGGACAAAAATTTGATCTGGGTCGGAACCGACGATGGAAATGTTCAGATCACGCGCGATGGGGGAAAAACCTGGAACAACGTCGTCGCGAATGTTCCGGGGCTTCCGAAAAATTCGTGGGTGAGCTGGGTCCAGGCGAGTAACTTCGATGCGGCCACCGCTTACGCCGCGTTTGATCGACATACGTTCGGCGACATGGCGCCGTACGTTTTCAAAACAACCGATTACGGCAAAACATGGACGCCGCTCGTCAACGACAAGGACGCGAAAGGCATTCGCGGTTACGCGCACGTGATCAAAGAAGATTTGGAAAAACCGGACCTGCTGTTTCTCGGAACCGAGTTTGGATTGTGGATCTCGATCGACAGCGGAAAAACCTGGGCGCAATTCAAAGGCAATCACTTTCCAGCGGTTGCGGTGCGCGATCTCGCAATCCAACCGCGCGAAAACGATCTGGTCCTCGCGACCCACGGCCGCGGCATCTGGATTGTCGATGACATAGTGCCATTACGAAATTTGAAGACTGAGATGCTGTCTCAAGAAATCGCGTTCGTTTCGGCGCGTCCGGTGCAACAGCGCATCGAAGGCAACGGCGGTTGGGCGAATGGCGACGCCGTTTTTGTCGGCGATAATCCGCCCGACGCCGCGGTCATCAATTATTATCAGAAGGAGCGCCACCTTTTCGGGAGATTGAAGATCGAGATCCTCGATTCGACCGGGCGCGTGATCGACGAAATTCCGGCCAGCAAACGCCCCGGATTAAATCGCGTGACTTGGAGCATGCGGGAAAAACCGCCGCGCGTTCCGCCGGCTGCGCAAATCGCCTTCTCCAGTTCGCGAGGCCCTCGTCTTGTTCCGGGCGATTATACCGTTCGTTTAACGAAAAATGGACAGAGCTACGAAACGAAATTCACCGTCGGCCTGGATCGACGAGCAAAATTTACGTTGGAAGACAAGAAGGCGCAGTACGACGCCGCGATGAAAGTCCGCGATCTATTCAACGACGAAAGCGCGTTGCTGGACCGAATCGTCGCTTTGAGACGCGATGTCGCGAAAGCCGGATCCGCAGTTTCGGACGACGCGTTGAAGAAGACGATCAAAGGTTTCGACGAGAAGATCGACAACACGCGCAAGAAAATCGTCGCGACGAAAGAAGGAGGCGCCATCACCGGCGAAGAACGTTTGCGCGAACACACGGATCAGCTTTACGGCGCGCTCTTGAGTTTTGAAGGCAAGCCGGGCGAATACCAAATCGCCTACATCGGCGCGCTCCGTCATGAACTCGAAGACGTCACCAAAGAGTTCGATCAGGTGCTGGCGAAAGATCTGCCGGCCTTGAACGAGTCGCTGAAGTCGAAAGGACAACCAGCAATCTCACCGCCGCCGGCGAAAGTAGCGATCAACGAAACAGAATTCGGTTCGCAGCCGGCAAGCGTTCCTGCGCTGCTTGATTAATAAAAGATCGGCTGGCGCACTAGCGACCAAATCCGTAGTAATGGTAACCGCCATCTTCGAGCAGGATCGTCTCGACCTCCCAGATGGCAGTGAAGGAATAATTCTTGCCCGGCACGAAATCGATTGTTTTATGGGTAAACTTCGTTTTGCCGTAGGGCGATGGCGTATCGGTGACGCTTAGCACATGGCGTCCGGGCCGAATAATGGCGCGATAACCCTCGCCCCACGAAAGCGTGGTTAACGGAATGCCATCGATGTAAATGCACAGACCCATTTGATGGCCAAAATCCGCTTCGCGGAAAACGGCCAATCCACTATTGCCCATTAATTCGCCGCGCGAGTAATCCGCGCCCGGGCCAGCGTACGCAAGCATGGGTGCGATAAGAATTGCTGCCGCAAAAAGAAGAATGACTATTTTGCAGCGCAAGTGGCATTTATTCATAGGGAACCTCCTCTGCCGTTGATGCGAGTACTCAAATACCAAAAAGAGCCCGCGCAAGAAGATTTTTGATAAGCGCGCTGAGGCGGCGAAATTTGTGGAGGTAAGGGGATTCGAACCCCTGACCTTCTCATTGCGAACGAGACGCTCTACCAACTGAGCTATACCCCCCGCGAAGGCGAAGACAATATCACGCTCCGCAAAAATTTCAGCAATGATTCTGCGCGATTGCAATTCGTCACTGCGCTCGCTAAACCAAATACTAATCCAATTATGAAATCGAAGATTTGTCTGATTATTGTAGCGACCATTGCTCCCCCGCTCTTTTCCGTATCAATTTTGGCGCAGACCACTTCGCCTTCTCCGGGCAAACAACCTACGCGTCCAATTCCATTCCACGGGATGGTTTCGGCAGTCGATCAGAAGAACAAGACGTTCACGATCAGCGGCAAAGAAGCGACGCGCGTTTTCAAAGTTACCGACAAGACGAACATTATGAAAGGCGCCGGAGCCGGAGCGATGAAGGACATCGTCGACAACGAAGAAGTCAGCGGCGCCTACTGGAAAAATGCGGACGGCACTTTGGAGGCGAAGATTGTAAAAATCGGCCCAGCGGAAAAGAAAACTGCGACGCCCGCGCCGCAAGCGTCGATGTCCCCGAAGTCACCTCAACTGATCAAGTCGGCCCCGACGCCTTGATCTTAGATCGATATCGTCCTAGTCAGCGTCGGCCGCTTTGACCGCGACGCGCAAATCCGCGACGAAATGTTTGTACTGGCGCTGCCGCGACTCTTCGTCGGGTTGGCGCAAGAGCGAAGATGGATGAACTGTCGCCACAACTCTCGGCGCCAACTTTGAGGAAAGAAGTTTGCCGCGTTCGCGCGTGACGCGAAATGACGGTCCGAAGATCGCCTGACCGGCAGTTGAGCCGAGCGCGACGACCAATCTCGGCCTAACGAGTCGCAGCTCAGCTTCGAGCCATGGACGACAAGCCGCGACTTCGCGCGAGTTCGGTTTCTGATGAATCCTTCGTTTGCCCCGCGGCTCCCATTTGAAATGCTTCACCGCGTTCGTGACGTAGGCTTCTTTGCGATCAATCCCCGCTTCTTCGAGCGCGCGGTCCATGATTTTTCCGGCAGGTCCGACAAATGGTTTGCCGGCGACGTCTTCGTAGTCTCCGGGCTGTTCGCCGATCAGCATGATCAGCGCTTTTTTCGGGCCCTCGCCGAAGACCGTCTGGGTCGCTTTCTTATATAAATGACACGCGGTGCAATCTTTGGCCGCCTCGCGAACCGTTGAAAGACTCGACGAGTCCGGTGGCGTGGCTGGTCGTGCGAAATCTTCAGTTTTTGTCGGCATCTTCTCTTTTATAAATCGCAACTCCGATGCGTTTCGTCTCTACTCGGCGCGATGGCGGTTCTCGAAACTTCGCGATTAATCCTGCGGCCATTTCGCGAGAACGATGTCGATCCTTTGTCAGTGCTCATGGCGAACAAAGATTTCATGCGCTTTTCCCTGGGCCCTTACACTCGCGAGCAGACCCTGGGATTTTTGGAAAAAATTCTCGGCTGGCAGAACGCCGGCAAGCCGTCGCTGTTCGCGATGATTCTCAAAGACGACGGAACGTTTTTCGGCTACTGCGGCTTTTATCATCAGCACATCGACGACGTAGACGAGATCGAGATCGGCTACCGAATGCATCCTGATTACTGGAATAGGGGTCTGACCACGGAGGCGGCGCGCGCTGTGCGCGATCACGCATTTCGCGATTTGAAATTGCCGCGCGTGATTTCGCTAATCAGTTTGGAAAATGCTCCATCACGCCGCGTTGCCGAAAAAATTGGAATGACGCTGGAGAAACAGACTATTTATCGAGGATCTCTGACAAATGTGTTTTCTCTGTCTCGCGAGCGCTGGGAAAAAGAGAATGCCGCTTGATGAATTCACGGGCGAGCGAGCGATAAGCAACCGCGCCGGCACCGCTCGGATCGTACTCGATGATTGATTTGCCGAAACTGGGCGCTTCGCTCAATCGCACCGTGCGCGGAATCACCGTCTTGTAAACGCGTTCGCCAAAATGCTGGCGGACATCATTTACGACTTGCTCGCTGAGGTTCGTGCGACTGTCGAACATTGTCATGACGATGCCGCCAATCTCGACCCGATCGTTCGCGCCCGAATCGCGGACTTGCTCGACGACGCGGACAATTTTCACCAAACCTTCGAGCGCGAAATATTCGCATTGGATCGGAGTCAGAATTTCGTCGGCCGCGGCGAGCGCGTTGGTCATGAGAATTCCGAGCGATGGCGGACAATCGATAAGGACGAGATCGAACGTTTGGTCCAAGCGAAAGGTGGAGAGCGCTTTTGACAGGCGCATCAGATGATCAGGCATGCGCGCGATCTCAACTTCGGCGCCGGCAAGATCGAGATTCGACGGAATGATGAATAAATTGTCGATTCGCGTTGGGAGAATTCGTTCCGCGATTGGCGCATCACTGAGAAGCGAATCGTAAATACTCTCCGCTTCGACTTCCTGCATCCCGATCGCGCTCGTCGCGTTTGCTTGCGGATCGAGGTCGATCAATAACACGCGCAGTTTTTTCTCGGCCAGCGCGACGCCGAGATTCACCGCCGTCGTTGTTTTCCCAACGCCACCTTTTTGGTTTGCGATCGCGATAATCTTCATGAACGCGGAACAATCAATGTGCGCAGCTCGAAACTGTGACGGCCATCCTTTTCCTTCCAAAACAAATCTTCGGGCGCGGGCAACATCTCGGTCACTTCAATCTCGCCCGCTTTCATGAGCCAGCGATGAAAAATTTCCAGGAACAAATAACTCTCAAGATCGACAAAGACCGGTTTCGTATCTTTGTCTCGGCCTTCCACACCGCTGCGGCGAAGCGCTTGTTCGGTCGGGCGAATGTAAACAAAGCGCGGGAGATTTTTCTGAGCGCGTAATTTTTCAACCGCGACAACCAGGGCGCCCGAAACACCGGTGTAGTTTCCGGGAGGCAAATCGCTCGCGCTGATCGTCGAGCTTTCCCGTTGCACAATCACTTTTCCGCAGCGCAAACGCGGCGTGTGCGGCGCGATCCCGAATTGGAATGGATGAAAGCCGAGCGGGATCACCCACGCGCGCGCGAACGAGCCGAGATGTTCCTGGTTGTCGATCTTGCGGGCGCAAACGTCGCCGGTCGTTTCGTCGACATAAACTTCCGCATCAGCCGGCGAGATTTTTCGCCACTTTGGATTTGCGCGCTGTGGCGCGACAAAGTTGGAAAGTTCAGGCATAGCGTCGAACAAGCGAACAGTCGTGTGGGCTGTGAAATCGGCGGCGAAGAAACCGAAATGGAAATTCGGTCGTCCGAATGCCGTGCGCGTGAGCGCGCGACCGAGCGCCGCTTTGTCGGGACAACTCCAAAACATGCAATGATGCAGCATCGCGATCGGCGGATGGAGCTCGGCCAGGATCCATCGATAATCGCCGCGAACGATGGCGTCCGTTGAAGTCGCGGCGAGTTGCAGATCGGCGGATGGAAAAGTGTACTCGTCAAATTTTGGATAATCGAAATTATCGCGGACAACGTGGCAATCCTTGGCCGTGAGCTCATACTCAGGAAGATCGACATGTGGCTGAAGTCTTTTCCGAAACGCAGCTTTCACTTCCTGAAACGCCATGACCGCGAGCGCGACCAATCCCGGTCCGGTCAGCGGAAGTTTCGCCGCTTCGCACGCTTGCATGAACGCCGGCAACGGCATCGCTCCATTTTTGGCGCCTGCTTTTTCCATCACGCTGCGCAAACCGGCAGCGACGCGCGACGCGATGAACGCGTAGCTATCGCGCCAAAGATCAATCCACGGCTCGGCTTGGATGGCGACTTCGTCGATCAACGCTTCGCTAATTTCAAAATGGCACTCGCGAAAACATTCTTCGCCGATCGGATTCGTCGCCGCGTAGAGAAACCGATCACTTTCTTTCGGTTTCGCGCCAATTGACTGAAGACAAGTTTGCGTTTGCTCCAAGATCGATTGTCGATCTTCGACCTCCGCCGTCTCGATAAATTTTCCAGGAAACGCGACCAATTCCTGCAAGATCGACAACCATTTGTCGCGCGTCGCGCTCGGCAACCAATCTTGCACGTCTCCAAGCAGAACTTCGGTCGCGTGGGGCTCGAGCGCGGGAACAACCAGTTTCGGATTGGAATTCTCCGGATCTGCATTGATTGCCGCAGCCAAAGCATGCGCGACCCAGCGTTCGAGAAATGCTTCACGTTTCGCGATGCCCGGTTGCGGTTTGAGCGCGACACCGGACTTTTTTCCGATGCTTCCCCAACCTGACGGTCCGAACTCGCTGAAGGTGTCGTTCTTCGCCGCGATGCGCTGAAGATAAAGCAGGAGATGACGTTCGCGTTCGCGGGCGCGCGAGTTCCGCGGCGCAAGCGCGTCTCGAGTTTCCAACAGCGAAGAAATGCGGTCGCGCATTCCTTCGGCGCCAAAGATCAAATAGCGCGGCAAAATTTCTCGCGCCGCGCCGAGCAACGATTTACGTGCCGATTCGAGTTCTCGCTGCAATGGTCGAGCGAGGTCAATCGGCCCTACCTTTTCGGTGGCGATCAATTCGCGCACCGCTTTAGAAGTTTCAGGTGTGGCCAACTGCTCGAGGATTTCGAACGGCGCGCCGGCAAGACGAATTAGAAAGTTTGGCGCGACCCGATACGGCACACACTCAGCAAAACCAAACGAAGCGAAACTGACAACTCCGAAAGTCTTGGCAAGCCCTGATTATTTCGGGCGTGAGACCGAAACCGTTACACTTATTTCGGCGAGAGGGGCAGACGAGTCGTGAAAACAGTGCCCGAGCCGGGCATGCTTTCCACTTTGATCGAACCGTTGTGGTCTTCGATCACCTTTTTCGTGATGTAGAGACCGAGACCCGTGCCGCTGCTCGATTGTTTGGTCGTGAAATAGGGATCGAAAATTTTGTTCAGCTGGCCGGCGGGAATTCCGGGACCGTTGTCTTCGACGCGAAGCTCGACATAGAAATCTTTTTGGGCGCACGTGACGCTGACGATTCCACTTTTCTCCGGACACGCCTGGATCGCATTGATGATCACGTTTTGAATCGCGCGATTGAGTTGCAACGCGTCGCCGAGAAGAATGCAAGGGTCCTCACAGATATCGACGCGAAACGCGATGCCTTTTTGATCGGCGACGGAAGTAAGGCCTTTCAAAATCTCGCGCAGTGTTCCGGAAACTGAAACCGGTTTCGGCGGTGAAGCTTCGACGTTGCCGTAACCCTGCCACATGGTGAGCAACTCACGACACGTCCGCACATGTTGCTCGATAATTTTTAATTCTTTCACTGAGCTCGCGTTCTCATCCTCTTCCGATTTGTCGAGACGCCGCGCGAGCAATTGCACATAACCCCAAACGATGGTGAGCGGATTGCCGAGATCGTGAACAAATTCGGCCGAAGCTTGACCGAGCGCGGCGAGACGTTCTTTCTGCGCGAGTTGTTGAAGGAGACGATTATTTAATTCTTTAATTTCGCCGGCGGCGGTTTCGCTGGTGCGATGGGCGCGGGTCCGTTCGACATTGCGATCGATGACCTGTTGCATTTCATGCGCGTCAAACGGTTTACTGATGTAATCGTTGGCGCCGAGTCGGAGAGCTTCTTTCGCGGTTTCGAGTGCGCCGAAACCAGTGAGCATGATGACGGAAAGATTCGGATCGATCTCACGGATTTGGCGGAGGCCCTCGATGCCGCTCATTCCTGGCATCCGAATGTCCATGACAATGGTGTCAGGATTTTTTTCTTTGAGAAGTTTCAGACCGGCCTCGACGCAGTCGGCCGTGTGCACCTGATAGTTAGGCTTCAAGAGCATGCGCAAGCTTTCGCGCGGCCCCATTTCATCATCAATAACAAGGATTTGGGGCAAATCGTTCGCGGCGGTCATAGAGCGTCTGAGGCGAATGAAGCTAGGGGCATGCCGCAGAGACGGTGGAAGCGGAAAAAAAACCGGCGAAAATTCATCTAGCTCAGCCGGGCGAACGGTTAGGCAGAAATCGGTGGCACGCAAGGTGCAACTTGTGAATAAATTCCGTGGCTGTGGTGAAAGAGTGGCGCGCCGTGAGGCGCAAAAAATATAATGACTGGACTCAATGTAGCGTTTACAATCCCGGGTGATTCGTTCGTGCCGGATAAGATCGACAATCAGTTAACCGCCAGACCCCCAGATTTCGCGGGAACAGCCGAACTTTCTTCACGAGTTGTTCGTGGCCAGAGGAACGCCTAAAAGCATGAAGCGAAATCGCGTCGTCATCACCGGCATGGGAATTCTCGCTCCCAACGGAATCGGCAGCGAGGAATTCTGGGAATCGCTCATCGCCGGCCGTAGCGGCATTGGTCCGATCACGTTGTTTGACGCGAGCGATCTAAAAAGCAGGATCGCCGGCGAAGTGAAAAATTTCGATCCGCACGAGTACATCGAGGCGGAACTGAAACCGAAACGAATGGCACGCCACACCCAATTTGCCTACGCGGCGACGATGATGGCATTAAAAGATGCGGGTCTTGAAATCAGCGAAGCAGATTTTCCGAGCCCAACTCCAGTCGTGGTCGGCGTTAGCACGAGCGCGCTGGATGTGATCGAAAATGTTTTTCGGGTTTCGGACAATCGCGGAATGGACGCGATCCCTCCGACGGCCCTTGGCGCGTCCAAACCTCAAGAGGTTGCGAACGTCATCGCCGATCGAATTGGCGCGAGCGCGCACGCCGCAACTGTTTCGTCTGCTTGTCCGTCCGGTTTGGATGCAGTTGCGTTGGCGACTTGGATGATTCGTTCGGGTTCGGCCGAACTGGCGATTGCTGGTGGTGCGGATGCGCCGTTAACAAAACACGGAATGGCAAGTTTTATCGCAACCGGCTTGAGCTCGTTTCGTAACGGCGAGCCGGAAAAAGCGAGTCGACCTTTTGATATTGAACGCGACAGCGGAGTGATTTCGGAAGGCGCAGGAATGTTC
>Ga0207646_10001180_pt1 | contig 32946 bp, 26 predicted proteins | sample KBSK5502metaG_FD_184343 | JGI IMG/M metagenome (GOLD analysis project Ga0207646, IMG submission 184343) | Corn, switchgrass and miscanthus rhizosphere microbial communities from Kellogg Biological Station, Michigan, USA - KBS K5-50-2 metaG... | ecosystem: Host-associated > Plants > Roots >... | reverse complement strand
CATGCGGCGCCTCATCACCCGCTGGCTGCCTTTGCCCTCTGTCTGTCATCCCTATCCTTTGCGCCGCATGGGCGTTGTCACCTAAGGCAAGAGCCGGATGCGGGAAGCCCGCTCGTCCGGATCCATGGAGGGGGTCATGAGTAATCGTGATCCCTACTCCGACTATCACGTTCGCGGTTTGGGCCGCGCCGTCTTCTCCTTTGTCTTCCCTTTCGTTGGTGTTGATTGATCCATGCGGTCGAGGTGGCGTTCGAGAGCATCCACGTGAGTGAACCAGAACCGACGGAACTGAGCCAGCCAGGCATCCATCTCCCGAAATGGTTCAGGTTTCAGCCGGTAGAGACGGCGCTGTGCGTCCACCGTGGATTCCACGAAACCGGCGTCGCGCAGCACTCGCAGGTGCTTTGACACAGTCGGCTGCGACATACGAAGTTGACGCTCGATTTCTCCCACCGACTGTTGTGACGAGACCAGGAGGCTCAGTATCGCGCGGCGGTTCGGCTCCGCAATGATTTCGAAGACAGATTCCATACGCTTTATATACTCCACATAGCATATACGTGTCAAGGTATATTTAGACAGGGGTGTGTGGCACCTGTTCGCTTGGCGCTGCTTTCGACGTTGGTGCCCAGTCGCTGGTTACGGGTCCTAACACTGACTTGCCGGGTCTGTTCGAGATAAGTTAGAAACTGGCTTACCCGCTGGGGTATTGAGACCTCCATCGTAGTGCCAGGCGCCTTCACCGGAGGAACGAATCACTTCGCTCATTCTGGCAGGCCAGCGGATGCAGAACGTGTCGCTGAGTATGACAACGGACGTTACAAGAACTTCGCGGATGATGTGATGAAGGGGTTTTCTTCCATTGTGCCACCCGATGCCGATGCGTCGGCCGTTGCAAACGCTATTGTGAAGATCGTAGATGCTCCATTTGGAAAGCGCCCTTTCCGTGTTCACATCGATCCCACGCAGGATGGAGCCGAGGTCGTCAATATGGTCTTCGATCGTGTCCGTGCGGAATTATTGCGCCGAATCGGTCTCCAAGACGTTCTCACGCCTCGGCAACTTGATTAGTTGCTTATCCATAGGGTAACGGAGATTTTGTTCTCGTTTCATTCATAATCAGGCGGCTTTAAGGCCGACGGCATGGAGGAGATCATCGAGGGCGTTGGTGACCTTCTGGTAGAGTCGGTCGAGTTGAGAGAGACGATGCTGCTGTAGTTGGTTGTCTGCCGGAAAAGGCCGGAGCAGGCCGGCGGTGAGTGGGGCGTAGATCCTTTCAAACAATTTCAGAAAAACCAAGCAGATGCGATAGCCGTTGGGTAAGAGGCGGTAGCGTCGAGAGTGGGGAATCTTTTCGACCAGACCTTTGGCCCTGAGCTTGGACAGGTCGTAGCGTAACGAGGAGAGGCGGTAGTCAGTTATGGGGCAACCCAGGGCCTCGGCGGTTTGGGGGTGGAGTTCTGCGGTGGTAAATGTGCTTTCAGCGGCGATGTGGGAGAAGCGCAGCAGAGCGTGCATCAAGGCCAGTTGCCGAGGATGATCGAGCTTCAGGCCGGGAATCCGTTTGCCGTTGGGGAGGACAGTGGGTTGGCTGAGTTGGCGAAGCTGGCCGCGATCGACGAAGGTTTCGAGAATGTCCTGCTGAACGTTGAGGTAGTTGTCGACGATGGAGGAAAGCTTTTGTCGGAGTTCTGGAAGATGGTCGATGGCTTTGTTGACGGCGTAGTCGGTAACGTTGTTGGTGGCCGGCTCCGTGCGGAGCAGGAGATGATCGCGGACGTACTGTTTGATGAAACCATGGCCATAGTGAGAGCGAATGACGGGATTGGGTAGATCGAGGTCCTCGAGTACAGTCTGCAGCTTACCGCGATATTGTTGGGTGATCTTGCGGCCAAAGATCACGGTGATCTTGTTGGGCTGACCGATGGTGCGGTTGGCGTCCAGGAGTCGCTCGCCCAGGGCATCGAGGGCAACGCGGCGATGGAAAATGAGATTATCGCAATACTCGACCTGAGCGAAGAATAGACGATGCTGACAACCGACTTGCTTGCGTTCCTTTTCCGTGAAGAAGGGAGTGAAGCCGTTCAGCCACTTGCGGCCGCAGACGAGCAGATCGTGTGCGGTCAGAGAATCGGCGAGTTCTTGAAGTCGCTTGGGGTCACGGCAACGCAGGAAGGCGTTGGTGGTTTGCTGAAAGTCGATATTCTCTTGCTGCATGCGCCGGGCGAGCCAGTGATGCTGGTTGAGACAGACGCGTGCAGAAAAAGGGAAGTAGGGAGAGACGCGAACGAACATTCGGCCCCAGTGGCGATCGTTCAGGTAGAAGTTGTACTGAACGACCCAGCGCTGGGCCAGCTGCAGGTGCCAGCGATTGTCCTTTTTGTTCCCGATGGCGGTGAGAATGCGGGCTGGTTCTCGTGCCTTCAGGACGACGACCAACTGGTCGGGCTTGGCATGGCGAAAGTAAGGTTCGACAAACTCATCCCGACGACCTTCGGGGGCATCGAGCACAGGGGCACCCCATTTCTCGGAACGATTCTTCACCCAATTGTGGAATTGATCAGCGATCTCCCGCAGCACATCCCGGCTTACCGGATACTGATTCCGATACACGCTGAAGAAACCCACGACTCGCTCGGGTTGCTGGAAAGGTTGGATGAGGCCGTTGAGCAGAATCCGATCAAAGCAGCGATATCCGAATCGAATGCTATTCTGGTGATGCTCGTAGAAAGCGTTCATGGCAAACTCCTGTGTGGTGAGATACCAGGAGCATAGCTTCAAAACGCTCTCTACGAGTACTCTCTGCTGCCGCCTCCTGTGGGATATCAAGGGCGAAGCCCTTGTCTAGTTAGGACGTGTCAGCGGTCTAAGCTGGTCGCGCAGGTACCGATGTACGAATTTCCACCATTCCGCCTCGATACGGCAAACCAGTGCCTGGTGGATAGAGAGCCTTCGGGGAAAGACGTGCGTATCCACTTACCCGCAAAAGCATTTTCGGTCCTTCAGCATCTCGTAAATAACGCCGACCGGTTGGTGACGCACAATGAATTGATGAACAGTGTGTGGCCGGATACGTTTGTACAGCCAGAAGTCTGCCGGACTTTGTAACCATGCAACGGTAGTGTCCTTCAATTCGTTCGCGAGAGTCATCATTCCAATTCTTGGTCTGATACCGCACCAGCAACGTCATAAACCGATTTGTTTCTCTTATTGTTGAAGGTCTTGAATCTCTGAATGATCTTGGAGCCGGGCTTCACGGTGAGTTCGAGCGACTCAATTGTCTTAACGTGATGACCCGCTTGGGTGACGGTGCGGTAACCCGAGGCGCGGAGCGCTGTTGTAGCGACGCAGAGCGCCGCGTTGAACGCCGCGATGAATCTAAGATCGGTCGATACCGCTGCGACTCTTGAATCGGCGAGGCTACGTTCCACAATTCCCAGAAGATCTTTGATTTCACCGGGGCTAGTCGGTTCCCGCCTTAGCCAACCGTACTCCACCCACTTTTCTAAGCTCATCCGCGTCTCCCAGCAAAAATGCCTTTTGACCCTCGAGCACCGAGTTCAAAAAGTGATTCCCACTCGCAAGCTTGGACTTGAATTCCGCGACGGAATATACGGTTGGGTTTATAGGGCGACCGAGGCCTTTCTCGACGGTAGAGAGCCGCGAGAGTACATCGTTAAGTGTGGCCTTCCCAACAACGATTAGATCAACGTCGCTTTGGGCGGTTTCTTCTTCGCGTGCCACCGACCCGTAAACAAACGCCACAACAATTCGTTTCGAGAGAGGCTGCAGAGCTGATCGAAGAACGCTGAAGACGCCAATCGTCTTGTTGACCAGAGCCTGCAAGTCTTTAAAGATGGGAGCGCTTCGGTTAGCCTGATAAAAAACCTGACTACCCAAAGAGTTGCGAACGATGAGTCCCACTTTCGAAAGGTTTTCAAGCTCTCGTTGAACCGCGCCAATACTGGCATCCACTTCCCGTGCGATCTGGCGTGTATAGAAGGTCTGATCGGCGTGGCCATAGAGCAGGGCCAGGATGGCTCCTCTCGTACGGCCGAATAGAAGATCCGCCAGACCGATCGCTGTACTCATTTAGAGAACAATTGTACTCAATATGAGCACATGCTTCAAGGCTTCGCTTCCAGATCAAAAACTTATCGCGGTCCTGATATCTAAAGGGTTCAAGCCGACGCTTAGGCGAACATCGGCGCTGGTCACAGAGTGGTCACAAAACTGTGGCCACCTTGACAAGTTAAGTGGTTGACCAACAAGGGAGTTAAGCTGGTTCTGAAAAGGCTGGCGTCGGCGGTTCAACTCCGTCCCTGGCCACCATCATTCTAAAGAACTTGCATCACTCACCTCGGTGACCTTCCAGTCCGCTCTCAGTCCGCATCTAGAAGGTGGCGCAAGGAGATCAACGCATACGTCCATGTCCTGAAGAACTTATCTTGAACTGTCTTCCAATTCAGTCCGCTGTCAGTCCGTTTTTGTCTGGCGCATGGCTGAGAATCGCAGTTAGCATTTTCCCTGCTGCGATCATGCGATCGCGGCTGACTGCGTGGGTGTAGAACTGAAGCGTGGGGTTGAACAGGGCGATGCAGGTGACACGATTGAACGTGAGGAAAGCCAGTTAATCCCCGCATTTTAACCGGCGCGGGACTGGGTTGCAGACCATCTCAGCAGCTGGTGTGCCGAGGTGGAATAGTCCAACCTGTTAGTGCTCCTTATATATTGGGCCGAAGGTAGCGTCTGAACATTCCCTGGAACTACTGTTGGCGCAGCCAAATTCCCTCGATTGCCTGGAGGTCATCGCCGTTGAAAGGGGATCACCTGCGGTCGGGCGAGTGACAAGCTCCCACTCAGAATTTGCAATTTCCCGACCTGTTCGAAGATTTTGCGTGAAGGTTGTGATTAAAAGCGCATGCAGGAGTTCTTGTTCCGGGATCGCACATCGGAGTAACATTCACAAGATCGCTCACAGTCTGAAGGCGCTATCAGCAAGCATGAGCCGTTCAATCTGCAAACCGCAACTGAAACGAACGAGCCGACACGGTTCGTCCGTGCTCTGTCGGATGGGTTCGCTTTAGTTTGTCAACCGGGTTTGGGGAATACACGGGCTACCAATCGGAGGCCATGACCGGCCGGGCCCTTATCTCTAGCGAAAACATGAGGTGAAATATGGCAAAGCACGAACATTCAGTAGAGCTCGCCGGGGTCAATCTCGCCGGGCGAAATCATGTCTGCGCGTTCTTCAACACCATCGACGAGGAGCACAGAGTGCTCGGCTCGTTCTACAAGGATGGTATCGACCGGGACGAAAAGGCTGCCCACATTGTGGATCCCGAGAATCGGGAAGAGCATTTGAAGCGCCTGGCCGAGGCAGGCATAGATGTGCAAAAGATGATGGACACCGGCCAACTGGAGGTGGTGCCGTGGACCGACGTATATGTGCGCGATCACCGGTTCGACCAGGACGCGATGCTGACTGCAGTCGAAAAACTGATCCAATCGGGCACCGCTGCCGGCTACCCGCTTACCAGGTTGGTGGGACATCATATGGATTGGCTGTTTCTCGACAAACCTGCCACGTACAACCTGGTGGAATACGAGGCACGACTCAATCACGTTCTTTCCAAGTACGACGATCCGGTGATCTGTAACTACAATCCGTCCAAGTTTGGCGCAACTGTGGCGATGGACATCATGCGGACGCATCCGCTGGTAATCATCGGTGGGCTACTGCGGGAGAACCCGTTCTTCGTTCCTCCCGAGCAGTTCCTTGATGAGATGCGCGAGCGACGATCAGATCGAAAAACCGCAGCGTAGTGAACTGCTCAAATGGTCATAGATCAATCTGCCGAGATCCTCCGCCTGCGCGCAACAGTCAGGGATCTCCTGGCGCTTTCGATCATCCCGGAGGCGTGGGTGGCGAGAGAGCCGCCTGCCATTGCCGCCGACCTCGCCGATTTGCTGATCGGATCGCTCAAGCTGGATTTCGCTTTTGTGCGTTTGTGCGATCCAGGAGGGTACCAAGCGGTCGAGGTGATACGGGGTGACTGCTGGAAGGGATTTCCCGAATGGCTGCAACAACGCTTCGTCAGGTTCGGTCAAGTCTCTCGAACGGAAATCGTGACCAATGTTGGCGGGGTCGAGAAATCCTGCTGCGGTGTTGTAATTCCTATTGGAGTAAACAGCGAGCGCGGTCTCATTGCGGCGGCGTGTGATCGCTCCGATTTTCCCGACCAGATCGATCAGCAGCTGCTTTCCGTGGCTGCGAATAATGCCGCAACAGCATTTCAGAACGCACGCCTTATCAATGAGCTACGTACCGTCCAAAAAGCATTGCGCGACCAAGAGCAAGAGCTTCGCAAGGCCCACGACGGTTTAGAAATTAAGGTGGCGGAACGAACCTCGGAACTGCGCAGAAGTGAGAGAGAGCTTCGCGACGTGATCGATACCATTCCGGCGATGGTGTGGAGTGCTCTGCCCGATGGCTCCAATACTTACGTTAACAAGCGATTTGTGGAATACTCGGGGTCATCGGCGGAACAGACGGCCGGATCAGGGTGGCAAGCGCTAATTCACCCTGATGATCTTGAGCGACATGCAGGTAAATGGATGGAAGCGGTTGCTACCGGCAAGCCTCACGAAAATGAGGTGCGTTCCCGCCGCTCGGATGGGCAATATCGCTGGCAGTTGGACCGCGGAGTGCCGCTCCGAGATGAAGATGGAAACATCGTCAAGTGGTATGGGGTCACGACCGACATCGAAGATCGCAAACGCGCAGAGGAAGCCCTGGGGGTATTATCGCGCGATTTGCAGGAAAGCAAAGCCAAGCTTGAGGAGGCCCAGCGCATCACCCATGTTGGGTACTGGGAATGGGACATCTTAACGGGTCGAGTGAACTGGTCGGATGAAACCTATCGTATCTATGGACTGCGGCCGCAAGAACGTCCTATGGACTTAGCCACGGTGCGAGAAAAGATCCACCCTGAGGATTGGGGGGGCGTCTTTCGACCACTGGAAGAGGCTCTCAGCGGCAGTGCCCGTTACAACGTAGAATGTCGCGTGTTCCGGCCGACGGGAGAAGTGCGTATCATCGATAGCCAAGGTGATGTGAAGCGGGACACCTCGGGCCGACCTACCCTAATGTTCGGAACAGTCCAGGACATTACCGATCGCAAGCGTGCCGAGGAAGCGCTGCAGCGAAGCGAAGCATATCTCGCGGAAGCGCAGAGGCTCAGCCATACAGGCAGCTGGGCCTGGAACCCTGGGAGCGACAACACATACTATTCGGAGGAGTGCTATCGCGTGCTGGGTTTCGCCCCGGGTGATGGAACCCCACCGCCAGTAGAGACCATCATTCAGCGGATTCATCCGGACGATCAAGCTCAATGCAGGGAACGATTCGAGAAAGGCATCCGCGACAAGGTAGATTTCGAACTGGACTATCGCATCGTTCATCCAGACAAAAGGGTCAGGGACATTCATTGCGTATGCCATCCGGTGCTCGACCGATCTAGCGATCTCGTTGAGTTCGTGGGTACCGTGATCGACATCACGGAGCGCAAACGTGCGGACGAAGAACGCCGGGCCGCCGAGCACGAGCGTGAAAGGCTGCGACAAGTAGAGGCCGAGCTGGCGCACATCAATCGTGTGAGCACGTTGGGGGAAATGGCCGCGTCGCTGGCACACGAAATCAAGCAGCCCATCGCGGCCGCCATCACCAGCGCCAACAGCTGCCTTGAATGGCTCGCGCACGAGCCGCCCAATCTTGATCGGGCCCGTGCGGCAGCAGCCAGAATCGATAAGTATGGGAATCGTGCGACAGAGATCATCGACCGTATACGTTCGTTCTACAGGAAGTCTCCTCCACAACGTGAGTTGGTCGACATGAACGGAATTATTCAGGAAATGCTCACGCTGCTGAAAGGTGAGGCAACGCGACACTCGGTTGCCATGCACACGGAACTTGCCGCCGAACTGCCCGAAATCATGGCGGATCGTGTGCAGCTGCAGCAGGTGTTCATGAACCTTATGCTCAACGCCATCGAAGCCATGAAGGACTCAGGCGGAGAGCTTACGGTGAGGTCGCAACTGCAGGACGGTCAACTCCAGTTCTCGGTCAGTGACACAGGCGTGGGGCTGCCAAGGGAGGAGGTGGATCAGATCTTTTCTGCGTTCTTTACGACCAAGCCGCAGGGTAGCGGCATGGGATTGGCCATCAGCCGTTCCATTGTGGAGTCGCATGGCGGCCGGTTGTGGGCGACCGCTAACGATGGACGAGGAGCCACCTTTCATTTCACCGTGCCGATCCAGATGACGGAGGCATCGCCCTTGGTTGCCTAAGGCCTTTCTTGTTTCCTCAGGCCAGTGGCACATGCACCTTGCCTGTGCCCGCTAGCTTACGGACGCTGCGCATGAAGCACAAGCAAGAGTGTCTGGTCCACTGTCACGATGAAGCTGGACAGGACATTCGTTGCTCCTCAAGAAGAACACGTTTATAGGCCCTCCCCCTCCGACAGCTATCGGGTCCCCTTGGCAGACAGGTATCCGACGTAGTTGTTCCCCGAGAACGGCAGGTGATCGGCCATGAGCTTCATGTGTGCATTGCCCCTGGCGGAACGCCAGTCGCCCAGAAGCTCCGCCCCGAGGGCGACCCACGTCATGGGCACGATGCCGGATTGCACCATCCGCGCGATGGCAGCCTCCTCGACCAACTTGGTCCACGTACCTGACGCATCCAGCACTGCGTAGACCTCATACCCGGCTTCGCGCGCCGACATCGCGACGAAGGCGACGCATACTTCCGTTGAAATCCCGGCGTCTTGTCTTTGGCAGTCTCTATAAGCTTTGTTTCGGCTGGCTTGATAAGCGCATGGCGAGACAGAGTGAGCAGCGTTTTGCCGAAGATATCCGTACCTATCTGGCGTTCTTGTTCTCGGAGCACGGGGCAAAGGTCATCCCGAACCAAGGAGTTCCTTTCCCGCCCAGCTTCGATGGAGCTTACGTCACCGTCGCGGTGGGGAATTTACGCTTAAGGTTTGTCCGCGGTCGCGGCGATTTCTCGGTCAGAGTCGCTTCTGCTTTTGCTCCGAGCAACTGGGAAGACTTTCAGTTGGTCGCTGACGACATCGGTCAGTGGGATATGTCCAAACCAGGACCCCGATACTACACTCTGGAAACCTTTGAACCTGTTCTCCGGTCTCGACTGGAAGGTTTACAAGAAGCGTTGTCGAAAGACCGTTTCGAGACAACTCTGAATAAGCAGTGAAGATACATAACGACAGCGTTGACGAATGTGCCGCAACGCTCCGACAATCGGGCATCATTCCGAAGCTATACTGACATACAACTGGCTCCCCGACGACGCATCTAACAATAACGGAGCAATAAGCAGGATGGAGTTCTCGCGACTCGCCAAGCGTACCTGGGTCCGGAGCGATCGTGGCCGAACCCGCGTAGGCCCAATTCGAAGTATGACAATCCCTTTCGTTGTCCTTCTTGCGGCTGGCTATACGTGCGTCGAACTGGGTTTCGGGCAGAGTCTCCAACTGGATCGACAGAGTACGGTTCACGGCAGGGTAGTGAATGCTGTTACTCGCGAGCCGATTGGAAGAGTGCTCGTCGGTTCTACAGATAGTCTCTTCGCGATGCTGACCGACAGCGACGGGCATTTCGAATTCCCTCTGCCCAAGGTCAACTCCGACACTGCGACCGCTGTCACCTTTGTTGAAGGTAAATCTCAACGCGTGTGGTCCTCTGCCAACGCGGGCAATCGCCTGTGGCTCACGGCTCGCAAACCAGGGTTTCTGGATGATCCCAACGAAGGGAGTCAAGTTGAGGTAGCTGCGGGTAGCGAGATCACGATCTCGCTAATGCCCGAGGCTCTGATCAAGGGGCGAGTTAGTTTGTCGGCGACCGACGCAGCTGTTGGCATTACCGTTCAGATATTGTCCCGACAAGTGCAGGACGGCCTAGCGCGATGGATGCCCGGAGTCGCCGTACGCACAAACTCGGCCGGGGAGTTCCGCTTTGCTGAGTTGCTCCCCGGCGCTTACAGACTGGTGACTCACGAATTGATGGACAACGATCCAGTCACCACGGTTCTAGGCGGCCAACTCTACGGCTACCCACCGGTTTATTACCCGGGGGTAGCGGATTTTGCGGCAGCGGCCACGATTCCGCTCACGGCCGGACAGACGTTTCAGGCGGACTTGTCGCTTACCCGTCAGCCCTATTATTCCGTGAAAATTCCGGTCGCGAATGCGGAAATGAATGGCGGAATGAGTCTCAATGTATCGGTGCAGGGACATCGAGGCCCAGGGTATTCGCTGGGCTATAACGCTGGAGAACAGAGAATCGAGGGATTGTTGCCGAATGGTAATTATGTTGTGGAGGCGGCGACGTACGGGCCAAACTCGGCATCGGCAACAGGGAACATTAGAGTGGCTGGGGCACCGATCGAGGGGCCCACAATGACGCTGACTCGAAACAGTTCGCTCAGTTTGGACGTCAAGGAAGAATTTAGTAACACAGGGCGGAATGACCCAATGAGTTGGAGTGACGGGAAACATACCTTCGACTTGCATGGGCCACGAACTTATCTGCAAGTCAGTGTTTATGGGGCGGATGATTTTGCGCAACAAAGGGGTGGATCGCTTCGTCCGCCAACCGGGCCCAATGATGATTCGCTGGTTCTTGACAATCTCTCGCCAGGACGATATTGGCTGCGACTGAGTTCGTCGCATGGCTATGTGGCGGCCGCGACCATGGGCAGAGTTGATTTGCTGCACGAGCCGTTAGTAGTCGGGTCGAGATCGGGTATGCCGATCGAAATCAGAATGCGCGACGATACCGCTGAGATCGACGGCACAGTCGCGGACGTGGCTGCTCGCCAAACGATGAGCCCCGCATTTATCACCGGACTCTTGCCTCCTCACGCCTGGGTGTATTTCGTTCCATCGCCGGACAGCCTTGGACAATTTCAACAGGTAGGAGTATCTGACGACGGACGATTTAGTTCTCAGATGATGGTGCCGGGAAGTTATCGTGTCCTGGCATTCAAGAATCAGCAACCAAACCTCCCCTATCGTGATGCCGAGGCCATGCGGGCCTACGAGACAAAGGGACAGGTTATTCATTTGGCTGCGGGACAGAAGGCAACCCTGCAATTGCAAACCATCTCCAGCACCGAGTGAGCGCGGAAAATAGACCATGCCGATTTTTCCAACGTCGATCCGCTTGTTTCTTTTGATGACAGCCTTTTGTCCGCTCGCAGCACGAGGACGGCTCGTAGCACAGATCGCTAATGTTCCTCAAACAGGAATTCCCGGCGGCTACAGGATCGCTGGAACGGTCGTAAGCAAAACGGACGGGCATCCGCTAGCCCTCGCACGAGTCGTGATTAGGGACGTGAAGAATCAGCAGAATTTTCAGTCACTGATTACTTCTGAAGACGGCAAGTTTGAGTTCAGCGGGCTGCCAGCCGGGAAGTACTCACTGGAAGGAGCCAAGCGCGGATTCATTTCCGGCAACTACGATCAGCACGACCAGTTTTCGACCGCGATTGTCACCGGCGCCGGGCTGGACACCGAAAGCCTCGTGCTGAGGCTCTCGCCTGACGCGGTGATCACGGGCAAAGTCCTGGACGAAGCCGGGGAGTCAGTTCGACACGCTACGGTCGCCCTGTACTACCTCAATCATCAGGAAGGGATCGATCAAATCCACGAATTTCGCCGCACCCAGACGGACGATCTGGGAACTTACGAGATTACACCGCTGACGCCCGGAACTTACTTCTTGTCCGCGAGTGCGAAGCCGTGGTACGCCGTTCATCGTTATTCGGAACCAAACAATTCGGAGCCGCGGAGCCCCCCAGAGCCTGCCACAAACGTCGATCGATCTCTTGATGTGGCCTACCCGTTGACGTACTACGCGGACGTCACTGATGCGGACAGCGCAACGCCGATTCCAGTGCGAGGTGGCGAGCGTCTGCAAGTGGATATTCACTTGAATGCAGTTCCTGCTCTCCGTCTGATTTTTCATGTGCCCGGCGACAACAACAGTGGATTCTCGTTTCCCCAGCTCGAACAACCTGCCTTTGACGGATCCACTTTCGTCGAGATTGACAACTCACGCATGGTCTCGCCCGGCATCGTAGAGATTGCGGGCATTCCAGCAGGCCGCTACAACATTCGTCTCCAGAGACCGCAAAGTGCGACGCAGATCAACGGTGTCGATCTCAGCAAAGACGGAGAAGAGATTGACGCTTCCCACGGTGAGGCCTTGAGCAGTATCAAAGCGGCGGTGCAAGTGCCCGGGGGTATTACGCCATCAATGCAACTCGTAGTTTCGCTGCGCTCGGGGAGTCGAATACCTGCAGCGTGGCAGAGGGTTGATTCTAAGGGCGAGGCGGAGTTCCAGCAAATATCCCCTGGCCGGTACGAAGTCCTGGTGTGGGGCTCCGGCAAACGCTACTCGATCGCGCACATTTTAGCGGAGGGGGCCACGGCTTCGGGTCACACACTGACTCTGACGGCCGGTGCCTCACCCTCTGTGTCGCTTATTCTGGCGACTGGCAGCGCGGAGGTACAAGGAAAGGCGAAGCGAGCAGGGAAGGCTTTCGCTGGAGCGATGGTGGTCTTAGTCCCCAAGAATCCGGAAGGCAATCGCGATCTTTTTCGCAGAGATCAAAGCGATCTGGATGGAACGTTTGCCTTGCACGGTGTGGTCCCAGGTTCCTATACAGTCTTGGCAATCGAGAACGGATGGGATTTGGATTGGTCACAGCCCGCTGTGATTGCCGCTTATATGAAGCGCGGGCGGATGATCAAAGTCGGCAACCAAGCAGGCCAGCCGTTGACTCTCGCAGAAGCGGTCGAAGTTCAATCCAAATAGATCCTGCGGTCGAGTAGCAATTTTCCACTCAAGCACTTTTTGAAATCTGGGGCTGGGCAGCGTCGGAAAAGGGGACAATGGTGCACGTGGGCCCCAACCCTCAACGCAACCCACAATAGGTCCGACTTGGACGTAGTTGGAAGGACTTACGCAGCCGTCCGCAACCTGCAAGTTGTTGAATGTGCGGGATAGCCACAGACTGAAAAGGCTGGCGTCGGCGGTTCAACTCCGTCCCTGGCCACCATATTTTCAGTCACTTGCCTCCGTCCTCAATCCAAAACTTGTTCCAATTTGTTCCAAAAAGCTGAGCTGGGCCTGCCGGGTTCGCCTCTTCGGCCAGCAAAGTCCCGTGAGATGGATCGCGCTGTCTAAGGAACTGTGTTCGCCGTGGGAAATGGTCAATGCATTATGAAAGAGCGCCCCGCTCAGAAGATCGAAGCTGGATGCGGCGCCGCCTCCGCTCCGCTACGGCGGCGCTTGGGAGTAACTGCAGTGGGGCGTGCGGTGGGAAAGAAGTGCAGGAGGGCATAGGCAAATCGGCTGGAGAATGGCACTTTACCTTGAGGGATGGTCCCACCGATAATTCTGAGTGCTTTTATCCACTTGGATCGCCCAGACTAGTTGTGAATAGGTTCTTCGTGCTTGTGCTCATAGATCACCGTGTTGCCCTTCCGAACCGTCGGTCGGCCGAGAAGCCACCATTTTAGGAAGGTGCCGCATACCCGAGACGTTGGGGATATTAAGCCAATGACCGAGTACGCTGGTGACGAACTCGGACTAGAAGCAAGGTCTGATCATCCTGCTGCAAGCCGTGCTGGCGCACATGCTCCATGATCCGCTCCCAAATTTGCGGCAAGGGTTCTGCAGAGTGTTGTGTCAGCAGTTGCTCCACGCGGGCCAGACCAAATTCTTCGTCCCTATCATTGGGTACTTCCGATATGCCGTCGGTGAGCATCAGGAACAGATCCCGTGATGAGTAAGGGACGCGCTGGCTCGCGTAGCAACCCCCGGGGATCAGTCCCAGAGGAAATTGTTCCATTGAGAGCCGGGTGGTGTCTCGGCTGCGATTGCGATAGTGCAGGATAGGAACGTGCCCGGCCAACGCGTATTCCGCCTGCGCCGAACCGTCGAACTGGAGCAGAGCTATGGTGGCGTACATATCAGATTCCTTGACGGCAGGAAGCACACGATCCGCACTCTCGAGCAGAGCCGCGGGGGCTTGCCGGAATTGAAGCGAAACTCGCAACGCAGTCTTCAACATTCCCATCAACTGGCCCGCGGCCAAACCGTGTCCGGACACGTCGGCAACATAGGCCAGTAAATTTCCGTTGCTCTGGATTACATCGATCAAGTCACCCCCCATCTCAGCACTGGGCAGGGATTTGCCGTACACCTCAAAAGTCGCGTTCTGAAAAGAAATGGTGGGAACCAGGGTAGCCTGGATGCCGTGGGCCAGAGAAAGCTCGGTCTGCATACGGACGTTATCCAGGCCCTGAGTAGTGACGAACGACAGCAGCAATCTGAAGCCAACTCCCACGCCCAGCCAGATGCCGAGGGCGTCGAACACAACGCGACTTCGCAACGCATCCGGGAGCGAGACTCGTGAAACGCTCGCGCCTCGGTAAGCAAGCCCGGCAAGAACGACCATGAGCAACCAAAGAGGGAGGGCCAGACGAGATCTCTTAATCCTGGTTGCGAACATACCGGCTGCCATGGCACCCCCGAAGACAGGCCAGAAGAAACCATGTGCCAAAGGTGGATGATTGATCTGGAGCAGATCGACAGCAAAGCCAACACCGGCGGCGGTGAAGAATACCCCCATGAGAGGCTTTTTCATTCGTCCCAGGGGAAGCGCACGCCAGTAGGGACTGGAGAAGTTCGGATACGCTGAAAACAGACCTGCCCGCCACTTATCAAGCCTGTTGTTCATACGCGGTCCCTCTTCGTAAACGGAGAACGCTGCGATGAGTATATTCGTCTGCAGGAGATTTAGCGGCTCTGAGCGGTCAACAATTGGGTGCTGGATTGTTTATGTAACCAGGCGATAAACGCTCAGAACCCGCCAATGAGCGAGAGGCCATGTTTCAACAACTGAGATAGCTCTTGCATCGCCGAGCGTCCGTGCATTGATTGGACCGGTCGACTGTTGATACGTCGCGGAGCAACTATTCCGAGGTTATCCCGATCGTCTCTAGCCACCTCTCCACCAACTGAGGCCATTCCGTGATTGGAGACTTTGTGCGCCGCAGTCCGAACCCATGCCCGCCGTGTGAATACAAATGCATCTCCACTGGAACTCCCACTTTCTTCAGCGCAGCTATCGCACCAGTCCAAGCGTTCGCTGCGCATCCTCTAATGCGACGGGTGATTTGGGGTACGCGCCCGACCTTGGAGACAGATGCTCGCCCGGTACGCGATACTTCAACAGCACACATGTGATTCCCTTGGACGTCAGCCAGTCACAGACCTCCGTGCCCTCAAGATCCATATACAGAACCCAATACCCACCCCCGGAAACACGACTACCGCAGCGCCCGTATTCTTGCCCTTCGGCGAATAGACCGTCATCGTGGGCCGCGAGACTCTGCCAACGACGGTAGCCGGAGGGTCGCCCGGGTTCTGCACCGTCGTCGTGCCCTCTGGCCCCGCGATAGGCACTGCACCCGGCGCCTTGCCAGGCCATCTTGGCACTTGCGTATGTCCCGGCGATGGCTGCCAGTCGGGCGTCTGCGGGCGCAGAACGGCAAATCCAGAGCCAACACAGAAAGCAAGGATCAAAGGATCAAAGGCTTTATCACAATTTACCTCGTTTGTAACCCGTGATTGCTTAGGGCAGCAGTCTAGAGGGCGGTAGGCTTCTTGTCGCAGCGAGGGAATCTAGATAGTCAAAGAGTCTGGGTGCAATTTGACTTCTTGGCCGATAGCAGTCAGACCCGGTTAAGTCAATTGTTGTTAACAAGCCATTACACTCTGCTGCTCAATTGCACACAAAATGGTGCAAATGGACAGGTGTGCTCTCCAGGCCGGTAATGCCACGCTGAAAGACAAATATCGTGCGGCCGAGGTGGACCGGTTCGATGTCCAGCCTGGGGTGGAGTTTCCACCAGAGTATGTGGCGGACTTGCAGGAGCAAATTCTCAAGGAGCTGGAAAAATCGAAGGAGTTTCAAGAGCTGCTGCGGCCTGGACAGAACCCAGTGACGGCCGACTCGCCTGTGCTACGCCTCACGGGCACAATAAGTTCATTCAATCCTGGCAGCCGAAAAAAGCGGTACGTCGTGGGTTATGGCGCCGGAGCGGCCGAGATCTACGCCCGTGTAGTCTTTCTGGACCGCTCTACCGAACGCGCGCTAATGACCCAGGAGGTGAGGGCTGTCTTATCGGGCGGAGTCTTCGGCGGAAATGCTATGAACGCAACTCAGGATTTCGCGAAACAAGTGGTCAACACGACCAGGCTGAGCTTGCGAAAGCGCCTGCCCACAGAAGATGACTCCGAGGGCACACACAATGCAGCTTCGGCTGCCCTTGATCGACAGCAACTGACGATCTCCTCCAAAGACTGGGAGGGAGCGGAACGCACGCTCAATGAGGAGGGCGCCGCCGGGTACCACCTTGTCGAGGTACGCATAACCGAAAAAAACAGTGCGAACGTCGTGCTTGAAAGGCTCTCTCCCAAGCCTGATGCGTACCAGTATCGTATATTCCACCCCTACCTGTACACCTCGCTGCAAAGAGATCTCAATGGTGCGGCTGAAGATGGATTTCGTTTCTGCCGTCACACTCTTATGGCATTGGGCAACCGATTCGTCTTAGTTGCAGAAAAACCTGTACTCCCGTCGGCACCCCGCTACTCGTACCGACTACATGGAACAGCCCGTATTTCCAGTGCGCAACACGATATGGAGAAAGACCAGGCGGACGGCTACACGTTCATTGAGGAAGCTGAGGGCCCGGTTCATATGTTGGTTCTGGAGAAGCTGGTCACTGCCGAAAAACAGTAGTCAGGCTCAATCCCACCCCCGGCGTGCAGCGGGATGTGAGTGCACTGGTCGAGCATGTGCTTGGTGATCGGCGTAGATTGGCGGGTTTCAATCATCGGATCGCAGGCGAATGACCGTCGAGCCTTCATTGCGATGGAACTGCTGGGCAGACGCTCCGACACGTGATAAATGGTAAGCCGTTGGAGATCGAAACGGTGCTCGATCTCGACGTCCAGATTGCCGACGCTCTCGACGCGGCACATTCGAAAGGAATCATTCAACGGGACATCAAGCCAGCGAACATCTTCGTCACGAATAGGGGTCAGACCAAGGTTCTCACTTCGGGCTGGCCGAGGTCTCCCTAAAGCCGGCGAGGGTTGGCATCGCCCCGTTCAGCCCATTGCATGACAGCGATTAGGGCGTATGTGCGACGTTGGACGTCAGGGATTTTCTCTTCCAATATCGTCAGTTACTTCATTATCCACTTCTTCCTCGCTCGGCGTGGCGATATACGCCTGAAACTGCCCGGATATTACGAAATAACCTCCGACCTCACCCCGGTTATTGACTGCGCGCAAGGCGGAAAAGTCCGAATCAGGGTAATCGAAGGAGAAGAAGTTCCTGCCGTCGGTGAGAAAGCCGTGCCTAAGACGGAGGTTGTATTCTCCGGCCATGGCACCTCTATCGTTGATCTGGTTCACCCAGCTGGAGGTGTCCGCCAATGGGAACTGAATCGTACGGAAGCTGCCATCACGGTTACGAAGGAATCCTTTTGTGTTGCCGCTCAAATCGGTAAACGATCCGCAAGTCTGATCGCGGTCGTTGATGGAAAAGGCAAACGTGGCCTGCGGAGTGGCAAACGGATCTTCAAACGTGGTAAAGACGCCCGACCGTAGTATGAAACTGACTGCCTGGCACTTCGGTCCTGGGCATTGCGTACTACCGAGGTTGCCGAAGTCATAAACCCCGCTGTTATGACCGCGGTTGTTTATGCCGGTCAGCTGCGAATCCCCGGCACCCGGGAAATCTACGGTGGTGTAGGACCCCGAAGCACTGCGCCGAAAACCGTGAAGAACGTTGCTAGCATCCCGGAAAGCACCGACGATGACGCCTGCATCGTTGATGGAAAAGGCGCTGGTGCAGATTTGGCATCCGACTGCGCCCTGTGGATCGATGGTCACGAGCGTCCCGGTGTGGGTGCGGAGAAATCCGTGAAACACAAAGTTCGCGTCAAAGAAATCGCCAACCACATCACCTTTGTTATTCATGCCGCGAACCCAGGAAAATGGACTGCCCGGCGGCGCTATGGCCTGGAACTTGTAGCGCAGGACCAGAGGCCGGGCGCGACTCGACAGAGTGACATCTTCGGGATTGGAGCGAGCGGGCACTGTGGCTACGACACTGTTTGTGGATGAATCGATGACCGAGACTGTGCCGTCGCCGAAATTGGCCACGTAGGCCTTGCCATCGGGTGCCATAGCCAGGCCCCACGGGCTTGAGCCTACTGTGATAGGCGTGCCCAGATTAGTCTGGGAAGCCACGTCCAGAACATCGACCGCATTCCCCGCAAAGTTGGCTACGTAAGCGCGTCGGCCGTTAGGTGAAAATGCGATGCCGCGTGGCAACGGACCTACAGGAATAGAGTTGATGACGCTATTTGTCGCTGTGTCCACAACCTTTACGGTGGAGTCGCATTGCGAGCTGACGAACAGCAAGCGCCCGCCGCGACTGAAGGCCGACTGAAAGGGGTTGCAGAAACCCGATATGGTAGCAACCACCGAATTAAAGGCGGTGGCAACCACGCTTAGAGTGCCGCTCACTTGGTTCGAAACGTAAGCATGCGAACCATCCCGGCTGAATGTCACCCAGATGGGCTCGGCGCCGGTGGTAATCGTCGCCACCACCTGGTTCGTTGCCGTAGCGATCACCGATACCGTGCCATCAAACTGGTTGGTGGCATAAACGCTCGATCCATCGGGCGAGACCGCGACACTGAGCGGACCATTGCCAATCGGGATCTGGGCAATCGGGACATTGGTAGCCGTGTCGAATACGATCACCTGGGGTACATCGCGGTCCGCTGCGTACATGCGGCGGCCATCGGGAGTGATGGCCACACCGTTGGCGTTGTCAGGAAAGGGTGCCGTGGCGATGACGGAATGGTTCGCGGCATTGATTTCTGAAATGCCTCCTCCGGCGCTGCTCACATAAACGATGGGTGCACGATGCGTTCGTGTCTCGCCAGAGGCATGGCCCAGAAGAGAGAAAATAGCGGTAGCGACGAGCGCAAAGACACTCAAACGGGCGGTCTTCACAGCGAAAGAGTGGAGTTCAAACCTTCGACGGTTCTTCCTCATATGACCTCCGTATATGGACTTCCTCCTGACTGTGTTGTCAGGTTGCAGACGGTGGGTTCTTGATTGGGCTGGGACCAAGGCCAGTTCAGTCGAAATTACACTTTACAAGCTGAAGAGTTGATTCGGCTGAGCGAGCATACGTTATCCCTGACCCCATCGATTGTCAAACGAAATGGGATCCTTTTCGCGAATAGACCTTCGAACCGCAAAAGTTCCCATCGGCGTTAGCTCGCGCCCCTCTACCTGATTGTGGTCAACAGACTCCCCGCGCTTGTGGCGGTTCCACATATTTGAACCTCTCCCTCGCGGCCGCATAACCCCGGTGGTTGAAGGGGCTGTGCTCGGAGGACAACGTACCGAACAGCCGGTCGAACAGAAAGAAGCCGATGCCGAAGTTCTTGTCCATCAATCCGCGGTCGTTCAACACCCGGGGATGGATTCATGCCGCTTTCGTGCGCCCCGGAACCAAGACTTGAGAACTGAATTGTGCTCCATCCAGAAGTTCTTCACATGCATCTGGTCATGAAGATAGCTGAACATGAGGAAGGTCCACGCCAAGGTAGTCCTGATAGACACTGTCTGATCGAATAAGGAGACCCTGAGGAGCCGGAGAACAACAACGACAGTGGTCAGAATCACAGTACTCGGGACAATCCACTCCAACCCAACATTCCCGAGGGCGACGCTGCCAGTGGTTGCGTCGAGGTATTCCTCGCTTGGCCGCTGGTTTTGCAGCGGTCCGTAAAGAACCATGTGGTGTTTCATATGGCTCATGTTCAGCCATGGAATCCATCCGCTATGCAAGAGGCGGTGTAGTACGTATCCCAATAACTCGGCTACTGCGATCGAAGATCGAAGTTCCCACCCAAGCCGCGAAATGTAAGATCCGGAGCATGTGCTCTCCTCGAGTTCAAGGCCATGGCCGTCCGCGAAGGGTCGTGAATTCTGCTGCCCGAAAATCTTCCAGTGCTGCCCAGATTCCTTTCGGAATCTTGTGGGGTGTCAAGCCTAAGTTGTTGGTTCCTCGAGCAGAGTCTGTGATCAAGGCCAAGAACCGCCTTACTGAAGGGCACGTCGGATGCCAGAAGGGAAGGCCAAGTGCAAGAGCGACCATCCATGATAGGCGGGGATCCATGGAGGGCAAACAGCAGGCGTGTATGGACCACCGAGCGTAGGAACAAAGAATCTCGAGAGAGGTAGAGGGCTACTGATCAACGGAAGGCGAGGACCCTGACTTCAGCATTTTCGCGCGAAGTCCTTCCCGGCTGATGCCGAGAATCTCGGCCGCGTGCGTACGGTTACCGGCAGTGTGTTGAAGGACGACCCGAATCAGTTTCTTCTCCATTTCCGCTAGGGACATGGGTTGGATATCAGCTTCTTGCCGAATCGTCGCCTTGCGCCTGGCGATGCGCTCGTTGAGCGCACTTCGAGGAATTTCTTCTCCCGCTGGGCACATCGCTGCCAGACGGGCCATCTCTCCTTCGAGCTCCCGGACGTTCCCCGGAAACTGATAGGCCAACAGCAACTGCGCGGATTCATTGCTGAGGCGGGGAGGCAGCACGGCTCGCCTTCCGGCGTAGGCTCGCAGGAAATGATCCGCCAGCATTACCACATCGGTGCCACGCTCGCGCAGAGGTGGAACCTTCAGGGTCACAGTGGACAAACGAAAATAAAGATCTTCACGAAAACGCCGCTGTTCAACCTCGCTCTCAAGATCACGGTTTGTGGCGGCAATCACGCGCACGTCGACCTGTTCGGGCTGGGCGGAGCCCACTCTGTTGAAATCTCCTGACTGCAGGATACGCAGCAACCGAGACTGGAGTTCGAAAGGCATTTCAGCGATCTCGTCAAGAAACAATGTGCCGCGGTTGGCAGAGCCGATGAGTCCAACGCGGTCGCGATCGGCTCCGCTGTAAGCTCCACGCACACATCCGAATAGTTCGGACTCGATCAACGTGGCAGGGATAGCCGCGCAGTTCAGAACGACGAAAGGGCCTTTGGCCCGTGCACTGCGGCGGTAAATGGCCCGGGCCAGGAGTTCCTTGCCTGTTCCAGTCTCGCCTTGGATGAGTACAGTCAGTTCTGTGGGAGCAACCTTCGCAAGCGTTTCGAGAACGGCGAACATGCTTGGATCAGCCGTAATGATGCCGTCACTCTCGCCATACATAAGCTCAAGATCGCGAGCTTTCTGACGGGCGCTCTCGATGGCAACCGCCGTGTGCAGGCGGGGCGCCGCCAAAGCGCATATCTCGGACAGCAACTGTTCGTGGCTTTCATTGAAGTGGTTCGAAACTTCCCGATTCTCCAGATAGATGACAGCGAAAGCATCATTCCTAACGATCAGGGGCGCGCACAAAACGGAGCGGAGATGAAACCTCTTCACGCTCTGCTTGTCTCGAAGAACTGACGACTCCAGCGCATCGTGAACCAGCAGCACCCGCCCTTCCTGCACAGCCATTCCTGCGATGGTAGTGCTAATCTCCCTCTCTCGTTCGGCCAGTGTTTCGTTGCGGAAATTGCGTGCGGCGGTGGCGCGAAACTCGCCGTTTTCCCGGGCTACGACGCATCCGCGGTCAGCTCCCAGCGCTTGGATCGTCATGTCGAGAATGTTGGCGAGCAACTCCCCGTAGTCGTGCTCTTGAAGCAAACTTCGGGCAACGCCGTAGAGCAGGTTTGCCCTGTCGGGAGAACTTTGGTTCATTGCTTGATACCCCTGATGCTGGGGCTGGTCATTATCTTCAACCCCAAGCGCCCAAGCAACACGGGAAACCTAGGGTCGCTCCGCAGCGGATCTGCCATTGGGTCGGTGGGCAGATACACCAGGTACTCACAGCGCTCTGCGTAGGCTTTGTCGAGCCAGGCGAAGGCCTCGTTCTTGTCGCCAAGACCTGTATAGACCATCGCAATGTAGAGACTCGGGACGTATCGATTCCCGCTCAACTGCCGCAACTGGGAAATAATTTTATGTGCTGCTGCCGGCCGCCCGGAAACCGCATCGAGATGTCCGAGCAGGGCGAGAAGAGCAGGGTCATTCGGGGCGAATGCCAGAATGGACTGGTAGGCATGCAAAGCCTGTGGGTACATAGCTTGTTGTTCATAAGCGCGACCCACGTTGATGACTGCCACGGCATAGTTCGGATCAAAAGAGAGAGCCGTGAGGTCCGACTCGATACTCTCCCTAAATTGCTTCGCCTGATAGTAGGCCTCTCCCAGCGCAGTGTTGAGCAGAGGAGCCCTTGGTTCGATCGACACCGCACGTTTCCGCTCCCCAATTGCCTGGTTCAAGTCACCCATGGCTGTCAGGTAATAAGCGTAATACTGATGCGCCGTAGCGTAGTCCGGCCGAAGTTCAATTGCTCTCTTGAATTCCTTTTCAGCGTCAGCGTAGTCCCAATCGTACACAAGCGCGGAATATCCCAGCGATACATGGGCCTCTGCGAGTCTTTCATCCAATTCAAGCGCTTTCTGAGCATTCGCCTTGGCTTTGGGGAAGGCTTGGTTCGGCGGTAAGGCTGTATAGGGAAGAGATCCCAACAGCGCATAACAGTCAGCCAAACCAGCGTAGGCGGGTGCATAGGTCCCGTCGTATACGATTGCCTGTTGAAAAGAAGAAACGGCGTCCGTAAGGCTCTGTGTGGTTCGCCGATTCCACAAAAGGCGCCCTTTCAAGTAGGCTTCGTATGCCTTGGGGTCCACGGTATGCGCGAGTTGCGCATCTTTAGGTTGTACATCTTTAGGGAGTGCTGCCAAGATATTCCGTACGATGGCATCTACAAGTACGCCTGTCGGCCCTTTGGGGTCCACCTGGTGTTTATCGCCCACAATGCCCGTCTGGTCTCGGCACAACACAAGTTGATCCGTGACAATCAAATAATCGCCTTCGCGGCGAACTGCACCTGCGAGAACGTAAGTTGGTTTTGGATCGCTATGTTCACAGGCTTGCGCAAGGCTAAGTTCAGACTCTGTTGTAGTTAGTTCGGTCACCCCCAGTCTCTGGGAGTGCAGTTCGCTCAATCGAGTAAAGATCTCTTCTCTCGCGATCTCGGCAAGCGGGCGCGCTTCACGATCGTCACCGAGAGTCTTGAATTGCTGGACAGCCAGCATCACCCTCCGAGGACTGACCCACTCGATGATTCTATTCACACTGTCCCCGCCTCGAATAACGGCGAAGACGACAATCGCGCCAAGCAGCACCGTCACCATCATCCAGAGCCAATTCTGCGGGGGCACCGGCGGTCTCGGGATTCTCTTGCGTTTGGGCGTTGGCGGGAGTGGATGGATGACGCCCGTGTCTTCCTGCAACCCCACTCGCTTTACGATTTCCTGGAATCGCGGATCCGAACGTAGCCTGTCGAAGACAGACCCAACTTTCAGATAGATCAACAACCCGTCGCGCTCCTCAACCGCCTTTTCCAGCCAATGAAAGGCATCATCGATCATTCCCAAGCCGGCATACACGATGACAAAAGCGGTGGGTGGCACGTAGCGGCGTTTTGCTGCAGCATGCAATTCGTGTAAGATTTCGACTGCATCTTCGGTTCTTCCGGCTGCCGCGTACACTTGTCCGAGGTAACCTGACCAAAGAGGTCTTGCTCCGGCGACCGCCAAGGCTTGCTTGAACTCGGCAATCGCCTCGTCGAATCTGCCTTTCCGTCCGAACGCTAGCCCGAGGACAAGGTGAGGGAGCGGCAACCTGGCATCCATGGTTGCGGTTTCGCGAAGCTGCTCAATGGCCTCCTCATTCTGCCCTGAGGCGTAAAGTAGCAACCCTAAGCTAAGGTGCATCACAGGAGACAATGGGCTAAGTTGCCGCGCGGTCTTCGCTTCCACAAAGGCTTCATCGAAGCGTCCCGAAACCGCCAAGTAGGTCGAGTACCAGTAGTGAGCTCCGGAATAACCGCGATTGAGTTCAAGCGTCCGCTTGAATTCCTTCTCCGCATCCTCCCAGGCCCAATCAAAACGGAACTTAACCATCGCCAGCGACAAGTGAGCCTCAGCGTTGGATTCATCGATGCTCAACGCCCGCAAAGCAGCCTCCTTCGCCTTGGGCATGATTTCGGCAGGGGCCTTGAGGCCATATTCCCCTGTACCCATCAGAAGGAGACAGTGAGCCAAACCGGCGTAGGTAAGCGCGGACTGTGGATCGATCTCGATAGCCCGCTGGTAGTACTCCACGGTCTTCCTGAAATCCTCATCGGTCACGTGGTTGTTCCAGTGGTATCGGCCCTTCAAATAGAGGTCGAAGGCTCTGGGGTTGACCGACGCGGATGGCTCGGAACTGTCGGATTCGATCTCGACTGTGTCCAAGAATGAGGGATCTAGGGCAGAGTTGCTCGAAGAAGAAGAACCCGGAGCGACGGCCAACGGTTCACCGGGAGGGTGCAGCCGGGCGTGTATCTCACCGGCGATCGCCATGGCCACTTGTGACTGCAGGTTCAGGATATCGCGGAGGTCCCGGTCGTAACTCTCTGTCCAAAGACGCTCATCCGTCCGGCCTTCGATCAACTCAGCCGTGATACGCACCCGATCACCATCACGACGCACCGAACCCTCTACGATGGCATCTACACTCAATTCACGCGCGATCTGAGGGAGTGTTTTCTGGGTATGTTTGTACCTCGTGGTCGAAGTACGCGAAATGACGCGCAATCCGCCCACCTTTGCAAGTGCTGTGATCAACGATTCCGTTAGTCCATCCGCAAAATACTCTTGCTCGGGGGAGCCCGAAAGGTTCTCCAACGGCAGCACGGCAACGGAGCGAATCGTCGGCGCCCGGGCGCTCGGAGCTGGCCGCCTTTGAGCCGAGTTGCCGGGCTCAATTGCTTCCAGCGCGGCTCGAATTTCGTTAACCTGCTGATATCGCTGGCCCATCTCTTTGCACAGGCAGCGGGAGATGATGGTCGAGAGCGATTCCGGAACGTGACCAGGCAGCGGCAACGGAGCCTCATGCAATATCGCAGCCCCCAGCTCAATAAAGGTGGCGCCTTTGAATGGCATTTGACCACTGGCCATTTCGTACAGCAGCACACCAAAGCTCCAGATATCGCTACGGATATCACTCGGAAAATGTCTCAACACTTCTGGAGGCCAATACGCGGGGGTGCCTGCTATGGCACCCGAACTGTGCTTGCTGTCAAGAGTCTCAAGCGAACCGGGAATCTGGATACGGCGCTGAATCTTCGAAAGGCCGAAATCCAGAAGCTTGATGTGGCCGTCGGGCGTGACCATCACATTGCCACTCTTGAGATCGCGATGGATGACCCGGTGCTCATGCGCGCAGGAGACCGCCTTGGCGATCTCAATACCGTAGGCGACGACGAGTTCGAAAGAAAGTCCCACGCCCTCAGGAATTACACTCGTGAGAACCTGCCCTTCGACGAACTCCATGACAATGCCGGCTTGACTGGGATCATCCACAAAATTCTTGATCCGACAGATATTGGGGTGATCCAAGGAGATTGCGATCCGCGCTTCCTGCTCGAGCTGTCGGCGATCGCCCTCGTCAGGAATCTTGTCTTCGCTAATCAATTTGATGGCGTCTAGACATTGAAGCTTCGGATCCCATGCGCGGTAGACGACACCCATGCTGCTGACAGCCACTAACTCCTGGAGTTGGTAGCGGCCGAAGTATCTCCCCGCGAATGGTGCAGCGCTCGACAATGCGGCAGATGTTAGATCGGGGGCATGCCCAAGTCAAACAATTTTCGGGCCTTGCTGCGGAGCCCGCTTGTAAGCATGACGAGCGCATGGAGATTCAGTTCGGACGGGCGATTCTGGCCAGCCTGGCGAAGGATGCGCAAGCAAGGGGTTATCTTGCGGATTGCTCGCAAAGCCAATGCTGCCCGAGGTGCGCACGCGGGTGATAACTCGGCCTCTTTCTGACCTTATAGTAAAGATGCATCTGCGCTGAAGTGCCATCACTCAATACCCAAACAACCTTGGGAGTAGCGTCGTCAGGCCCGGAATGTATGTAATCAATAACACTCCCATGGACAGTACGGCCACAACCGGCAACACCGAGCGCAGCACTTCACCCACAGGCTTGTGGAAACGATAGGACGACATCAGCAGGGTTCAGTCCAACCGGTGGCATGAGGTATCCAAGTTCCAGATTGCCAAGGAAAATAATTCCCAGACGAATAGGATCAATTCCATAAACTGCTCCCTGGGGCACGAGCAAGGGAACTTCAATTACGATGGCAGGATAAATCTCGATTAGGCAGCCGACAACAGCCATGAAGCCATTGAGCAGCAGCAGAAACAGAAATGACGAATGGATGTTCCGTGTGGTCCATTCGATGGCGCGAGTTGGCACTTCGGCATCAACTCAAATGCTGGTGCATTCCATTCGCTCGGCAATCACGCAGGGCGTTCCACGCGCTCTCGGCCCTACGGCGTCTGGAACACCAGAGCCGTGGCGCGGTTAGGCCGTTCGGGTGAGTGAATTTCGTTTTTATTACGCACCAGAGGGCTCGGTCCAACGTAACTACCGAGAACACGAATGTATGACGTGCCCTGTAGGAATCTTCCTATAATTAGTCTCACCACGCTGGCTATTGGCTAGTCGCGTCGCAATTTAAGGAGAGATCATGCTGAGCAGATTTGGGAAGAATGTCGTTTGTCTACTCGCCCTTGGAATGTTGGCGTCGGCGCAAACCGCGCCCGCCGGAACTCGCATCACCGTGCGTACCGACTCGCAAGTCAATTCTGCCAGTGCGCACGTCGGGCAATCATTTAATGCCAATTTGGTGAGAGATCTGGTGGTCGATGGCAAGACCATCGCCAAGGCTGGCGCGCCAGCCAAAGGCAAGGTCACCTATGCCAAGTCAAGTGGACGGCTTCACGCCCCCGGGCAGGTCACCATTCGGCTCACCTCGATTCAACTCGCGGATGGAAAAACTCTCCCGGTCTCAACCAGCGGCTTTCAAGCCAAGGGCAAGAGCCACACCAAGAGCAATGTAACCAAAATAGGTGGTGGAGCCGCAGCCGGTGCACTCATCGGCGGACTGGCCGGCGGTGGTAAGGGCGCTCTGATCGGCACGGCCGTGGGCGCTGGAGCGGGTACAGGAGTGGCAGTGGCAACGGGTAAGGAAGAGGCTGTGGTCCATGCCGAGACGACAATCACCTTCACTACCACAAGGAACGCTACGACGAAATAAGACGACGGCCCTGAACACCATTGTCAGATCGTTTCGTCCAGAACTGCATGGGGATGGGCACATTGAACCTAGCCACATCTTTGGCGAGATGAAGCACCCTCCCCCCGCCGCTGGCCAAAAAGACCTTCGGTACGATTCTTAAGATGATCAGCGTAAACAAATCCGTCTGGAGGACAAAGGCCGAACAACTTGCTTCCAAAATTGCTCAGTCCTACATGTCCGATCGAGCCCTCAAGTTCCAGACAATCCGACAGTAAGGCCTCCGGCTGGGTCCCGATAAACGCCCAAGTGTCTATAAGAAGGGTGGGCGAGATTTGTGAACTTACGCAGAGGCATCAGGAGGCTGAGCGCTGAGCAGGTCATGGACGTCCGAAATACCACTCTTCGCCCGAGTGAAATGTTGTCCGAATGACGGCAAGCCGGAAGTACTCCTAGCAATTCTCGCGAGGTAGTCGACTGATCGGCGCTTGGAAAAGGCGTCTATCTGTCCCGAATCTCCCAGCGATCCAGCACACTATTCGCACACATACTTGGGTAGGCTAAGAACGGAGGCTCTGATAAGCTTGCCGCATTTAGGAGGAGGCCCGCATGCACCGGGTTCTTGTCTTGCTTGTCTCGTGCCTCTTGCTTCCGATCGCAGCTGCCGGGCAGGCGACGACGCGGATTGCGATTCGCGCGGGAAAATTGATTGATGGAAGGGGCGAGAAGCCGCTGGAAAACCCCCTGATCCAGGTGGAAGGAGACAAGATTATATCTGTTACGGCCGGCGGGAGCGCACCTTCGGGTATGGAGGTGGTGGACCTGGCGAACGCGACAGTGTTGCCTGGATTCATCGACGTGCACACGCATCTGCTCTTGCAAGGCGATGTCACCGCCGAGGAATACGACGCGCAATTGCTGAAGCAGTCGATTCCGTACCGGGCGATTCTCGCGGCACGCAACGCGCAGACTGCGCTATCACACGGCTTCATCGCAATTCGCGACCTGGAAACCGAAGGAGCGATGTACGCGGATGTAGACCTCAAGACGGCAATTGCGAATGGAGAAGTGCCCGGCCCGCGTATGCAAGTGGCCACGCGGGCCATGACGCCAACTGGCATGTACCCGTTGCTAGGCTACTCGTGGGAGTTAAAGATGCCTACCGGCGTGCAGTATGTCGACGGCGTAGACGGCGCACGCAAAGCGGTGCGCGAACAGGTGATGTACGGAGCGGACTGGATCAAATATTACTCGGACCGGCGTGAGCACTTTGGCCCGGATGGCCGGTTGCACTCAAGCGTGAATTTCACCGACGAAGAATCGAGGGCCATCGTCGAGGAAGCACACCGGCTGGGCAAGAAAGTTGCCGCCCACGCCATCGGCAGCGAAGGAATTGCGGCTGCTCTGCGCGCTGGCGTGGACACCATCGAGCATGGCGACGGTCTGACTGAGGTGCTGATGGACGAAATGGCTCGTAAAGGGGTGTATTGGGTACCGACGCTTACTGTAGACCGGAACTTGGCCGCGGTCGGGGACGAGTTTTGGAAGAAGGCTTTCGACTTGCAGCGGGAAAACTTTGCCAAGGCCATCCAGAAGGGGGTCAAGATTGCCTTGGGTACGGACGCAGGCGGGTTCGACTGGAAAAAAGTCAATCAAGCTAAGGAATTCGAATATTACGTCCAGTACGGCATGACACCAATGCAAGCGATACGGGCGGGAACATCGGTTGCCTCGGAACTGCTGGGCTGGAGTGACACAGCCGGAACCGTCGAAGCCGGGAAGTGGGCGGATCTTGTGGCAGTGAGCGGCAACCCCCTCAAAGACATTACGGAACTGCAGAAAGTAAAATTCGTGATGAAAGGTGGCGTCATTTTCAAAAACGAAATGAGACAATGAGTTGGCTCGGAGCCAGCTTGCATCGTCGGGGCTGCAGCAGGCCTGCATACCGGGGCTCATAGAGACTGTAGAAGTTCTTGTGTGGCATCGGAACCTGATTAAGACTACTTGTTCCGAGTGTCCCGAGGAATAATTGCCTATCACCACACTCGCATCTCGTCTCGCGGAGGAGTTGATCCGCCAACTGTTACTCAGGTATTGAAAATCTGTCTGAAAAGCTTCTTATCAGTTCGCGTGGGAACTTCGACAGTTGCACTCTCCTGCAGAACAATGGAATGACCCACGGCGCTCGATTTGCGCTTCTTTCCCAGCATTGTCTTCTGTCTTGGTGTGCCCTGAACAGGCCAAGACGGCTTCTGCGTCGAGAGATTTGCTTTGGTGGGTTAACGGGAGTCGCACGAAAAACTCTTTCCCACCATAGGGGAAAAAGACCTACGTAAGGGCACGTGGGTCAAGGTCGCCCACGGTGCGCCGCGTGTGCGGGCGAAGCGACTTGACCTATACACTCCCACAAAGCGGCTCAGACCTCGAGTCAATGAGATCCTCGTCCATCCCTGCTTCTGCTGATTTGCCTGCTTAAAGCTGGGAAAATCATTCTAAGCACGAACGGTTCAGAATTACCTCTGGGGCGGGGTTGCAGCGCGCCTCGGGACACAGGCAGCCGATGGTCGAGAGTGCAGCCGGTGACAAAGACGCCTCTGTTTGCAGTTGCAAATACTCCAGTAGCCTCGTCGTTGTACCAACTCGCCGGTATGCGCGTTCCTCCAAGGAAAGTGGCAAATTGGAGCTTGCCCTCCGAAGCGCCAAGCTGGATGAGAGTAGAGTCATTCCCCGCTTGGAGATGCGAGTAAATCGCTGTCCGGGTAGTTTGGAAATCCTTTGAGCCACTTCTGCCCGATACAAATATCGAACTCGGGATTCCTGCAGACACAGACAACAGAGCATCATCACCGTGACCGCCCAGCCGCCTTGCCCACACCACTTCCGGGGGCTTGGTGGCGAAGTGTCTGCCACTTATTTTTACGACAAAGCCGCCGCCCAGTTGCCCAACACTTGCGCCTTTGACGGGAAAATCCGGAGAATTTGTTGTTCCGACAACGTAAATATCTCCACGCGAATCGAGGGAGATGCCCGCTAGGTCCTCTGTTCCAGAACCGCCGATGCGAACACCAAATGGCTCGGTTTTGCCTGTCGGATCAAATCTAATGACAAAACCGTCAGTTGCACCAAGTGCGCCGAAGCGGGCCAGTCGTAGATTTGGCCAATTAGCTGAATCCGTGTTGCCCGAAACGTAGACCGTCCCATCGGGAGCCACGGCGATCCCGCTGACCCGGTCGTTGCCGTTTCCTCCGATGTAGGTGCTGTAAAGAAGTCTGCCAGACGTCACGTCAATGGCAGAGAAAAAGCCGTTGGCGGAGCCGTCCAGCCTCGGTTGGAGTGCCGATGGGGTAACCGGAAAATCAGGAGAGCGTGTGTCCCCTCCAACATAAACTGTCTCGCCGTCTGGAGCTAAAGCGACAGCAGTCGCACCGTCCTCGCGGCTTCCACCCAGGTACGTCGCATATTCCACTCGAGAACCATCTGGACTTAATTCCGCCAAGAACCCGTCACATTCGTCGATTTTGTCAGTTCCGGGCGCCTTCCGAATCACAGCGGACTGCGTGACCGGAAACGCGGATGAGCAAGTGGCCCCCACAACATAGGCACGCCCTCTGGAATCGACCGCCACTGCCTTTGCACTGGACCGGAAGTTTCCGCCAATAAAAGATGAATACAGAAGGCGGTCTCCCGTTGCACTGATTTTGCTTACGAAGCCGACCCAATCGTTGTTGTTTACGCTCGTTGTGGTGCTGAACGCACCCGGCGTGACCGGAAAATCGGGCGATGGCGTATGACCTACAACGTACGCAGCCCCAGACTTGTCGACTGCAATTCCCGACGCACAGTCCTTGTCGCGGCCACCCAGGAATGTGCCGTAAACGAGTTGAGGCGCAATCTGTGCAGCATGACTGCTGCCGATGAATAAAGAGAGAAATAGGCCCCCAAGAACGCGGCCGATACACATATTCACAGTTAGACAATTGGCATTTCGCGCTTGTTCCCGTTCCGCGAACGATGACTTTCTTGTGAACGTTGAGCCTCCCAGACACCTCTAGCTACTCATCTCATTCCTTCGGCAGCCGGTTCGCGATGAAATCCGATATGCGGCTAGCCGCGGGAGGATCCATGTTGGCCAAGACAGCGATAACATAGCCGGGTCCGGGGCAGATTTCCAGGTCGCCGTTCATTCCTGGTGCACCGCCACCATGTCCAAAACATCGCGTGCCATTGATCGTTTGGTCCCCAAACCCGTATCCGTATCGGCCCCGCGGAGTGTCAACTTTTCCCGTGGTCAGCATTTCCCTGTACTCCGGTTTCAGCAATGTATGGTTCTGGAGGGCGTTCGCGAAGCTTAGGAGATCGTCCACAGTGGAGTATCCGCCCCCGGCTGAAGTGCCGCGATGGGGCAATGTGTCGTTGTTTGCATGCCATTGGCCGTTGCTCCCCATTTTGGTATATCTTACGCTCCGGTCCGCTACTGCCTGATCTTCCGGTTCCGAGCCGGTTGACGTCATACCCGCAGGTTCATAAATGTGCTTCCGCGCGTAGTCATAGTAGTTCTCTCCACTCGCTTTTTCGATGACTACGCCGAGCAGAACAAAACCGTAGTTGCTGTACTCCCACCGGCTGCCGGGTTCGAATTGAGGCCCACGCCCGCCATACCGTTTCACGTAGTCCTGCAACGTGCGCAGCTCTAGTCGGTGAGCGTCAAATTCAGGACCGAAGATATCCCCGGTACACCCGGTATGCGTCAGCAGCTGCTTGATCGTAACCTTCGTCGCAATCTCTTTATTCGGATAGTCTGTTAGATACTTTCCCAGCGGGTCGTCGAGCCGAAGCTTGCTGATGAATCTCGGCGGTGACAGCCGGACTAAGCAGAGCAAAGCTGCGACTGAAGACAGTGAACTCGGGGGTGACCTCGGCATCGAAGTGGGTGAAGCGGCGGTACACCCGGTTGCTGCGCAGTTCCCGTTCCAGATCGCGGAAGCTCCAACCTTTCATGTGCTTCATGACACAACAGCGCAGCAGGCGATCGGGGGCCATGCCCCGGCGACCGGTACGAGGGGAACGGGGGCTACGTTTCGCCCAACACTGGCGGACCAAGTCGACTAAGGCGGGATCGTCCAAGAGTTGATCGACGGGATCGAGCAAATCGTCTTTGAGCAGGGCGGCTTCAACCCTCCTGAACAGCGCGCTGCTCAGCGCGCACTTCCGGATTGCCGACTTGAACGAAGCCGCTTGCACGGCGGACGCTACCGCGTGTATAACCTGAGCATCTGAATTGCCTAGCACGATGGACGGCCCGGCGCTAGGATGGGGCAGACGAACCCGAGCGCATACATCGATGAGCATCAATAACGTGGTCGTCGCACAACTCCTCTTCTTACAATGGTTTCCAAGCTGAAACCGATTCGATTCCCATAGCGCCCCGCGTCCGCTGCAATCGCAGGCGGCTCCCTTCAAGTCGTTGTATCAAAAGCGACCGCCGCAGATTCTGACGAGGCTACTAATTTCTCCTCTGCGGTCGCTTCTGATACAACACTAGGACAACTCGGGAATTAATGGTCACAAGGGC
>Ga0207646_10001178_pt1 | contig 33000 bp, 34 predicted proteins | sample KBSK5502metaG_FD_184343 | JGI IMG/M metagenome (GOLD analysis project Ga0207646, IMG submission 184343) | Corn, switchgrass and miscanthus rhizosphere microbial communities from Kellogg Biological Station, Michigan, USA - KBS K5-50-2 metaG... | ecosystem: Host-associated > Plants > Roots >... | reverse complement strand
GCTGTGGCCGCCCCAGCGGTAGGTGACGGCCTCGACGCAGCTCGGGCCCTCGCCGCGGCGGGCGCGCGCCACGGCCTCGCCAAGCGCGTCGTAGACGGCCAGGAGGTCATTGCCGTCCACTCGCACCGCGGGGATTCCGTAGGCCCGCGCGCGCGCGGTCACCCCCTCGCCTGCGGTGGTGCGTGACTGGTCGGTGGAAAGCGCGTACTTGTTGTTCTCGCAGACGAAGATGAAGGGCAGCGTCCACACCGCGGCGAGGTTCATGGTCTCGTGGACGACACCCTGGTTGGCCCCGCCGTCCCCGAAGAATGAGAGCACGACCCGGTCCGTGCCCCGCAGCTTGGCGGCCAGGGCCGCACCGGCGCCGAGCGGGACGCCGGCGGCGACAATGCCGTTGGCGCCGAGGATATTGAGGTCGAGCGCGGCGATGTGCATGGAGCCGCCCAGCCCGCGGCAGTAGCCCGACTCGCGCCCCATGAGCTCGGCCATCATGAGGTCGAGCCGGGCGCCCTTGGCGATGCAGTGGCCGTGGCCGCGATGGTTGCTGATGACGGAATCCTCGCGGGTGAGGTGGGCGCAGGCGCCCGTCGCCACCGCCTCCTGCCCGACGTAGCTGTGGGCTGTGCCCTTGACGAGCCCCGCATTGAAGAGCTCCACCGTCTTCTCGTCGAAGCGGCGTACGCGGACCATGACCTGATAGAGGCGCTTCAGCGTCTCGATGTCGATCGTCACGGGTTCCTCCATGCCGGGCGGCTCCGGGGCGGCCCGAAGGGCGTCAGATTGCGAGCGCTTCGCGGAGCACCTCGGCCGGATGCTTCGCCCGGCGCTCCGCCAGGTGGGCGATCTGCTGGCGGCAGGACATGCCCGGCGCGACGATCTCCGTGTCCTCGGACGCGGCGTGGACGGCGGGCACGAGCCGCCGGTTGCCCAGCGTGACCGAGACGTCGTAGTGCTCCTTCTCGAATCCGAACGAGCCCGCCATCCCACAGCAGCCCGAATCCACCTCGGTCACGTCGAATCCCGCCCACTGCAGCGCCTGCACGGTGGCGGCCGTCCCCACCAAGGCTTTCTGGTGGCAGTGGCCGTGGAGCAGGGCCCGGCGCCGGCCGTCGCGGAAGCGCAGTGACAGGCCCTGCTGCCGTTCCCTCAGCAGGAACTCCTCGAGGAGAAAGCTCGACCGCGCGACGGCGCGCGCCGCTTCGGTGCGGACCAGCTCTGGCGTCTCGTCCCGCAGCGTGAGCAAGCAGGAAGGCTCGAGTCCCACGATGGAGACGCCGCGCGCGACCCACGGGTGGAGGCGCTCGACGTTCCACTCGGCATGCGCCTTGGCCTCGGCCAGCATCCCCTTCGAGATCAGCGGCCGCCCGCAGCATTTCTTGTCCGCCAGCTCGACGCGGTAGCCGCCGGCCTCCAGCAGCTCCACGGCGGCCCGGCCGATCTCCGGCGTATTGTACGTCACGAAGGTGTCGTGGAAGAGCAAGACGCTGCCCCGCGGAGCATCCAGGCGCGGGCGCCGGCGATCGAACCAGTCGGTGAAGGTCTCGCGGGCGAAGGCCGGCAACGGCCGGCGGCTGTCGATGCCGAAGAGCCGCTCCATCAGCAGGCGATTCGGCCGGGATCGGGCGATCCAGTTCGACAGCGGCGCCAGGCGCGAGCCGAGCCGCGAGAGCGGCGCGATGCGGCCGAAGAGGCGGTTCCGCAGCGGCAGGCCGTTCACCGAATAGTAGTGGTGAAGGAACTCGTACTTCATCTTCGCCATGTCCACGTTGGACGGGCACTCGGCCTTGCACCCCTTGCACTCGAGGCAGAGATCCATCACCTCGAAGAGGCGGTGGCCGGCGAGGTCCGTGGGCGGCACCTTCCCCGACAGCACGGCCCGGAGCGCGTTGGCGCGGCCGCGGGTCGAGTGCTCCTCGTCGCGCGTGGCCATATACGACGGGCACATGGTGCCCTCGAGCTTCTTGCGGCACACCCCGACGCCGTTGCACATCTCAACGGCGGCCGCGAACCCGCCCTGAGCGGAGAAATCCAGAAGGGTCTTGGGCTCCCAGGTCTTGTACGCGGTTCCGTAGCGGAGGTGCTCGGTGATGCCCGGGCTCGAGACGATATTGCCCGGGTTCATCAGGTTGCGCGGATCGAAGGCCGCCTTCAGCTCCTGGAACGCCGTGAAGATCGCCGCCCCGTAGACGCGCTCGAGGAACGGGCTGCGCGCGCGGCCGTCGCCGTGCTCGCTGGAGATCGCGCCGCCAAAGGACAGCACGAGGTAGAAGATCTCGTCGGCCATGGCGCGCACCTGCTCGAGCCCACGCTGGGTCTTGAGGTTGATCAGCGGGCGGATGTGCAGGCAGCCCACGGAGCAGTGCCCGTAGTAGGCGCCCTGTGCGCCGTGCTTGGCCATGATCTCCCGGAAGCGCGGGACGAACTCCGGCAGATGTTTGGGATCGACCGCCGTATCCTCGACGAAGGCGATGGGCTTGGACTCGCCCTTGGTGCCGAGGAGCAGCCCGAGGCCGGCCTTGCGGAGCTTCCAGATGGACTGCTGCTCGGCGGAATCGTAGGCCAGGTGCGAGGCGTAGCCGAAGCGCTCGCGGGCGCGCCGGGCCTCGAGGGCTTCCACCTTGCCCTTGACCTCCGTCTCCGTGTCCCCCGAGTACTCCACGATCAGGATCGCGGCCGGGTCGCCCTGGACGAAGCCCATGCGCTTGGACTGCTCGATATTGCCTCGGGCGAGATCGAGGATCATCTTGTCGGTCAGCTCCACCGCGTAGGGCCCCGTCTCGAGGATGGCTTGGGAGGACTCGAGCGCTTCCTGGATGTCGTGGTAGTGGATGACGTCCAGCGCCGTGGCCTTGGGGCGGCGCACCAGCCGGACTTTGGCCTCGACCACCGTGAGGAAGGTGCCCTCGGAGCCCACGATGAGCCGCGCCATGTTGAGCGGCCGGTCCTTGACGAGCTCGTCGAGGTTATAGCCGCACACGCGCCGCCAGTGCTTCTGCGGGTAGCGGGTCGCGATCTCCTCGCGGTATTGGTCGCGGATGCGCGCGATCTCTCGATAGATCTGGCCTTCCAGCCCCGGCGACTGCATCTTCGCCCGGAACGTCTCCGGCGTGACCTCGCCGAACACGGCGCGGCTGCCGTCGGCCAGGATCGTGCTGATCTCGAGCACGTGCTCGATGGTGAGGCCGTAGGCGATGGAGTGGGCGCCCCCGGAGTTGTTGCCGATCATGCCGCCGAGGGTGGCGCGATTGGAGGTCGAGGTGTCGGGCCCGAAGAGCAGCTCCATCGGGCGCACGTGATGGTTCAGCTCGTCCTGGACCAGTCCCGGCTGCACCCGCGCCCAGAGCCCTTCGGCATCGACCTCGAGGACCTTCGCCATGTAGCGCGAGAAGTCGAGGACCACCGCGCGGTTCACCGTCTGGCCCGTGAGCGAGGTGCCGCCGCCGCGCGGCAGCAGCGGCACCTGCTGGCGATTGGCGATCTCGATCGCGGCCTGCACGTCGCCCGCGTGCCGTGGGATGACGACCCCGATGGGCTCGACCTGGTACATCGAGGCGTCCGTGGAGTAGAGCAGCCGCGAGTAGGAGTCGAAGCGGACGTCGCCTTCGACATCGCGGCGCAGTTCCGCTTCGAGGTCGTTCATGATGGGGATTATACTATGGTGGTGCTGGGCTTCCGGATCGCGCTGCTCGTCGTGCTCCTTGCCGCCCCCGCGGCGGCGGCGCCCTCGGCGCCTCCCCTCGCGTTCAAGCGGTTGGACGGCGCGGGCGAGTTCGATTCACGCGCGCTCATCGGCAAGAAAGTCCTGGTCGTCCGCTTCCAGGCCTCCTGGTGCAAGGTGTGCGCGGCCGAGGCGGCCGACGTTCAGCGGATCTCGGAGAAATATCGGCTGCTCGACGTCGAGGTCGTCGGCATCCACGTCCAGGACACGGCGCCGGATGCCCAGCGCTTCCTCAAGGCCCACGGCGCCACGTACGCGGCGGGTCTCGATCCCAAGCTCAGCATCGCCAAGCGCTTCGGGTTCAAGGGCACGCCCTATACCGTGGTCATCGACAAGCGCGGCGAGATCGTCAGGCGCATCCACGGCCGGGCGGACGCGAAGGCCCTGGCCCGCGTGCTCGATCCGCTCGTCAAGCCGGCTCCGACGCGCACGCCGCCCGCCCGCCTGCAGTAGCGCGTGGATCTCCCGCTCTTCGCGCGAGGCGCAGCCATTGGGTTTTCCATCGCCGCGCCGGTCGGCCCCATCGGCGTGCTGTGCATCCGGCGCACCCTGGCCGACGGCCGGGCGGCGGGCTTCGTCTCCGGCCTCGGCGCCGCCGCGGCCGACGCGGTCTACGGCGGCATTGCCGGCTTCGGCCTCACCGCGATCTCCTCGCTGCTTCTGACCCGCCAGGGCGTGCTGCGCCTCATCGGCGGCGCTTTCCTCTGCTACCTGGGGGCGCGGACGTTCTTTTCTCGGCCGGCCCCGGGCGGCACCTCCCTGTCGGGCGCCGGCCTGACCCGGGGCTTCGGCTCGACGTTTTTGCTCACGCTGACGAATCCCACGACCATCCTGTCGTTCGCCGCCGTCTTCGCTGGCCTCGGCGCCGTCGGGCCCACGCGGGGACTCGGGTCGGCCGTCACGCTCGTGTCCGGAGTGTTCCTGGGATCGGCGCTCTGGTGGCTGACGCTCAGCCTGGGCGTGGGAGTGCTGCGCGCGAGGCTCACCTTGCCCGCGCTCGGCTGGGTCAACCGCCTGGCGGGGCTCGTCATCCTGGGCTTTGGCGTCGCGGCGCTGCTCGCCGCGCGGTGGGCGCCGTAAGCCCTAGGGCTTCAGCATCACCTTGATCGCGCGGTCTTCCTTCTTGTCGAAGATCGCGTAGCCCTTGGGCGCGTCGCCGAGCGGGATGGTATGGGTGATGATGCGAGTGGGCTGGAGCCGGCCCGTCTGAATCAGCGGCATCAGCGTCGTGATGTAGTTGCGCGCGTTGCAGATGCCCATCCGGAGCGTGAGGTCCTTGAAGAAGGCTTCGCGCGCGGGGAACCCGATGGATTGCTCCACATAGACGCCCGCCGAGGAGACCGTCCCGCCCGCCCGCACCGACTGGATGGCCTGAGCGAAGGGCGTCTCGTGCCCCACGCACTCGAGCACAGCGTCCGGGCCGCGGCCCGCCGTGAGCCCGCGCAGCTGCTCCGCCGGCTCGCCGCGATCAAGGCTCACCGGGATGCCGCCCAGCTCTTCGGCCAGCTTGAGCCGGTAATCCACGCGGTCCACCACGAAGACGCGGCTCGGCCCGAAGAGGTGGGCCGACTCGAGCGCCAGCAGGCCGACGGGGCCGGCCCCGAAGACGGCGACGGTGTCGCCCGGCCGGATGCCGGCGTTCTCGGCGCAGACATAGCCCGTCGAGAGGATGTCGCCGAGGAAGAAGACCTCTTCGTCGCGCATATTAGCCGGCACCTTCTCGCACATGTAATCGGCGAACGGCACGCGGATGGCCTCGGCCTGGCCGCCGGGATACTGCTTGCCGAAGCGGCCGCCGAACACCGCGCGCCCGGTAGTGGAACACTGCGTGGGCAGCCGCATCCGGCACCATTCGCACTGGCCGCAGGAGATGGAGAAGGGAGCCAGGACGCGGTCACCCTGCTTCACCTTGGTCACGGCGGCGCCCACCTCCTCGACGATCCCCATGAACTCATGGCCCATGACGACGCCCGGCTCGATGCCCGGCACGCGCCCGTGGTACTGGTGGAGATCGGAGCCGCAGACGGCGCTGGTGGTGATGCGCACAACCACGTCGGTCGGGGCGGTGATCGTGGGGTCGGGCACCGACTCGACACGCACATCGCCGGTTCCGTGGAGCGTGATGGCCTTCATGACAGTCCTCCGCTTCTCCGCAGCATTTCGTAGCGTATGAGCGCCGCGCCGCCCCGGACCGTGGCGTCCTTCTCGAGCGTCAGCACTTCGAGGCGCGTCCCGGCAACGGCCTTGGCGAAGGCGTAGCGCTCGAGGCTGGCGCGGATCTCCTTCTCCAGGGGCTTGAGCGACTTGGCGACGCTGCCGGCGAGCAAGAGCCGTTCGGGGTTGATCCCGTTGACGATGACGGCCAAGCCGGCGCCCAGGGCCTCGAGCGTCTCGGACACGACCTCGCGCGCCGCGACGTCGCCGCTCGCGGCAAGCTCGAACACTTCCTGCGCGGCAACGCGGCGGCCGAGCCGTTCAGAGCCCATCTCGGCGATGTCCGTTCCCGACACATAGGCCTTCAGGCAGCCGCGCCCGCCACAGATGCACGGCCGGCCGTCGAAGTTCACCGGCACATGCCCGAGCTCGCCGCCGAAACCTCCATGTCCCCGGTGCAGCCGCCCGTCGAGGACGATGCCGCCGCCGACTCCCGTGCCCAGGGCGAGCAGGACGAGCGAGCGCGCACCCTTCCCCGCCCCGAACATCCATTCCCCGAGGGCCAGCACGTTGACGTCGTTGTCGACGAAGACGGGCACGCCCAGGCGCTTCTGGATGGTCTCGGCCAGCGGCATCGAGGCCAGCTCGGGCACGTAATGGACGTCCGTGCCGATGGTGCCCGTCTCGGTGTTCACGGCGCCCGGCACCCCGATGCCTATTCCTGCCAGCCCCACTTCGTGACGGCGCGCCGTCTCCTGGAGCCGGCGCAGCAGGTCGAGCAAGGTCACCATGGCCGTGCCCGGGCCGAGCTTGTGGGTGGGCTCGCGGAAGTGGCCGAGCACCTCGCCCTCGGCGGTGACGAGGCCGGCCGCCATGGTCGTGCCGCCCAGATCCACGCCGATGGCCAGCCCCGGCATCAGGCCGCGCTCCAACAATTGCCGAAGTGAGCGAGGCGAATCGCCTCCTGCGCCACGGCCTCCCGCGCGCGCGGGTCGGTCAGCCCGGCCAGCTCCGTCTCACGCTGCTTGCCGTAGCGGCTGTAAGCGAGGTCATCGTCGAAATGGCCGGGATGGGTCATGAACTCAGTGACACCGCCCGGCAGCGAGGCCAGATGCTCGAGCACCCGCTCGGCGGACCAGTAGGGGTCGGGCCCCGACTCGCCCATGAAATGATCGGGCGTGCGCAGCGTGAGCCGTCGCGCGGCCGCACGTACCCCGTCGTCCTGACTCCGCACCGGCACCTTGATGGCCCGGGCGAAGTCCAGCACCAGCTCGAGGATCGGCTCGTGGCGGCCAATATGATGATGGGTGTCGAGATGGGTCGGGAATCGTCCCATGATCTTCCGGAATTCGTCAATCTGCGTTCCCAGTTCAATCCGGGCTTCATCTTTGCTGGCCCGCTTCGCCGCCTCCCGGGCGTCGCGGACGAACGTGCCCTCGGCGTCCACGAGCGACGGCACGCGCTTGGGATTGGCCACCGGCGCGCCGAGGGTCAGATTCATGTGAAGCCCGACGCCGAGCTCCGAGGCCTTCAGCTCGTCGACCAGCGCCGGCTCGAGAGGGCGGTTCACGATCAGGGTCGTGCTCGTCACGATCCCGCTGGCGCCCGCCTCCAGGATCCCGCGGCTCACGCCGCGCGTGAGGCCGAAGTCGTCGGCGTTGACGATGAGCGTCCGGGAGGGCTTCATCCCTTGCGCGCACCAGGCCGAACGCCCTGCACGACGAATCGCTCCACCGTCGAGGGCAGCCCGACCCGCGGCAGCGCGCCTTCGACGTCGAGCGCGCGGATGTGGTCGAGCCGCTCGTAGCCGATCCGCGGGAAGCTCTGCGTCTCGCGCGCCAGTACCGAGGCCTCGAGCCCCGCGCCCTGCAGCCGCGCGAGCGCGCCCTTGAGGCCCAGGAAGGCGAACATGGTGAAGATCAGCCGCCCGCCATCGGCGAGGTGCGAGGGCGCGCCGGCGATCACACGGTCGAGCAGATCCCAGCCGTCCACGCCGCCATTGTCCGCCGCGGCCGCGGGGTCGTCGCGATCCCGCCCGGGCGGCGTCGGCATCTGGGGTGGGCTCGTGCAGATCAGATCGAAGCGGAGATCGGCGACCGGCGCGAAGGCGTCGCCGAGCCGTATGTCCACCTTGTCGCCCACGCCATTGAGCGCGGCGTTCTCGCGCGCGCAGCTCACGGCCGCGGGAACGATGTCGGTGGCGACGACCCGGCAGCCGGCCCGCGCCGCCAGCACGGCCGCGAGCCCGATGCCAGTGCCGATCTCAAGCACGCGCTCGCCCGGCCGGAAGACCAAGTGGCGGCAGAACAGGAGCGAGCCCGCCTTGGGCGGCTGGACGCCGGCGGCAACCTTGAAGAGGCACCCCGCGTAGAGATAGAGGAGCTGCCCCGCGTCCTGGCTCACGCGCGCCTCTAGCCTTTGCCCAACACCCGCCGGAAGTACAGCCGCAGCGCTTCCTTGAGCTGGGCGCGGGCGCCCGCGGCCGTCTGAGCGTCCTCGAGCTGCTCGAGCTCGAGCTGGAGCGGCACGCCTTCCTTCTTGACGCCGTCCAGCTCGGCCGTGAGGCCGCAGCGCTCGTCAGATTCGGTGAAGACAACCTTGGCGCGCGTGAAGCTCTTGTCGTCCTGGGCAATCTGCTCGATGGTCTCGGTGAGGAGGCGCTTGATCGCCTCCTGGTCCGGCGCCGGGACCGTTGAGAACGCGGCGGTCAGGCGGATCTCGGCCATGATGTCTCCCGGCCTACTTGGCGTCGTAGATTTTCAGGATGTCGGCATGCGCCCTGGCGGCGTTGGCCCGGATGGCGAAGCTAATGGCCTCGCGCACCTCGTCTTCGGTGGCGCCGGCGGCCCTGGCACCTGCCAGGTCGCGCTTGGCTCAGTGGGTGTTGCCGACGGCCAGATTGGCCGCGAGGTAGCACAGGCTGGCCGTCTTGGCATCCAGGACGCCCTTCTTGAACTTCCACGACGCGATGACTCGCTCTTCCATCAATCGTTCTCCTTTTCACTTTGCTCCCTCTCCCCTCTGGGGAGAGGGCCGGGGTGAGGGGTGGGACACGCCCCCGGCGGCGAACTCGAAGGGGTGCAGCCGGCAGCTCCAGACGCCCCCGTCGTTCTGAATCAGGAAGCAGACGCGGACGCGGTCGCCGCGGCGCTCCGTCCAGAGAAACACGCTGGCGTCTTCCGCCTCGCCGCATTCGTCGCACACCCACGCCGTCGCGAAACACTCGGGCGCCGCGAGTGCCGCGGCGTGCGCCTCCGAATCGACGTACAGGGGGAGCGCGTCGGGGATGAACGCGCCGATGTCGGGGAAGTACGGGAGCAGCGGCCGGGCCGGCGCCCCGCGCCAGGCTTCGAGCAGGGGGAGCACGGGCGTCTCCGCGCGCGCCGAGACGAACTGCATCTCGTCGGTGAGGTCTCCCTCGACGAGCATCACGTCGGCCAGGAACTTTCGCAGATCGTCGAGGTCGGCCTGACCGCGGTAGAGGCGCCCGGCGAAATCGCCGCGCTCGGCGGGCGCGAGCAGGAAGTACGGGGAGGCTGGTGACAGCTCGAAGGCGGGCCCGGCGATGGCGTAGACGCGCCCGCCGTCCGGCCGTTGGCCCGCGCCATTGTGCCAGATCAGCGTGGCGGTTGCTCCGGGCTGGATCCACTCAGGGGTGTCGGCCATTGGGCGCCCTCGACGACGCCCAAGTGTATCACGCGAAAACGAAGGCGGATTATCGGACGATCAGTCGGCGGCGGAGATCGGCGACACCCGCCGAATCATCTCGACAATACCCTTGTCGTCGAAGTACAGCACCCATCCGAGCGGGTAGACCCAGGCTTCCTTCGCCTTGGCCCGGATCGCCGGCCAGTGTTGCTCAGACAAGGCCGCCATCAGCGCCGGGTCGATGGTCTGCTCCCTCGGGTCCTCCAGCAGCACCTTGACTTCCTCGGGCGAGCTCCCCGGCGTCACCTGCTTCCAGAATCGGAAGTCGCTGAACCGGGTCGTCTGCTGCAGCTCGGGGTGCTCGCGCAGATACTTGGAGATGCGCGAGTCGATCTGGTCCTCCCAGTACCGCTTCTCCTCGAAGTTGGGCCCGCGCCCGTTGACCTCGTAGGAGCGCACGACGAGGAACTCCTGGGCGAACGGCCCCCGCGTAGTCCGCTCCACGACCTCGGTCGAGAGGCATCCGACCGCCGCCAGCGCGATCACGCTCCCGCACACCAGCCGTGCCAAGGCTCGCATCAGGCCTCCATTATATGAGAGCCGACTCCAGGACGATGCCTCTATCGATGACCCGCGCGGCGCGCCCGAGGACCGCTGCCAGCGCGGCCGGCACTTCCGGCGCTTCGGCGAGCTGGCGCAGGACGTCGATCAGCCGCCGCATGGCGCGGACGAGGTCGCCTTCGTGCCCGCCGAAGGATTCCTCCACGATGCCTCCCCAATCATCCTCGCCCGAGGCCCACCGAAACACCGAGGGCATGAAGCCGGTGGAGAGGCCCACGGGCATCGGCAGCTGGTGCCGGCGCTGGACCTCGAGGATCCGGGTGGCCACGGATTCGAGCTCATGGAGCTTGCGCTTGAGCTTGGGCCGCTTCTTGAGGAACAGCCGCGCGACGGCCGAGTCCCCGGAGCGCGATTCCTCGATGAGGCAGGAGCACAGCGTGGCGGCCTCGGGCAGCGTGGCGTCGTCCAGAATGCCGCGGTCCACGATCTCGGCGACGAGCAGCTCGTTGTCGTGGCGGAGGCCGGAGATCAGCTGCCCTTTGGCCAGCAGCTTGCCGTCCTGCACGGCGCCGAAGCGCTCGAGCACTTCGACCACGCGCAGGAATTCCTGCCAGTAGGCGTTGCGGAAGGCGTCGAGCATCTGCTGCTTCTGGGCCAGAGTCCGGTCGAGTGTCTCGAGGCCTTTCCATGCCTGGTCGCACTTGGGCTGCGAGCCCCACGGGCAGCGGTGGCACTCGACGGCGGCCAGCGCCGCCTCGGGGCCCTGGTTGCGCTCGCGCTCGATCAGGTCGGGCACCGAGACCTGCGCCATCTGCTCCGCCAGCCATCGCGTCCGCTGCTGCCAGTCGCGCGGCAGGTGCAGCGGCGGCGTCTGCCAGAAGATCTTCTTGATATTGCCTTCCTTCAGCTGGACCGTGCCCCCGTGGGGCAGCAGCACCTGCACGAGCGTCCGGTGGCGCCGGCGGTCCGTGCCGCAGATGAGCCCCAGGCTCGCGCCGCTCTTGCGCCGGACGAGGGCGAGCCGGCCGGGCTCGGCCTCGCCCACCGAGCGGCCCCGCCGGCCGCCGCGGCCGCGGGACATGCGAGCCGCTTCGACATCGGCGCGCAGCGTCCGGTACCGGCCAATGCGCGAGAAGTCGCCGCACGGCGCCTGGAAGCGGCGGGCGTCCTCGACCGCCATCTCGAGGCTCCGCACCTCGGCCTCGAGCCCGCGCATCTTCTTGAGGTTCTGGTACTGGCCGAAGGAGGACTCGACGGTGCGCCGGATCGTGGCCAGGTCGCTTCCCGTGGAGAGCAGCAGCGCCACCGAGCCATAGCCCAGCTTGAACTGGCTCACGACGGGCTCGGGCGGCCCGTCGACCACGCGCTTCATGTCGTCGAGGCCATCACGCACGTCCAGCGCCATCACGCACTTGCCCTCGGGGTCGATGCCGCGCCGCCCCGCCCGTCCCGCCATCTGCGTCAGCTCGTTGTGGGTGAGGCTGCGGAAGCCGCGATCCGTCCGCTTCGTCAGCGACTGGAGCACGACGCACTTGGCCGGCATGTGGATGCCGAGAGACATGGTTTCGGTGGCGAAGACCACCTTGCACAGCCCGCGCTCGAAGAGCAGCTCGATGAGCCGCTTGACGCTCGGCAGGATGCCGGCGTGGTGGAGCCCCACGCCCATGCCGAGCGCCTGGAAGACCGTCTGGTTGAGCGGGGACTCGGCGATCGTCGGGTTCTCGTTGATCTGCTCCCGGATCGACTCGTCCACCTGGCGCTGCTGCTCCTTGGACAGCAGCGGCTTGCCCTCGGCCAGCACCGTCTCCATCGCGCGCTCGCAGCCCGCGCGGCTGAAGATGAAGTAGATCGCCGGCAGCCAACCCCGGCTCTCCAGCTCGTCCAGCATCACCGTCGGGTCCACGACCCGCCGCGTGTACCAGCGGCCGCGGTCGTTGTACCCGCCGTCGCGCTCCTCGCCGAGCAGCCGGACCTTCCCCGCCCGGACGGCATCGTAGGTGTGGACCTCGCCCGACAGGTCCGCCACGAGGTACTGCAGCGGCACCGGCCGGTGGGGATGGATGATCGGCGCGATGGGCCGGTGAACGAGCGAGATCCAGTCGGCGATCTCGGTGATGTTCTTGACCGTGGCGGAGAGGGCCACCAGCGCCACGTCCTTCGGGCAGTTGACAATGATCTCTTCCCACACGGTGCCGCGGCCCTCGTCGCCCATGTAGTGGCATTCGTCGAGGACCACCGTCGCGAGATTCTCGAGACCGCCCGTGTAGAACATGTTGCGAAGGATCTCGGTGGTCATGACGAGCACGGGGGCGCGGGAGTTGACCTTGACGTCGCCGGTGAGGATGCCGACCCGCTCCGCGCCGAACTGGCGGCCGAAGTCGGCATACTTCTGGTTGGAGAGCGCCTTGAGCGGCGTGGTGTAGGCGATGCGGCGGCCGTTCGCCAGCGCGGCGTGGATGGCGAACTCCGCGACCAGCGTCTTCCCCGATCCCGTCGGCGCCGAGACGATGACCGATTTCCCGTCGAGGATCGCCTCGATGGCGCGGAGCTGGAAATCGTCGAGCGGGAACGAGTAGCGGGCTTTGAAGGACTCCAGCAGCACGTCGGTCACGCTCAGCGCCCCCTCGCCGCCTTTTCACCTTAGCATGGTCTTGCGGCGCCCGGAAATCCCGCTTACCCTCGGGTGCATGAAGCTCACCGGCAAGGTCGCGCTCATCACCAACGTGAGCCACTTCATGGGGCCCGCAATCACCGAGGAGTTCGCTCGAGAAGGCGCCTCGCTCGCCCTCCACGACCGCGACGAGGCCGCCGTCAAACCCTTCGCCGCCATCGCGGAGGGGCTCGGGCGCGAGACGCTGATCCTCGGCGGCGACCTGACGCGTTCGAGCGAGGCCGATCACACGGTGGACGCGGTGGTCAAGCGCTTCGGCCGGCTCGACGTCCTGGTCAACAACAACGCCAACCCGCCCGCCGGGAGCCCCACCGAGGCGGTGAGCGACGCCGTGTGGCGCGAGATGATGGCGCGCCTCCTCGACGAGCCTTTTTTCTGCCTGCGGGCGGCGCTGCGGGTGATGCGGCCCGTCCGGCGCGGCAAGATCATCAACATGTCCTCGGCCGCGGCCTTCCCCGGCCTCGCCAACTACGCCGCCTACTCGGCCGCGCGCGCCGGGGTCAACGGGCTTACCAAGGCGGTCGGCCGCGAGGTGGCGAAAGACGGCATCCAGGTCAACGCCATCGCCCAGAACTACGTCGAGAACCCGACATACTTCCCGCCGTCGTTGACGGGCGACCCCGAGAAGCTCGCGCGCATGACGCGGAACATCCCGGCGGGACGCCTCGCGCGCAGCGAGGAGTCGGCGCGGCTCGCCGTCTACCTCGCCTCGGAGGACGCCGATTTCTTCGTCGGGCAGGTCATCCCCTTCGCCGGCGGCTGGGTGACGCCGTGATCGTCTATCACGTCGGCATAACGGCGGCCGAAGACTACGTGGCCAAGCGCGAGCCCCATCGCCAGGCCCACCTCGAGCGGCTCATGGGCCTCCGCCAGAGAGGACTCGTGATCGGCGGAGGCCCCGCCCCCGACGGCCGCCGCGCCGATATCTTCTACCGCGTCCAGCAGGCCGAGGACATCACGCGGCTGATCGAGGAGGACCCGTACTGGACCGGCGGCGTGTGGACAGCGTACGCCCCGCGCAGCTTCGCCCAATTTCTCGAGCCCTGGGAGCTGCCGCCGCTGGTCATCGACGGCTCGCGGAAGGCCACCATCGTCGAAGGCCTGGCGCCCGACGTCGAGATGGCCTCCTTCGCCCTCATCGAAGCGCGCGGCGCCGGCCGCATGACCTTCGGCGGATTCTTCCCACGCGGCGAGACGCTCGCCTTGATGCGGTCCGAGGAGGCCGAGCCGACCCTGGATGCGCTTCGCGCAACCGGGTTCTGGAAGGACGGCTCGCTCCGGGCCCGTCCCCTGCTCTACGTGCTTTAACGGACGGCCCCGGGGACGAGACCCGGCGGGCTCAGCACGGTTTTGATGTCGTTGACCACGACCTCCGGCACCAAGAATCCCGCGCTGTAGATGTTCCGGACATAGCCCTCCTGATCCAGCAGGAAGACCTTCAGGACGTGGCGGTAGCGCCCGGTGAACCGGCCGCGCTCGTCGCGCGCGGGGGTGCGGTCCTGGCCGTAGCCTTGGAGCACGGCTTCGAGCGCGCGCTCGGTCGGCGGCGCCAGGAAGCGCCAGATCGTGGGATCAGCCCCGTATACCCGCGCGTACTTGGCGAGCTGCGCCGGGGTGTCGCGCTCCGGGTCGAAACTGATTGTGACGAGCGTCGCGCCGCGCTGCATTCCCTCATCCCGAATTCGAGTCTGGAGATCACGCATCGCGACACTCGCCAGAGGACAGCCCAGGCGATCGGAGCACGCGGTATAGATGAAGCTGACCACGGCCACCTTCCCCGCCATCACGGCCCGCGTGCTGCGCTCCTGCCCGGCGCTGTCCCGCAGAACGAACGACCCCACCTTCCTGATCGCGGGGAGCTCGTAGGAACCCGGCGCCGGAGGGACGAAGGCCGGCGAGAAGACTCCCTTGATGAAGGAATCCTCGAGGTTGGCGGCCTCATGCGCCAGAATCTCGGCCGGCAGCGCCGTACCGCCGGCCAGTCCGATCAGCGCGCCGAGGGTGAGGGCGAGGGCGGCGGCCCGTGTCCTCACCGCCCCGCCTTGGCGCCGAGGTTCATGATGTGGGCCCGTCCCACCGGATTGAAGTCCGTGGTGAACTTGGGCACCAGTTTGCCGCCTTCCCAGGCGAACGCTTTGAGCCAGTAATCGCCGGGCTTGTCCCACTTCGACAGGAGCGAATTCGTCGCATACACGCGCTGGCCATCCCAGGATTCCGACACCATATTGGCCATCTCGCCGAGCTTGACCTGCTCGATCAGCTTGCCCTCAAAGGGATTCGAGACGTCGAAGATGCGGAGCGTGCCGTCGCCGAACGAGTTCACGTAGATCTTGCTGTCATCCGGCGCGATGCTGATGTCCACGGGCAGGTTCTCGCCGGTATCGGCGATGTTCTTCGTCGCCCACGTCCCGTCCTCCTTCTGATAGATGAGCACGAGCTGGTGCGTCAGCGCGGTCGCCGTGAAGGCGTAGTGGTGGTTCGGCAGCAGCGCCCAGCGCAGTTCGAGAGGGGCGCCGGGCACTCTCAGGATCTGCAGCGGCTTCCGCGCGTGGAAGTCCCACACGACCACGGAGTCGCCGAACTGCTTCATGGCCTCGGCGTCCTTGACGAGCTCGCCGAAAGGGCGCATGTAATTCTTCTTGCCGGTGAAGGATGACGTCAGCATGCGGTTCAGGTTGACGTTGACCCGCACGTCGTAGAGGTAGGGCGCCTCCTTCGGCATCCAGATCGTGCGAATGAACTTGCCGTCGTTGGAGTACTCGGCGAGCCCCGTGCGGCCGGAGCCGTCCTGCGCGTTCGACAGCGCCGAGATCAGCATCCGGCCGGGCAGCGCGTAAAACGTGTGCGGCCCGACCAGCCCGCCCGTGTCCTTGACGAAGCTCTTGATGGTCTTGAGGAGCTTGGGCTTGGCCGGGTTGGAGGCCACGTCGAACACGAAGATCTGGCTGGTGTCCAGGCCTCCGGCCCACAGCTGGCGTCGGTCGTCGGTGAAGCCGGCGTGGTGCGCCTCGTGCTGCCCGGGCACGGCCACGCGGTGGATGATTTGTCCGTAAGCGGTCGATTTCGGGTTCGCGTCGATCGTGACGAGACTGTCATTGCCGTCGGCCACGCCTTTGACCCCCAGGGTCCAGACGTAGACGTAGTCCTCCTGGCCGGTCACCTTGGGGAGGAAGGGGGACTGGCAGGTCTCGTCCGCCGCAGCAGGGCCGAGGGCGACAATCACGGCGGACAGCCCGGCCAGGAAAACCAGCCGGCGCGGCCAGACTCTCGTGCACTTTCGCGACTCGCTGTTCATGATTCGTCCTCCTTTGCGCCTGGACGGAGAAAGGCCGGCTGAAAGGGTCTTGTGTCGAAGACGGTGGCGTAGGCTAGGCCCCGTTCGCCCGGGTGTCAAGAGGCCCACGGAGCGCATGGGGCCCCTGTGGCCCTCACAGTTTTCGGTTGACACAACTTTTATAGTTAGGTATACCTAACTCGCGGCACATCCAGCACCCCGAGGACCCATGATGCGACGCTTCGCCCTGCTGCTCTGGACGGCCGCAGTCGCCCTCCTGGCCCTGATCGCCGCCACTTCCCCCGCGCGCGCCCAGACCGAGATCGCGCTGACGATCGAGAAGAACCGCTTCGCTCCGGAGGAGATCAAGGTCAAGGCGGGCGCTCCTTTCGTGCTGGTCATCACCAACAAGGACAAGACGCCGGAAGAGCTCGACATGCAGCAGCCCCGAATCGAAAAGGTGATCCCGGCGGGCAAGACGGTGCGCCTGCGGATGCCGGCGCTCAAGGCCGGGAAATATCCCTTCGTGGGCGAGTACCACTCCGACACGGCCAAGGCCACGATCGTCGCCGAGTAGACCGCCCATGGGCGCCACCTTCGTCGTCACGCTGCGCGAGGCCTTCGAGGCCTCGCTGATCCTGGGCATCGTCTATACCTATCTCGACAAGATCCATGCCCGGGACCAGTACCGCTATGTGACCGCGGGCGGCGTGCTCGGGCTGCTGGCCAGCGTGGGGCTCGGCGTCGTGGTGGGGTTCCTCTCCGGCCCTCTGCTCGACCTCGGGCCCGACCTTATCGCCGCCGCGGTGATCTTCTTCGCGGTGGGGCTGCTCACGTGGCACGCCTGGTGGATGCAGCAGCACGCGCGGGCGATCCGCGGCCAGGTCCAGCACCGCATCGACGAGGCGCGCCGAACGCAGCGGCTCTGGATCGTGGCCCTCATCGCCTTCGTCGGCGTCTTCCGCGAAGGCGCCGAGACCGTCCTCTTCCTCTGGGGCCTCATGGCCCAGGCCACCTCGTCCTCCGGCTGGGTCAACGTCGTCGGCGGCGTGGCCGGCGTGGGCACGGCGGCCGCACTTGGCTGGACCATCTTCCGCGGGGGCGTTCGCCTCAGCCTGCCCCGCTTCTTCGCCATAACCACGGTGCTCATCATGCTGCTGGCGGCAGGGCTCTTCAGCGGCGGCGTGGGACGGCTTCAGGGGCTGGGCTTCCTGCCTCTGACGGACCCGCTCTGGGATACTTCCTGGCTGCTGAGTGACCGCAGCGTCGCGGGCAGCTTCCTCGGCGGCCTCGTGGGCTATCGCGCCCAGCCCTCGGGATTCGAAGTCGGCGCCTACCTGCTGTACCTCGTCGCGGCGGGCTTCCTGCTCTTCGGCCACCTCTTCGCCGCGCCCCTCACCAATGGAGAACCCGCCGCGCCGCGGGAGCCTGTCGCGCGCGAACAATCCACTCGCCCGTCCTGACCCGCCCCCAGTCGCGCGAGCGCTTCCGCGAACGACGCGGCGGGCCTTGAGCCCGGCTGCCGCCCCACAGTAAGATGGTTGGATGGTTCAGGCGGACCTCATCGTCGAGAACGCCGTCCAGGTCGTCAGCTGCGACCCGACGCGCGGTACGGGCGGGCGCGTGGGACTCGTCGAGCGGGGCGCCGTGGCCGCCGGCGGCGAGCGCATCGTCTGGATCGGTCCCGCGGCACGCGCCGGCGCCGAGGTGCGCCTGCAGCCGAACGGTCAGCGGGTGGACGCCGCCGGGCGCGTCGTGCTCCCCGGTTTCGTGGACTCCCTCGACAAGGAGCATGCGGTGGACGTCTTCGCAACCCTCTGCGCCGCCCAGGAAGTCCCGGACGAATTCAAGGGCCGGCCCGACGCCTATCTCAATCTGGTCGTGGACAAGATGCTGCCCGAGGTAGCCGCTCGCGGACTGGCCCGCTACATCGACGTGATCTGCGAGCAGGGTGTCTTCAGCCTCTCCCAGGCCCGCCATGTCCTCGAGGCCGGCGCCAGGCACACGCTCCGGGCCAAGTTCCACGCCGATGAGTTTTCCGCCATGGGCGGGGCCGAGCTCGCGGCCGAGGTTCGCGCGCTCTCGGCGGATCATCTCCTCAAGGCGAACATGGAGGGCATCTACCGGATGAAGGCGGCCGGCGTCACCGCCACCCTGCTGCCGAGCGTGCCGTTTTCCCTCGGGCTGCCCTATGCGCCCGCGCGGCGTTACCTCGATGCCGGGGTGCGAGTGGCCCTGGCCAGCGACTTCAACCCGGGCTCCTCCATGAGCTTCAACCTCCAGCTCGTGATGACGCTCGCCGTGACCCAGATGAAGATGACGCTCGAGGAGGCGCTGCTGGGCGTGACGCTGCACGCCGCCCAGGCCATGGGGCTCGAGAGCGAGGTGGGCTCGCTCCGCCCCGGCAAGCTCTGCGATCTCATTCTCTGCGACGTGACGGACTGGCAGCAGGTGGCCTACAACTTCGGCGTGAACCACGTGAACCAGGTCATCAAGCGCGGCCGCGTGGCCTGGGGGGCCTGATGCGACTGATGCCGGACCTGCTGTACACGCGGGAGAGCTTCGAGCACGGACCGGTCGTCACGATCCACGACGGCATCATCACGCGCGTGGCCCACCTGCCGACCCAGGAAGGCGGCGCCACGCCCGAGGACGTCATCCGGCTGCACGGCCGCGCGCTGATGCCCGGCACGGTCAATACGCACTGCCACACCTTCCAATCCCTGCTGCGCGGCCTGGGAGAGGACCTGGACTTTATGGCGTGGCGGGATCGCGTGCTCTACCCGTACTCGACGCGGCTCAACCGCGACGGGATCTATCTCGGCGCGGCCTTCGCATTCGCCGAGATGCTGCTGCACGGGGTCACGACCTGCGTGGACTTCTTCTATCTCCAGGATGGCGGCAACGAGAACGCGGAGGCCGTGATCGAGGCCGCCAAGGACACGGGGATCCGGCTCGTCCTGGCGCGCGGCATGTACGATTGGGACGGCGCGCCGGCGAAGTACCGCGAGGATCCGCGCGTGGCGGCCCGCCGGGTGCGCGACCTCATTCGCCGGCACGCGGGGAACCCGCTGGTCACCATCCAGCCCGCGCCCCACAGCCCGCACGGCGCCTCGCCGGGCATGATCCGCGCCGGCTGGGAGGTGGCCGAGACCTCGGACACCAAGTTTCACATCCACGTCGCCGAGGGACGCTACGAGGTCCAGCAAACCGTGCGCGAGCACGGCGCGACGCCGATCCGCCTGCTGGACAAGCTGGGCGTGCTGGGGCCGCGGATGATCGGCGTGCACTGCGTGTGGCTCGACGACGAAGAGCTGAGGCTGATGGCCGATCAGGGCGCGGGCCTCGCCTACTGTCCCTCGTCCAATATGATGCTGGGCGACGGCATCACCCGGCTCACCGAGATGCAGGAGCTCGGCATCCGCATCGGGCTCGGCACCGACGGGGGCTGCACCAATAACCGCCTGAGCGTATTCGAAGAGATGCGCATGGCCGCTCTGCTCCAGAAGGTCCGCCACCTGGACGGCACGCGGCTGTTCGCCGAGGAGGCCTTCGCCATGGGCACGCTGTCGGGCGCCAAGCTGCTCCAGGTCAACGCGGGAGCCATCGACACGGGGCTGGCCGCCGACCTGGTGGCCGTGGACCTCGAGCATCCGTCGCTGCACCCGCCCACGAACCTGCTCAAGAACGTGGTCTACGCCATGTCGGCCCAGGCGATCACCGATGTCTGGGTGCACGGCCGCCAGGTGGTGAAGAACCAGCGGCTCACGACGCTCGATCAGGCCGAGCTGATGGAGCGGGTCCGGGCCCTGACCCGCGACTGGAAGCGTCCCTAGTGACTTTCGCCCAATACGTGAGCGGAGACAAAACGGAGCCCGGAGGGCGGGGACCATGGGAGCGCCGTATGGCGAGCCGTGTCGCCGTGCGATGCGCAGGGCGGGACGAGCGCGTCGCGATCGATTGGCCGCCCTCGCCCGAGCCCCCTCTGGGGGATGGGGGGCCGCGCGAGGCCAGCCCGAGCGAGGGGCGGCGTACAGGCGAGCCATCGCCGGCGCGACCAGGGCCCCCGCACTCGGGCGCCTAAGTGCGACTGCTCGAGGTCGTGGGGCTCGCGAAGCGCTTCGGGCCTCGCGAGGCGCTGGCTGGGGTCTCGTTCACCGTCGAGGAAGGACACGTGGTCGCCCTCATCGGGCCGGCCGGCTCGGGCAAGACGACCTGCCTCGACTGCATCGCGGGCGCTCTCGTTCCGGACGGTGGCCGCATCGTGTTCGACGGGCGAGACATCACACGGGAGCCGCCCGAGCGGCCCGATCGGCGCGGAATCTTTCGATCGCCGCCGGGGCCCTCCTCCGCGCCCGGCGCGCGCCTCGTGCTCCTCGATGATGGCGCCGACGCGGCCGCGACCGTGCCCGCGCTTCGCGCGCGGGGCGTGACGGTGATAGTCGCTGCACGACAGCTCGAGCCGCTGCGCGACCTGGTCGATGGGGTTGTCGTGCTGGACCACGGGAGGGCGGTCGCGGCCGGCCGATAGCGGCCTTTCTGTTTCCTATGCTCCGCTTGACGAGGCGGAGCCGCATCCTTGGAGTGACGCCAGACGCGGCCACAACAGCCCGCGCAAGGAGACCATCATGACACGCTACCGTGCCGTACTCGTGCTGGTTGGCCTGCTGTTCCTGCCGGCGCTCGCGACCGCCGCCCCCGAGGGCAAGATCGTCATCGCTCAGGGCGTCGACCCGACCACCCTCGATCCCCAGTGGCACGAGGAGACGCCCGCATACAACGTCCTGCTGAACATCTACGACACGCTGCTGTTCCGCGACAAGGATCTCAAGATCATCCCCTGGCTCGCGGAGTCGTGGAGGATCGTGAACCCGACCACGTGGGAGTTCAAGATCCGGAAGGGCGTCAAGTTCCAAAATGGCGAGGACGTCGACGCGGACGCGGTGAAGTTCAGCCTCGATCGCATCCGCGATCCCGAGCTGAAGGCCCGGCAGTCCGTCTACTTCCGCCTAGTCACGTCCGTGGACGTCATCGACAAGTACACCGTCCGCGTTATCACCTCGAAGCCCTATCCGACGCTCGAGAACCACTTGGCGCTGCGAGGACACATCATGCCGCCCGGCCATTTCCGGGGGAAGGATAAGGTCTTCGCGGACCGCAACCCCGTCGGCAGCGGCCCGTACAAGTTCGTACGGTGGGTGAAGGACGAGCAGATCGAGCTCGAGGCCAACCCGAATTGGTGGGGCGGCGCACCGAAGATCAAGACAATCGTGTTCCGTCCGATCCCCGAGGCCGCCGTGCGCGTCGCCGCGCTCCAGGCAGGAGAGGTCGACGTCGCCGTGAACATCCCACCGCACCTCATCGCGCCCATTGAGAAGCATGGCAAGCTCTACGTCTCGAAAGCCCCGAGCGTCCGGACCATCTTCATTCCGATCTACGCGTATCAGTACGACACGGCGAACAAGCCGGTCGGCCCAGTGGAGGGGCCCATCCGCGACAAGCGCGTACGACAGGCGCTCCTCGCTGCCGTGAACGTCGACGAGATCATCAAGACGGTGCTCGAGGGGAATGCCATTCGCACGGCGACACCGCTCACCCCGAAGCACTTCGGCTTCGACCCCGCCTTCGCGCCGACGAAGCTCGATCCGGACCGCGCGCGCAAGCTCCTAAGCGACGCGGGCTTCCCGCAGGGCATCGAGCTCACGCTCAACTCGCCCGACGGTCGGTACCTGAAAGACAAGGAAGTCGCCGAGGCCATCGCCGGCCAGCTCACGAAGGCGGGCATCCGCACGCGTGTGAAGACCCACGAGTGGACGACATACCTCAGCCAGTACGTGTATCCCCACAAGGCGAACCCCATGTATCTCATCGGCTGGGGGAACACGACGTGGGACGCGGACGGCACGATCGGCTCGCTCTTCCGCACTGGAGCGCCGCAGTCGAACTATCACAACCCCGATTTCGACGGACTCATCGACGAGGCGCAGACGTCAATCGATCCCAAGCGCCGGCTGGAGCTCTACGCGCGTGCGCAGCGGATGCTCATCGACGACGGCGCGGTGCTACCCCTCTATCAGCAGGTGGACATTTACGGCGTCAACAAGCGGATGAGCTTCCAGGCTCAGTCTTCGGAGCAGCTCGTGGCCGCGTGGATGTCGCTTCGGAATGGCAAGTGATATGAGCCACATCGGCGCGATAAGGCCCTTTATCGGCGCACCGCTGTGAGAAGGCTTCCCCCGAGGGTCAGTGTCTGATAAGGCCCTTTATGCCAGCTACGCGCCGCGCAGCAGGCGGAGGGCCTCGTCGTGCAGCCGGCCATTGGTGGCCAGCACGGTGCCGTCGTAGATATTGGGCCGGCCCTGGAAGTCGGTCAGCCGGCCGCCGGCTTCCTCAACCAGGATCTTCATGGGCGCCGCGTCCCAGGGCTTGAGGTCGGCCTCGGCGTAGATCTCCGCCTTGCCCTCGGCCACCACGCAGTAGCCGTAGTAATCGCCGAAGCCGCGCTGGCGCGACGTCGCGTCGACCAGCCGCACGAAGCCGTCCCAGTGGCCCCGCGCGCGCAGCAGGTTGAGGCTCGAGTGGATGAGAAAGGCCTCCTTCATGCTGTCGCAGGACGACACGCGGAGCCGCTCCCCGTTGAGGAAGGCGCCGTCGCCCCGACGCGCCGTGAACAGATCGCCGGTGACCGGATTGAGCACCACGCCGGTGGTCACCTCGCCTTTCTCCTCGAGGGCGATCAGCACGGCCCAGATGGGGATGCGGCGGACGAAGTTCTTGGTCCCGCCGATGGGATCGATGATCCAGCGCGTCTCCCGGGAGCCCTGCTCGCCAAACTCCTCGGCGAGGAAGCCATAGTCCGGGAAAGCGCGCCGCAGGACGGCGATGATGGCCCGTTCAGCCTCGCGGTCGGCCTGGGTGACCGGCGTCGCGTCGGGCTTGATCATGACTTTGAACCCGCCGCGATAATACTTGAGCGCGATCTCCCCCGCCGCGCGCGCGGCCTTGACCGCGGCGGCCAGCGCCGGATGGGCCGCGGCGCGCGAGCGGCGCTTCGGCGCTCCCGCCGCTCGGGACCGGCGCGCTCGCCAGGGCGGCCGCCGCTTCGCGCGGGGCTTCATCCGTCCCACTCCCCCCGCTCCTCGAGGACCCGCTTGAAGACGTCCAGCGCCTCGACCACCACCGGCATGCCGCCATAGGTGACCTGCTGGAAGATCACCTCGGCCACCTCCTGGCGCGTGGCGCCCACATTGAGCGCGGCATGGAGGTGGGCGCGCACCTCGTCGCGCCGGCTGAGAACGGTCAGCGAGGCTACGGCGCAGAGCTCGCGCTGCTTCTGCGAGATCACCTCGCGGCTGTAGAGCTTGCCGACGAAGAACGTGCTCAGCTCCCGCGCCAGCTCCTTGTCGAATTTCTTCCAAAGCTCGAAGCCCCTCCCGGTCTTGAACGTGTGGAACAGCCGCTGGGCGGTCTTCCTCGTCTTGTCCTTCAGCGCGTCGTCCATGGGGCTCTCCCGTGTGGGCGTTACTGGATGCGGCCGAGGATGCGCGCCAGCTCATCGGGCGCGGACAGCATCGCGTCGTGGGCGCAGTCCATGTCGATGGGCGTGACGCCCAGCCGGGCCGCGTACTCCGCGGCCTTGCGCGGCGTCACCGCGGCGTCGAGAAGGCAGCGGATGTAGGTGCGCGGCACGTGCATCGAGTAGAAGGCGCGCAGATCCACCGGCTCGAGGAAGGGCCGCGCCGCCTGGGGCGTGAGCCGGGCCAGCGCCCGGGCGACGCTCGGGTGCTCGCGCGGCAGGTCGTTCATCCACCGCGCCCAGGCGATTTCGGCCGGGTAGAGGAAGGCGCCGTCGCCGCGTCCCGCCACCATTCCGCGCAGAGCCTCGCGTCCCGCCGCCGTCAGATGGACGCCGGCCAGGCTCCCACCATGGGGGAGGACCACCGCCGCGAGGAACACGAGGTGGGCGATCCGCGCGGGGACGAGCTCGGAGGCTTTACAGATCACGAGACCGCCCATGGAATGGCCCACCACGATGCCGCGGCTGATTCCTTCTCGCGCCATCGCGTCGGCCACGGCGTGCGCATAGGTCGCGACGCTCGCCTGCCGGACCTCGGAGGCCCGCCGTCCGTGCCCGGGCAAATCGAGGGTGATCACCCGGTGGCCCTTGGCCTCGAGCCGCTCCGCCACCTCGTCCCAGCACCAGGCGCCGTGAGCGGCGCCGTGAACCAGCACGAATTCGTTGCGCATGTCCGCCTCAGAGTCCGGTTTGTGGTTGACTGCGACGGCCGCCGCCTCTAGCGTAGAGGCCTAGTGTAACCCAAACCCGGAGGCCCAGACGTGGCGGAACTCAATCCGTACATTTTCCGCGCCTACGATGTCCGCGGCAAGGTCGACATCGACATCACGCCGCCGGTGTTCGAACAGGTCGGCCGCGCCTACGGCACCCTGGTCCGGCGCAAGGGCGGACGCACCGTCGCCCTGGGCATGGACAATCGCCCCTCGTCGGGCCCGCTCAAAGAGGCCTTCGCCGCCGGCATGCTCTCGACCGGCGTGGACGTCGTGGACATCGGCATCAACCACACCCCCCTCCTCTACTTCGCGACGGCGCATTGGAAGCTGGACGGCGGCGCCACCGTCACCGGCAGCCACAATCCCGTTTCCGACAACGGCGTCAAGATGGTGCATGCCGGCGCCGCCCCGCTCACCGAGGACGAGATCCAGGGGCTGCTCGCGACGATTCGAGCCGGCGACTTCGAGCGCGGCGGCGGCACGCGCACGCGGCGTGACCCGAAGGAGGACTATTTCGCCGCCATCACGAGCCGCATCACGCTCGCCCGGCGGATCCGGGTCGTCGTGGATGCCGGCAATGGCGTGGCCGGGCTGTTCGCCCCCGAGCTGCTGCGCCGGCTGGGCTGCGAGGTCACCGAGCTCTACTGCGAGTCGGACGGGACCTTCCCGAACCATCTGCCCGACCCGGAGATGGAAGAGAACGTGCGGGACCTCATCGCGAAGGTCCTCGAGGTCCGCGCCGACATCGGCATTGCCTACGACGGGGACGCCGACCGAATGGGGATCGTGGACGAGCGTGGACGGCGGCACGAGGCCGATCTCATCCTGGCGCTCCTGGCGCGCGATCTCCTCACCCGCCATCCCGGCGCCGAGATCGTTTTCGACGTGAAGTCCTCCCAAGTGCTGGTGGACGACATCAAGGCGCACGGCGGCCAGCCCGTGATGTGGAAGACCGGGCACTCCCACCTCAAGCAGAAGATGCGGGAGGACGGCATCCTGCTGGGCGGCGAGGTATCCGGGCACATGTTCTTCGCCGAGAACTGGTACGGGGTGGACGACGGCATCCTCGCTTCGTGCAAGTTCCTCGAGCTGGTGGCGCGCGGCTCCGGGCCGGTCTCCGCCCACTTCGAGGCCCTGCCCCACCTCTACGCCACGCCCGAGCTTAAGGCGCCCTGCCCCGACGACAAGAAGTTCCAGGTGGTGGCCGAGATGGCCCGGGAGTTCAAGGGGCGCTACGAAACCATCGCCATCGACGGCGCGCGGATCATCTTCCCGGACGGCTGGGGCCTGGTGCGGGCGTCGAATACCAACCCCTACCTGACGCTGCGCTTCGAGGGCAAGACGGCCAAGAGCGTGGAGCAGATGAAGGGCGAGGTCTTCGAGGCGCTCCGTCGCTACCCCTTCGTGACGCTGCCGACTTAACCCCCTCACCCTGCCAGCGCGAGGGTCACGGCTTCGTCGAGGCCGCGCGCCAGCCGGCAGTCGCGCGGGCGCCAGTACCCGCGCGGATCGAGCAGCACGCCGTCGAGCCCCGCCCCGCGCGCGCCCAGCACGTCCACAGTATAGAGATCGCCCACGTATACCGCGGCCCCGGGCGACACGGCCCCCTCCCGCAGGCCCAGCTCGAAGATCCGCGGGTCCGGCTTTTCGACCCCCACCACGGAGGAGTCGATGATGAAATCGAGATGCTCCGCGAGCCCAGTTTCCTCCAGGATCGCGCGCACCGAGCCGTTGGAGTTGGAGATCACCCCGGCAATCAGTCCGGCCGCCTTCACGCGGCGAAGCGCGCCGAGGGCCTCCGGGTCGGCGCGGTTCCAGAGGCCGACAGGAAGGTTGTAGCCGCGCCGCCAGCGGGCGATATCCTCAATCTCCGCCTCGTCGCGAACGCCCAGGTGCTCGAGCAGGAACCGCAGGTAACGCCCGGCGGTGCCCGTGCTCTCGGTGGACGCGCCCGGCGCCAGATGGGAATCGAGCCGCACGCGCGCGCGGAGCTCCGCCTCCTCCACATCCTCTACGCTCACCGGGCGGCCGCGCCCGGCCAGATGCTCGGCGATCACCGGATAGTTCATCCGGAGCAGCGTATTGCCGGCGTCGAAGAAGACGGCGCGAAGGCGGGGCATCCGATGGCTCCTGACCTATTATAATGATCGCGGCCATGGGACTGTCACGCGCGCGGCTGGGGCTTTCCGGTCTGCTGGCCGCGCTGGTCCCGGCCGCCGCCTGGGCAGATCACGAGGGTCCGCTCCGCTCCGCCCCTCTGAGTCCGATGGTGGTGGGTGTCCTGGCCGGCGTTCTGGCGCTCGCCACCGGCCTCCTCCTCGTCGTGATCGCGATGCTGCTGATCCGGAGGAGCTCCCCGCCCGAATGACGGCCGTGGGCATGGCGATCCGCTGGTTCCATCTGGCGACCAGCCTCCTCCTCATCGGGATCTTCACCGCGAGCCTGCTCGCCGGGCGCAGCGACCGCGCCACCGCCATGCGGTGGGAGGCGCGACTGCTCTGGTGGACGCGCCGCCTGGTTCTCCTCGTGCTGCTGGCGGGGCTGGCGAGCCTCGCCTACCAGTCGGCCGACGTGACCGGCCGGGCCGGCGCCGCGTTCGCGCCGGCCGTGTGGCTGCGGCTGCTGCTCCAAACCCAGTTCGGCACGGTGTGGCTCGTCCGTCACGCCCTGCTCCTGCTGCTGGCGGCGCTCGTTCTGCTGCGCCAGCGCGAGCGCTCGACGGCGGACTGGGCGGCGTTCCGCGTCGAGGGCTGGCTGCTCGGCGCGGCGGCGGCGGCGGTCGCGGCCTGGGCGGGGCACGCGGCCGCCGTCCAGTCCGCAGCGCCCCTGCCGGCCCTGGTGGACGCGCTTCATCTGCTGACTGCCGGCGTCTGGCTCGGCGCTCTGATCCCGCTGGCGGCACTGCTGCGGTCGGCCTCGGTCGAAGCGGGGGCGGATGCGCGGCCCTATGCCGTCCTCGCGATCCGGCGATTTTCCTCGGTCGCGCTCGTGGCCATGCTGCTCATCGTCGCGACCGGGCTCGGCAATGCCTGGTTCGAGATCGGCACGGTGCCAGGCCTGCTCGGCACGCGCTACGGATGGCTACTGCTCGCCAAGGTCGCGCTGCTCGTGCCGGCGCTCGGGCTGGCGCGCGTGAACCGTCACATGCTGCTCCCCGCGCTCTCGGGCGAGGCCGCCACTGTCGGCCGACCCGCCATGGCGCGACTGGGACGCTTCCTCGGCTGGGAGGCCGCGCTCGCCCTTCTCATCCTGGCGGTCACGAGCGCGCTCTCGCTCACGCCGCCGGGGCTGCACGAATCGCCGTGGTGGCCGTTCGGCTTCCGCTTCTCCTATGCCGACGCCGCGGCGACGCCGGGCGTGAAAGCGCGGCTGGTGATCGGTAGCCAGCTCGCGCTACTCGGGCTGCTCGCGGCCGTGGTCGGGTTCCTCCTCCGCCAGCGGCGCGGCTTGGTCGCCGGCGCCGGCGCCGCGTCACTGGCCGTTGGGCTCTGGATCGCGCTGCCTCCCCTGGTGGTGGACGCCTATCCCACGACGTACCGCCGCCCCGCGGTTCCCTACCAGGTTGCGTCCGTGGACGAAGGGGCCGCGCTCTTTCGCGCCAACTGCGCGCGCTGCCATGGGCCGGGCGGCCGCGGCGACGGGCCGGAGGGCGCGGGGCTGCCGAAACAGCCGGCCGATCTTACGGGCGCCCACGTGCTCCACCATACGGCGGGCGATCTCTTCTGGTGGCTCACGAATGGCTTCCTCCGCTCGGGCATGCCCGCCTTCGGCGGCGCGCTCAGCGAGACGCAGCGCTGGGACCTGATCAATTTCCTCCGCGCGCTGTCGGCAGGGGAGCGGGCGCGCGCCCTCGGCCCGCTGGTCGAGGCCAATCGGCCGTGGCTGACCGCGCCCGACTTTTCCATCATCGTGGGCCCGGCGCCGGCGCGGCCGCTCAAGGAGCTGCGCGACCGCTGGATGGTACTACTGGTGTTCTTCTCGCTGCCCGAGTCGCGGGCGCGCCTGGCCCAGCTGGCCCAATCCTACGAGAGCCTCCAGTTCTCGGGCACCGAGGTCGTGGCCGTGCCCATGGATGGCGGCGCCCACATCCTGAAGCGGCTAGGCGGCAAGCCACCCATCTTCTTCCCGGTGGTCACTGATGGCGCGGAGGAGATCGCCCACACCTACGCGATCTTCAGCCGCACCGCCGAGACCGGTCCGGGCGGTCGGCCGGCGCCGGCGCCCAAGCATGTCGAGTTCCTGATCGACCGGCAGGGCTATATCCGGGCGCGCTGGATTCCCCGACAGGGCGAAGCGGGCTGGGGAGAGATCAAGAGCCTGCTCGACGAAATCCGGATCCTCGACAAGGAGGCGCCCTCGGCGCCGCCCGACGAGCACGTACACTAGGCGAGGTCGACGATGAAGCTCTGGCGGGTGGTGCTGCTGCTCAATCTGGCGCTCGGCGCCGGGATTCTGCTCGGATACCTGGCGTGGGGGCGCGAGATCCCGCGGCTCGAGCGGGCGGTCGAGACGGCGCGCGAGCAGAGCGCCACGACCGGCGCCGAGCGGACGTGGTCCGCGCGGGGCGTCGTGCGGGCGGTGCTCACCGATCTCAACGTGGTCGTCCTCACCCACGAGGCCGTTCCCGGCCTCATGCCGTCCATGACCATGGGCTTCAAGGTGCACGAGCCGCGTCTCTATCAGGGCCTCGATATCGGCGCCACCGTGCGGTTCACCCTCAAGGGCACCGGCCCCAGCAATCTCGAGATCGTAACGATCGCGCGGGAGGACCGGCCCTGATCGCTCCTCTCCGGCGCCTTCACCGGCGGATCTGGCTCGTCTGGGTGTTGGTGCTGGCGGCGGCCGTGACCATCATTCTCACCGTCCAGCCATGAGCTTTACGGCCAAGTGGAAGTTCGACGGTGTCCTCGCCGGAATCATCCTCGCCTGGTTCGGGGTCGGCCGCCTATTCTTCAGCGCCTGGGACCTCGATCTCTATTTCACGCGGGCCAGCGCAACCCTGGCCTTCCTGTTCCTGAGCGCGACCTTGAGCCTGGGCCCGCTCTCGCGGCTCTGGCGTCCCGCCACCCACTTCATCTTCAACCGGCGCCATCTGGGCGTGACCACGTGGGCGCTGGGCGTCTTCCACGCCACGCTCGTCATGCACTACGGAGCCAAGTGGAAGCCGTCCAATCTGCTCATCGCGCTGCCTGAGGAGCGCTTCCTCGGCATCCCCTTTCCGCTCTTCGGCGCGGCGGCCCTGGCCATCCTCACGGTAATGGCGGCAACCTCATGGGATTACTTCTTTCATGCCTGGGGCGCGCCAGCGTGGAAGCGCCTCCACATGCTCGTGTACGTCGCCTACGGCCTGCTCGTCATCCACGCCCTCACGCGCTTCGCCTCCGACCCAGGCCCGATCTCGTGGAAGATCGCGGTGCCGTTCTTCGCCGTCGTCGGCACGGTTGCGGCGCTCCACGTGGCGGCCGCGCTCAAGGAAGCGCGGAAGGACCGCGCGGGGCGGCCCCGGGAGGACGGACTCATCCCGCTGGGCGATTTCTCGTGGCTGACGGAGGGTCAGGCGACGACCGCGTCCGCCGGCGGCGAGCGCATCGCCATCGTCCGCTTCGAGGGCGCGCTCTACGCGCTGTCGAATGTCTGCACCCATCAGAACGGACCGCTGGGCGAAGGCTGCGTGCGTGACGGCTACCTCGAATGCCCCTGGCACGGCTACCAGTTCGACCCCCGCACGGGCCAATCGCCGCCGGGGTTCGATGATCACGTTCCCACGTATCGAATCGTGACGGTCGCCGGCATTACTTACGTGAAGCCATAGCGCCGTGGTAGGCTAACGCCCTGATGCGCCAGCTGGTTCGTCCGTTCTTCGTGCCGGTCCTGCTCGCCCTCGTGGTGGGAGTAGCCGTTCTCCAGGTCACCCAGCCGATCGACCTGCACCAAGCCAGCAGCGCCGGCCTCTATAACGAAGAGCACGTCCTCGCGGCGCTCGACTCGGTGTCGGGTGACGCGCCCCTGCCCCATGTGCTCGGCGCCATCTGGCTTCCGCTTGCCGCCTGCGCCGCCCTGCTCGCCTCTGAGATCCCGCTCTTCGCGACTCCGCTCCGTTACACCGATCCGCGCGCTCCGCCCCTCGTCTAGCTCCACCTCCCGACCCTAGAACTCGCTCGCCGCTGAGCCGCCATTGGCGCCGCGGCATTCCAGGCCCTTCCAACTCTGGAGGACTCTATGCGTGCATGGCTTGGTGTCTCCTGTCTCGCGGGGATGTTGCTGGTCGCCGCGCCCGCGGCGGCGCAGGACGCAGAGGCCCTGCGAAAAGAGCTGGAGCAGATGCGGAAGCAGTTCGAGAGCATGAAAGAGGGGTACGAGAAGGCGATCAATAATCTGGGCGATAGGATCCAGAGCCTCGAGTCAAAGCAGCAGCCGGTCGCGGCCCCGGCCATGACCCCAGCGACCGTGCCCGCGGTCTCGGGTCGTGATCAGATGCTGACCCAGGCCCAGCCGGGCGGTCAACCCACGCTCATGGATCTGGCCCGTCCGCGCGAGCCGTTCGCGCTCTACGAGCGCCGTGGCGCCGGCCAGCTGCTCTTCGACATGGGCGTGACGGGCGATTTCATCGGCAATCTCACCCAGCGCAACGTTCAAAAGGCCAACGGCGGCACCTTCTCCGGGCGCGAGAATCGATTCTTCCCGCGCGAGATCGAGATCAATCTGTTTGGTCAGATCGACCCGTATGCCCGGGCGGAAGTGCGATTCGAAGCCGGCGAAGAGGCCCGCGGCGAGGACATCACCATGAAGCTTGCCGAAGCCACGATCAACCTGATGACGCTGCCCTTCGGGACACAGCTGAAGATGGGACAGATGCGAAATCGCTTCGGGCTCACCAACGTCATCCACGAGCATGACCTCCCCTTCATCGACCGACCCAATGTCCTCGTCAGGTTCCTGGGCGAGGAGGGCCTCAAAGAGAAGGGTTTCGAGGCCACCTGGGTGCCCGCTCTGCCCTTCTTCCTCGAGTTCCTGGGCGGTGTCTTCAACGGGGACAACGAGACGGCCTTCGGCCGCGGGAGCCTCAAGTACCCGCTCGTGACGGGCCGCGTTCGCACGTTCTTCGATCTGGACGAGTGGGGGGCGTTCCAGCTGGGCGCCTCGATCGCCAACGGCCAGACGCCCGAGCAGCTCAACAACCAGCTCATCGGCTTCGACGCCAAGTACAAGTACCGGCCCGACGGCTGGCAGCACGCGCTCTTCACGGTCGCCGGCGAGTACCTGTATGCCATTCGCCAGGTCAACGTCGTGGACTCCGCCGCCGACACGCCGATCGAGCAAACCCGGACGCGAGAGCGGAATGGCTGGTACGTCTACGGCGAGGTGCAGCCGTTCCGATTTGGATCGCTCAGCACCTTCAGCCTCGGGTTCCGGTACGACTGGACCCAGTTCCCGATCAACCCGGGGCGTGAGTGGGCCGTTCAGCCCTACCTGTCCTACATGCCGTCGGAGTTCCTCCGCTTCCGGCTCGGCTATAGGCACACCGAGCGCTCTCACCGCGACGGCTTCACGGACAACGGCGGCAGCGCCCGGACCGTGGACGAGATCCTGGCCCAGGCCACCTTCATCCTCGGCGCCCACCCGGCGCATCCGTTCTAAGGGAGAACCATCATGCGAACCACGATCCGAGTCCTGATGCTGGCGGCTCTCGCCGCCGGTCTCTGGTGCCCGCCCGCGAGGGCGGCTGAGAAGATCCGGGTGGTCGCGACCACCACCGACCTCAAGGCTCTCACCGAAGCGGTAGGCGGCGATCTGGTCGAGGTGGACGCCCTCGCGCGCGGCAATCAGAACGCGCACGATCTCGAGATCCGGCCGAGCCTCATGGTCAAGGTTCGGCGCGCCGATCTGCTCATCATGAACGGCCTCGAACTGGACGGGTGGGCCGAAGTAGTCGTCCAGGGCGCCAACAACCCCAGGGTGATCCCCGGCGCCCCCGGCCGCGTGGACGCCTCGGAGGGTATTCTTGTTCTCGAAGTGCCCCACAGCCGCGTCGACCGGTCCATGGGCGACGTTCATCCGGTTGGCAATCCTCACTACACGGTTGACCCGGGCATGGCGCCCGCCATCACCGCCAATATTCTCCAAGGCCTGGCGCGTATTGCTCCGCAGCATCGAGCCGCGTTCGAGCGCAACCGGCAGGACTTTCTGCGTCGTTTGGATCAGGCCATGGCACGCTGGTCGGCGATTCTTGCTCCCTTCAAGGGGGCGAAGGTGATCGTGGATCACAACATGTGGCCGTATTTTTTGACCCGCTTCGGTCTCGTTCAGGCAGGGTCCGTCGAAGAGCGGCCGGGCATCCCGCCCACTCCCGGCCATCTCACCAAGCTCATCGCGCAGATACGAGAGGAGCGGATCAAGGTCATCCTGACCGTGCCGTGGGGGGACCGGCAATTGGCAGAGCGCGTGGCTCAGGAAACCGGCGCCAGGACCGTCCTGGTGGCCTCCGCCGTCGGAGCCGTCAAGGGCATCGATACGTATCTGGACGCGATCGACTACAATGTAAAAGCCCTCGTCCAGGGGCTGCAATGACGACATGACGAGCGATCTCCTCTCGCTGATGTGGATCCCGTTCCTGATGTGCCTGGTGCTCACCGGGATCCACGCCTACCTCGGTTTCCATGTCATCGCGCGGGAGGTCGTCTTCGT
>Ga0207646_10001176_pt1 | contig 33023 bp, 33 predicted proteins | sample KBSK5502metaG_FD_184343 | JGI IMG/M metagenome (GOLD analysis project Ga0207646, IMG submission 184343) | Corn, switchgrass and miscanthus rhizosphere microbial communities from Kellogg Biological Station, Michigan, USA - KBS K5-50-2 metaG... | ecosystem: Host-associated > Plants > Roots >... | reverse complement strand
ATCGCCCGCCTCCTTGCGCCGGATGTAGTAGCCGATCAGCAGGTACGAGCACAGTCCGACGCCCTCCCAGCCGACGAACAGCACCAGTAGGTTGTCGGCCAGCACGAGCGTGAGCATCATGAACATGAACAGATTCAGGTAGGCGAAGAAGCGGTAATAACCCGGGTCGCCGTGCATGTAGCCGGTCGCGTAGATGTGAATCAACAGGCCGACGCCGGTGACGAACAGAATATAGACGCCGGAGAGCGGATCGAGCAAGTAGGCGAAATCCGCCCGGAAGTTGCCTACCGCGATCCAGGTGAAGAAGTGTTCGGGGATTTGCGGCTTGCCGTCAACCACCGGCCATTGCTTCCCGAAGAAAGCAATGAACGCCAGCACGGTCGAGACGGCGACTGAAGCGCAGGCGATGAAGCCGATGAGCTTCTCACCGAATCGCTTGCCGAAAAGTCCGTTGATGATCGCGCCGATGAGCGGCGCAAGGGTGATCCATTTAAGCATGGCTTTCAGTATGGATGCGGATTGTTTGGAGTTCACGCTTTAGCGTGGGTTTTCAAAGGCAGCCTAAAGGCTGAACTCCAAACACACACCACTTTTACAGTTTGAGCAAATCCGCTTCGTCTACGTTGAGCGTTTCGCGATTGCGGAAGAGCGAGATGATGATCGCCAACCCGACCGCGGCCTCGGCCGCTGCCACCGTCATGACGATGAAGACGAACAACTGGCCCGTGATGTTGCCGAGGTAACGCGAGAAGGCGACCAGGCTCAGGTTGACCGCGTTGAGCATCAGCTCAATGCACATAAAGAGCGAGATTACGTTGCGCTGAATGATCACGCCGACCACGCCGATCGTGAAGAGCACTGCGCTCAGCGCGAGATACCAAGAGAGTGGAATCATAACTGCCCTGAGGCAGCCGCTAGCGACGCGCCGCGGCTGCCACTTCCTCCTGAGTTGGCTCCTGAGTTGGAATGACTTCGTTATCCTTCGGTTGATCGATGGCTGGCCGGAGAACCGCTTCTCCGACCCGCTCCGCATTCGGCTGGCGGTCTCTTCTGGCCAGCAGCATCGCGCCGACAATCGCCATCAGGATCAAGACCGACGTGGCCTCGAACGGCAGGATGTAGCCTTGGAACATCGCACTCCCGATGGCCTCCACCGTGCCGATGCCTTGCGAAGGGTCGGTCACGTGCGGGACGGGCAGGAGCGGGTTGGAGACGGACTTGATGACGTAAAAGACCTCGCCCAGGAGCGCAAAGAAGAGCGGCACGGCCAGCCACTTGAGATATTTCTGCCGGTCCGGCTTCGCCTCTTCGGTGCGCACGTTGAGCAGCATGATGACGAAAACAAACAGCACCATGATCGCGCCCGCGTAGACGACGATCTGGATGGCCGCGATGAACTGCGCGTAGAGCGTCAGGAAGAGCGCCGCCAGCGAACAGAGCGTGACGATCAACCCGATGGCGCTGTAGATCGGGTTGCGCTGCAAGATCACGTTGAAGGCCGCGACCACGGCGAGCGCGGCGAAGAGCAGAAAGAGAATCTCCATATCACCACCCCATCGCCCTAACCCTTCGGGCCATAGACGAACACTCCGATCGCGGCTGAAAGGATGATGTTGAGCAGGGCGATCGGGAGCAGCACCTTCCAGCCGAAGTTCATCAGTTGGTCGTAGCGCAGCCGGGGAAGCGTGCCGCGCAGCCAGATGTAGAGGAACAGGAAGAAGAAGACTTTGATCAAGAAGTAGGCCACCCCGAGCAGCGGGAGCTCCTTCGCCCACGGCCCATTCCACCCGCCGAAGAAGAGCGTCGTGGCCAGGATCGAGACCGTCAGCATGTTGACGTACTCGGCCATGAAGAAGAGCGCGAACTTCAGCGAACTGTACTCGGTGTGGAAGCCCGCGACCAACTCGGTTTCGGCTTCGGGCAGGTCGAAGGGCACGCGGTTCGTCTCCGCAATCGCGCTGATCAAATAGACGAAGAAGCCGATGGGTTGAAAGATGAAAACGTGCCACTTGAGTCCCCACCAGCCCGACTGATTCTCGACGATCTTGACCAGATCCAGCGTGCCCGCTTCGAGCACCACGCCGATGACCGAGAGCGAGAGGCTCAACTCGTAGCTCACCATCTGCGCCGAAGAGCGCAGCCCGCCGAGCAAGCTGTATTTTGAATTCGACGACCAACCCGCGAGCACGATACCGTAGACGCCCAGGCTGGTGAGCGCGAAGACGTAAAGCAGGCCGACGTTGAAGTTCGTGACCCGTAAGTTTACTTTATCAAGGCCAAGTTGAATGCCGAAGAGCCAATAAAAAAGGGAGTTGATCTGGGGCGCGAAAGGGATATCCACTGTCGGCCCGAACGGGTAGACGATCAGCACCATCATCGCCGGCACCAGCGTCACCACCGGCGCCATCAGGTAGAGCCACTTATTGACCGCGAGCGGGATGATGTCTTCTTTGAAGATGAATTTGAGCAGATCGGCGAAGGGCTGGAGCAGGCCGAAAGGGCCAACGCGGTTCGGGCCTAAGCGATTTTGAATCGCCGCCAGCACGCGCCGTTCGGCGTAGACCGAGTAGGCGACCACCAGCATGACGAAGACCCAGGCGATGACGATCTTGATGAGCGTCCCGGCAATGAATGGAAAGTCGATTGACATAGGTGAACGATCAGGTTTGGAGTACCGAGGCGGGCTTTCCGGCGACGTAAAAGCCCGCCTCGGTACTCCAAACTTCATTTTTCTTGAACGCTAGAGTTCAGACGAAGATCTCGGCCACGCGGCAACGGAAGCCGGGCACGACATCTTGCCCATCCAGTTCGTCATTTTCTGTCAGCTTAATCACCTCGCCCGACGCGCGACAGACAGTGACCGTCCGCCGCTTGGGGTTGACTACCCAGACGGCGCTCGCGCCAGCCGAGAGCCACTCTTCTACCTTCTCATCAACCTCGACGTAGGTATCACCCGGTGAAACAACTTCGACCGCCAGATCAGGTGCGCCCGGCCAGTATCCTTTCGGGATCCCGGTCTGAGGGATTCGTTCACGGCGCACGAAAGCAAAGTCAGGCGCGCGCACCGTGTCAGGATCACTGGTGATTTTGAAACCAGTCTCAGCGCCAAAGGTCACGCCGAGATCGTGCGCTTTGACATAAGAGCCAAGCGGGATGGTTACGTTAACGGTCACCACTCCGTGCTCACCACCAGTTGGAGGCATCGTCCTCAACTCTCCTTTCACCAATTCGCGCCGCATCCCGTCATCCGGCATGGCTAACAGATCATCCGCCGTCATCAACTCAGTCGTCGTGCTCATCGCATCACCTCGAATCGAGCCGTCATCTCTAAGCCGGGAAGACCAGCGGCGCCGGTCGCGTCTCCTCGCTCTCGGCGGTCCCAGGCGGCAGATTGGCCGAGTACCGCGTGATGAGCGGGTAGCGGCGATGCAGCCGATGGCCCGCCTTGGTCACTAGCTCGGACCGGTCCACCTCGACGTTGCGGTTGATGTGCGTTAGCTCTGCCGCCAGCCGATCCATCAGTTCACTGCGATTGATGCGGCTGGCGTCCGGCTGCTTCCGTTCGACGTAAGTGGCCCCTTCATTCGCCAGGCGGTTGTGCGAGAGCCCGGCGTAGCCTTCCGCCTTTTCCGAAATCTCCTTGAAGATGTTTTTGACCGCGCCCTGGTAGCCGAAATCATGGCCCATCAACTTCGCGACTGAGTTGACGACCATCCAGTCAGGACGCGCCTGGCCGACGGGCGGGATCGTCCGCCGCACGAGCTGGACTTGCGAGCCGTTGTTGACCTGCGTGCCCTGGCTTTCGGCGAAGCTCGTCACCGGGAAGACGACGTGCGCGAGCTTGGCCGTGTCGGTCAAGAACATCTCCTGGACGACGAGCAGGTCGAGCTTGGCCAGTTGTGACCTCACCACCTCGGCCTCGCCGTTGGCTTTGGCGACCAGGTCTTCGCCCGCGACGTAGAGCGCGCGAATCCCCGCGCCCGCGCCATTGACCATCGCTTGCGCCGAGAGGCCGCCGCTGAGCGAGCTGTCCAGGCCCATCTGGAAAGCGCCGAGTGAATTGGCGTAGCGGCAGAGCAGCACGAACGAGAATTTGGTCGCCGTGCGCGCCGGCTCCGCCCCAACCTCCAAGGTCGGACGGGCGACGATCAGCGTGTATGGGTTCTCGTTGATTGCGGGCTTCTGGGTCGAGTTGGTCGAGGCTACCTCTCGCGAGAGCCGCTCGATGTGCGCCTTCTTCGCTTCCTGCGCGACCTCCGGGTTCGGCGTGGCCAGCGCTTGTTCGAGCAGCGGCAGCGCTTCGGCCGCGGCCCCGCGCAGCTCGTCGCCGAAGATCACGATCACGCGCTCGCTTTCGAGCAGCGTCTGGCGAATGGCCTGAAGGTCATCGGCGCTGGCGCCCATCGCGTCGGCCGCCTCGGCAACTTTGCTTTCATCAAGCAGCGCCGCGATGAGCGCAGGCTCGCTGCCTTCACGCACGCGGACTGCGATCTGGGCTTGGCGCTCAAGCCGGCTGCCCATCGAATTGACGATCAGCAAGCGGGCCGACTTCTGTCGCACCGCCCAGCGAATGGAGAAGGCCGTCAGCGGGTTCTCCTCATTCGGGTCTGAGCCGATGAGCAGGATCGTGTCGGCGTTCTGGATGTGCTCCTGCGTCGCCATCGTCGGCGTGCCGTACTTGAAGAAGGAGGCGAAGTCGATTTCATCCTCATCGTGGTAAAACTCCGCATTCCTGGTCTCCAGCGCCTCGGCCGCGAACTTCTTGAGGATGTAGTGATCCTCGTTGAGCAACCGCGCGGCGCTGACGACGCCGACCGCATCGCCGCCGTGTTGGCCCTTAATTTCGCCGAGGCGCTTGGCGACGTAGCCGAGTGCCTCGTCCCAAGTGGTCGGGACCAAGTGCTCGCCGCGCCGGATGAGCGGGCGCTCGATGCGCTCCGGGTTATGCACGAAGTCAATCGGGTAGCGGCCCAAGGCGCAGAGGAAGTCGTGATTGATGCCGCCAGCAGTGCGCCCGCGCCCGTCACGCGCCACCGACCGGATGAGCTGCTCGCTGCGGGAGCCGGCCAGGATCGAGCAGCCGTCCGAGCAGAAGTTGCAGACCGTCGGAGTCTGCTTCAAGTCCCACGGCCGCGAGATGTACTTGTAAGGCACGTGCAGCAGGGTGCCGGTCGGGCAGACATCCACGCAGTTGCCGCAGTCGGAGCACTCGACCCAACCGGTGAAGGCGCTGATCAAAGTGTGCGAGCCGCGGTTGACGGTCGTGATCGCGAACTCGTCCATCCACTCTTCGCAGACGCGGGTGCAGCGCTTGCAGACGACGCAGCGCTGCGGGTCGTTGTAGATGAAGGGCGCGATCTGCCGTTCGAGCGTCGGCTCCTTATCGCTGAATTGCATGCGCGTCCGGTCTTCGCCGAAGCCGTAGGTCTGATCCTGCAACTCGCACTCGCCCGCGCGGTCACAGACCGGGCAATCGACCGGGTGGTTCGAGAGCAGGAATTCGAGCATCGCCGCCCGCACCTCTTCGATCTCCGCCGACTCGGTCGTCACGACCATGCCCTCGGTCACCGGCATCGTGCAGGCGGTCTGAAGCTTCGGAATCTTTTCGACCCGGACCACGCACATGCGGCACGAGGCCTGCGCCGTGAGGCCGCGGAAGTGGCAGAAGCGCGGCAGGTAGATGCCGTGCATCTCGCAGACTTCGATCAATAACTCGCCTTTCGGCGCCGTCACTTCTTGCCCGTTGATGCTGAGCTTGACTGTGTCCATAAAATAATTGCCGGCCTCCAGCACTCACGCCGCCAGTGCTTGCGACGCTTGGCCGTCCTGAAGAATGTACAGCAAGATTGCCAGAATTTTCCCCGGCCGCTCAAGGTAGTGTTCAGTCCGGTCCACGAAGACCAGGCTGCCTTCGAGCTTCAAAAACTTCCAGATGCTGCCCGTAGTGACTGCCCCGTAAATCGTCGTGACCCCTTGTCCCTCGCGCTCATTGTAGAGACGGGCCGCCACCATTTCAGCGATGCACTGTCCGAGCGCTGAGTAGATATCATCTTTCTTGGCCTCGACCAGCATCATCGCCGGGGCGACCAGCAGCAACTGTTCCGGCGACCGTGAAAAAATAAAGTCGCAGACCCCGTTCAAGCCTTGTTCGGACGCGACATTGAATTCAATGCCGGAGAACAAGCTGACCCTCCGCCCTGTCAGTCGGCGCGCCTCGACCAGAATCGGCGCGACGATCAACTCGGAGCGTGCCTTCTCCGTGTTAATTGCCAGGCCCAACGGGACATGCTCTTGTAAGAGTCTCTGCAAATGCTCACTGACTGTGACCTCAGGCACTTCGGTGAAAAGGTCGTGTTGCTCGCTGGTGGTCAGTGAAAACCTTTCCTTAACACTTTTGAGTGTGAAATCACTGTAAGCCATATGGGATCCCTCTAGATTCAGTCCGCCGCCTGGATCTGCACGAGCGTCTGCTTGATTCGGCGCTCGAAATCCCCGCGGAATTTCTTGATCGCCGACTGCACCGGCATTGCCGCCGCGTCGCCTAACGGGCAGAAGCTCTTGCCGAGAATTTTGTCGGCCAAGTCATAGAGCAATTCAACGTCGCCCGATTTGCCTTCATACCGGTGCATCCGCTCGAAAACTTTCTCCAACCACCGCGTGCCCTCGCGGCACGGCGTGCACCAGCCGCACGACTCGTGGTGGTAGAAGTGCGTCAGGTTGCGCGTCGTCTCGAAGATGTCCGTGGTCTCGTCCATGACGATCACGCCGCCGGAGCCGAGCATCGAGCCGACCGCCGCGACGGACTCGTAGTCCAGGTTGCACTTCTCGGCCTCCTCCGGAGTGATGATCGGGACACTTGAGCCGCCGGGGATGATCGCCTTGAGCCGGCGCCCGCCGGACACGCCGCCGCAGTCTTCGTTCACAAGCTTCATCAACGGGTAGCCCATCGGGACTTCGTAGTTGCCCGGCCGCGCGACGTGGCCGCTGACAGTGAGCAGCTTCGTGCCGCCCACGACGCTCTTCCGATCTGCTTTATAGGCTTCGCCGCCGTTGAGCATGATCCAGGGTACGGCCGCGAGCGTCTCCACGTTGTTGACGACCGTCGGGCCGCCGTAGAGGCCGACGACGGCGGGGAAGGGGGGTTTGAGCCGCGGGTGCCCGCGCTTGCCTTCGAGCGATTCCAAGAGCGCCGTCTCTTCGCCGCAGATGTAGGCCCCCGCCCCCGGATGCACATAGATGTGGCAGTCAAAGCCGGAGCCCAGGATGCCCTGGCCCAGGTAGCCGCGTTCGTAGGCCTGCGTGATCGCGCGCTCAAGAATTTCTTTGATGTACCAGTACTCGCCGCGGATATAGATGTAATTGTTCGGAGCGCCGAGCGCGTAGGCCGCGATGACCATCCCCTCGATCATCTGGTGCGGGTCGTAGCGCATCAGGTCGCGGTCTTTCCCGGTGCCGGGCTCCGACTCGTCGGCGTTGCAGACGACATACTTGGGCCGCTTCGATTCCTTCGGCACGAAGCCCCACTTCATCCCAGTCGGGAAGCCGGCGCCGCCACGGCCGCGAAGGGATGACTTCTTGACCTCTTCAATCACCTGGTCGGGCGTGAACTCCTTGAGCGTTTTGGCCAGCGCCTGGTAGCCGCCTGTTTTGAGATAGACATCAAGGTCGCAGGCTTCGCCTTTAAGATGGAATCTGGAGGTTAAGACTTTAGTCATATTAGTCGCAAATCGTGCTTAGGTTCTCTCACCATTCTTCCCATACTTGTCACGCACCAGGCCGTCAACAACGCCGATCAAGGCATTGAGTTTGTCTGTAGTCTCGGCTTGCGCTGCCGACAAGACATCAAGGGTCGCTATCGTCTTGGCTTGCATGTCGTAAAGAGTGCTGACGGTGCCATTCAACTCCGCGATTACCCCCGCGACGTTTTGGATGCGCCTGTCGAGCTGCTGATCGCGCTTCTCGGCTGCTGCCGCGCTGGCTTTGAGGCGCTTGTCGAATTCCTGGAAGCGCTTGTCAAAATCCTGGAAGCGCTTGTCGAAATCCCTCGAACTCTTCTCCAGCCAGGCTTCGAGCCGCTCGGTCCGAGTTTCGAGCCGCTGCAAGCGCGCATCATGCACTTTGTCCTGCCGCAACAGGAAAGCCATCGTCCGGCGCATCTCGGCCGGACTCATTTCCTGGCTGCCGTCTTGATTATTTTTCTTTGCCATCGAGCCTCCCAGTGCTAACCGCGAAAGATGCGAAAGCCGAGATTGACGCGCTCAAAATTCTCGTCTTCGGCCAGCGCGTAGATAATGCCGTACCTCTTCATCACCGCGAACGACGTGCAGTCGGTGAAGCTCAAGCCCGCCAGTTGATCATAGCGCTTGAAGAAGCGCCAGGCCGCCTCAAGTAAACGCTGCTCGTCGGTGTCAATCGCCACGATTTCAATCACCCCGTCGGCCTCCGCGCGACGCATCCCTTTGCCGAAGTCCAGGGCCACCCCGTATCCGGCCCGCGCCCGCAGCAGGGTTAATGTCTCTGCCAAGACGTAGCTGCTCGTCACCGGCTTGAGTTGTAGACGAGCGGCTTGCCGCATCCGCTCGCGCACGGTCTGATGCTCCGGGTCACCGCGATCAGCCAAGGCTTGGAACGTCCACGTGTCAAGAAAGATCGCATTCATGGCGGCGCTCTGGGGAGCTGAGCTTCAATCCTGCCGATGCCCAGCGCCGTCATACAACCCTTCGTCGATCAACCGCTCCCAGAAGACCTCTCCGGGAGTCTTGCGTCGCCGGGCGCGCTGGGGAGTTGGTTTTTTCACGGCTCGCGACGCGAGGCTTTCTAACCACTCCAGGGCCTCGCGGCGTTGCTGGGGACTGAAAGATTCGAGCCGCTCGAGAATACGCTGATTGATCCTCCGGCTAGCCATGCCTTTTAGGACAGTCCAGTGATGATTTCGTCCACTCGTTCGGGAGTTACTTTCTCGTGATAGTCAAAGTTGACCTGCAAGACGGGCGCCAGATCGCAGTATCCCAAGCACTCGACCTCTTGCAGCGTGAACTTGCCGTCGGGCGTCGTCTGACCGACCTGGACTCCCAACCTCTGGCTGATGTGCTCGGTGATCTGATTGCAGCCACCGAGCAGGCAGGAGATCGTGCGGCAGACCTGGAGCTTGTACTTCCCAATGGGCCGGCGCGAGTACATCGAGTAGAAGGTGACGACCTCCTCGACCTCGTTGACGCGCATCTCCAGCCGCTTGGCCAGGTACTTGACATCTTCGTCGGTCACGTAGCCGTGCTCTGCCTGGGCGATGAAGAGCGCCGGCAAGACGGCCGACCGTTTGACCGGATAATGAGTCAGCAACTCGTCAATCTTCTTCTCGTTCGCTTCGCTGTACATAAATTTAGGGGCTAGAGGCTAGGGACTAGGGACTAGGGCAGGCTTTCTTCTAGCCCCTAGTCCCTAGCCTCTAGCCCCTGGCTCTTACCGATCCACATCTCCCAAGACAATATCAATGCTGCCGATGACGGCGACGACGTCGGCGATCAGTCCCCCCTCGACCATCGCCGGGAGAGCCGAGAGGTTGACGTAAGATGGGGCCCGGACGCGAACGCGCCAGGGCCTCTCCTGCCCGTCGCTCACCACGTAGAACCCGATTTCACCCCGCGCGGATTCGATTGGCATATAAACTTCGCCAATCGGAACCGTGAAGCCTTCGGAGGCGAGCAAGAAGTGGTGAATCATCACGTCAATGTGCTGCTTCATCAAGTCGCGGTCCGGCAGCTTGAGCTTCGGATGGTCCGCCATCACCGGCCCTGGCTCCTTGAGCCGCTCGAGCGCCTGGTGGCAGATCTTCAGGCTCTCCCTCATCTCGTCCATGCGCACGAGGTAGCGCGACCAGACGTCTCCGTCGGAGTAGACCGGGACATTGAAATCGTAAGTCTCATAGCCGGTGTATGGCTCGCTCTTCCGCACATCCCAATTGACGCCGCTGCCGCGGATTGAAGGGCCGGACAGGCCCCACTGGATTGCGTCCTCGGCCGAGATCTTGCCGACGCCCCGCGTGCGGCGCTGGAAGATCTTATTGCCGGTGACCAACCGGTTCGCCTCGTCGAGGAACTTCGGGAAGTCGCGCAGGAAGTCCGCGGTCAGGGCAGGGAAGTTGGCCGGCGGCTCGGATTGCACCCCGCCGATGCGGAAATAACTCTGATGGAGCCGGGCGCCGGAGACGCACTCAAACAGATCCATGATCTTCTCGCGCTCGGTGAAGGCGTAGAAGAAGCCGGTCATCGCGCCGATGTCCATGACATGCGTGCCCCACCAGACCAGGTGCGAGGCGAGGCGGTTGATCTCGGTGAGCAGGACGCGAAGCACTTGCGCCCGCGGCGGGGCTTCGACCCCGAGCAATTTCTCGACCGCGAGGACGTAGCCGAGGTCATTGCCCATCGAGTTGAGGTAATCCATCCGGCAAGTGATCGTCACCACCTGCTGCCACTTCTCCTTCTCCATCGTCTTCTCCATGCCGGTATGGAGATAGCCGATGTCCGGCGTGGCCTTCAGGACCGTCTCGCCGTCGAGCACCAATTCGAGCCGCAGCACGCCGTGCGTTGACGGGTGCTGTGGGCCCATCGAGACGGTCATCTGCGTGTTGCCGAGCGGGTCGGGGCTGCGCAGCGCCGTGACCGAGGATGTCGGAACAACGATTTCTTTGGTTCGCATAGTCCGCAATGATGAAGTCTGAACGCGGAACTGGTTCGCCGTTCAGCCTGCTGACTTCGCCACTTCCTCTTAATACCCCTTGATCGGGAAATCTTTTCGCAGCGGGTGACCTTCGTAATCCGCCGGCATCAAGATGCGACGCAAATCCGGGTGGTCATCGAAGATCACGCCGAACAGGTCATAGACCTCGCGCTCCAGCCAGTTGGCTGTTTTCCACACGCCGCACAGGGTTGGCACTCGCGCGTCTTCTTCTTCCAGATAGACTTTGACCCGCAGGCGATGATTGTGCACCAGGGAGTACAAGTGGTAGACGACGGCGAAGCGCGGCGCCGCAAACTCGCCCAAGTCCAGTCCGGCGACATCGCTCAGGAAATTGAAGCGCAGCCCTGGCTCGTCGCGCAGGTAGGTCATGAGCTTGACCAACCCTTCTCGCTTGGCGACGACCGTGACCTCGCCGAGCGCTTCGATGATCTCTCCGACGGTATCGGCGAACGCGGCACGCAGCGGCGAGGCATCAGCGTAACGTGACGTTTGGTTCGGCAGCCGGCTGCTGCCCGGATTGCTTCCAACTGGATCTAGTGGTGGGGGGCTCGTCGATTCGGCCATGATTTTAACTCTGCGTCAGGCCAGGGCGAAGGTTGAATCAGTGGGGCTCCCGGCACCATCACGCTTAGGCGATCATCTTCCCCTTTTCATCTGGCGCCGCGAGGACAGAATCACGCTCGATCTTTTCCTGCAACTTCATCACCGCATAGATCAACCCTTCAGGGCGCGGCGGACAGCCGGGCACGAAGACATCAACGGGCACGACCTTATCCACTCCTTGGACGATAGCGTAGTTATTGAAGACCCCGCCGGCCGAAGCGCAGACGCCCATGGAGATGACCCACTTCGGCTCAGGCATCTGGTCGTAGATGCGGCGGAGCACCGGGGCCATTTTGATCGAGACGCGGCCGGCGACGATCATGACATCAGCCTGGCGCGGGCTGGCACGAAAGACCTCAGCGCCGAAGCGTGCCACGTCGTGACGCGGGTCAGTCATCGCCATCATCTCAATGGCGCAGCAGGCCAACCCGAAAGTCGCCGGCCAGAGGCTTGATTTCCGCGCCCAGTTGACTAGCCAATCCAGCCGCGTCGTCAGAACGTCCGGCATCACTTCGCCTAATTTAGTCTCTAAGCCCATACTGGCATCCTATCAAGGGTCGGGTCTTTGAGCCCGCTTGCCTTCAGCTCTTGCTCCACTCAAACAGGCCCTTCTTCCAGACGTAGATGTACCCGATCAGCAGCACGGCGATGAAGATCATCATCTCGACGAAGACGAACGAACCTGAGATGCGGGCAGCCAGTGTTTTGAAGACCACGGCCCACGGCACCAGGAAAATCGCCTCAATATCGAAGAGGATGAACAGCATGGCCACTAAATAGAACTTTATCGAGAAGCGCTGGTGGGCCGATCCAACCGGGTCCATCCCGCATTCGTAGGGAATCAGCTTGGCTCGCGTGTCGCGACGCCGCCCCACGACGTGAGAGAGCACGATGTTGGTCACGGCGAAGCCTAAAATGAAGATAAAGACGATCAAGATTGGCAGATATTCTCTCATCTCCGGCCTTCTTTAACTCCTCCTGCCCGGCTGCCTCAGCGATCTCCACACGAAGGCTTATGGCAGGGCTTGGGGAACAAGCTCGAATAACTCTTACAGATCTGGCGGGGAGCACATTGTTATAGATTGAGAACAATAGTACAATCTCGCTGCGCATGCAAGGAAAGCGCAGGCTAGGCAGTCCATCCGAATGAGGGAAAGCAAAATTCCACCGGATCAGATAGCAGGGGAGGCTTAATGGGTAAAAAAGTGTTGGCCGTGGTAGAGGACCTATTTTTTGTGGGCAAAATAAACCCAGCCGCTGCCCAGGTCGGTGCTGAGGTCAGGTACGCTCGGAGCGACGCACAAGCACTGGAGTTGGCCCGCACCGAGCATCCGTCCTTAATTATTCTTGACCTCAACGCGGGCAGGTGTCGGCCGCTGGATTTGCTGGCTCAGTTGAAAGCGGATACAGAATTGCGCCACATCCCGACGCTCGGCTTTGTGTCCCATGTCCAGACCGGGCTGCAAGCGCAAGCCCGGAAGGCTGGGTGCGATCGCGTAGTCGCACGCTCTGTTTTCTCACGTGACCTCGCTGAGATCCTCGCCTGAAGATTTAATCCAAATCCTCGTCGTAAGTCTCTCGACTCGGTGTCGGGATCAGGTCAATTGTCCGGCGACGGGGATATGGATCAGTCGCGCGGCGGCGTGGAGTCGATTCGGTCCCGCGGCGGTCTGGAGAGCCGGGAATCGGGTGGCCTAATGCTTCGGCTAAAATCCTAATCAACTCCTGGGAGAGGGTGCGATGTTGGAGCTGTGCGCGCCGTTTGAGGGCCTCTTTCATCTCTGGAGGAACATAGGCTCCGATCAAGACGCCTTTTCTTTTCATAATCTTCCTTTCCTTGTCTAATGTGACCAAGCTTCGTAGTAAAGTGCCGACTAAGCCGTTAAATTGACGAGGGTTCAACCTCTGAGGAATGTTTAACCGCATCGCATTGTAGCACAAGGCTGAGAAATTCCAAGCCATATGTTTAAAAAATCCCGCCCTGCTTTGTTCTTTTTAAAAGGGTCATTCCCCGCCCACTATTCCTCAATGGAGCGAAAGATAAAAGCTTGACAGTGTTTACAATAGGGTGTTAAGTTTCCTCCGGTGATATTTGAAAGGTAAGGACAGCGGTTAATCTTTCTTGGGATGCAGATTTTGCCTGCCGTTTGTCTGAATTAAAATGAGCGGAAATACGGACATCTTGGACGAGCGCAGCCGCGAGATACTGGCGCTCTTGATTAAGACCCATATTACGGTCGGGGAGCCGGTCGGGTCCCGCACCATCGCGAAGCTCTCCAGCGAGGGGCTGTCGGCCGCGACCGTCCGTAATATTATGTCCGATTTAGAGGGGGCGGGTTATCTCGAACAGCCTCATACTTCAGCCGGTCGCGTCCCGAGCGATAAAGGTTATCGATTCTATGTCGATCATATTCTTGAGCAGACGCGTCTTTCCGAATCAGATGAGACTGCGATCCAGCGCGGCATGCTCGGTGGACAGTGGCCGAGTGCTGATCAATTGATGACTCGCGCTTCACATCTGCTCTCGGATCTCTCCGAAAATGTGGGCATTGTCATCTCGCCCAGTATTTCCCGTGATCTCATCAAGCATATTGAATTTGTCCGGTTGAGCGACGGCCGGATTCTGGTCATCACCGTCTCAAAGGCCGGGCTGGTGCAAGACCGACTGGTGCGGGTGGATGAGGACTTTACGCAGGACGAATTGGACCGAACGGCGCGGTATGTGAAGGCCAATTTTAGCGGCATGAGCTTGGTTGCTATCCGCGCGGAATTAATTAAGCGGATGTCTGAAGAGAAAGCCCTCTACGACCGCTTGCTGCAGAATGCGATTCTGCTTTGCGAGCGGGGTTTGAATGATCATCATGACTCCGATCCGGATGTCTTCGTCGAAGGCGCATCGAATATTCTGACCAAGCCGGATTTTGCTGATACTGAGCGCATGCGTGAACTCTTTCGTGTGTTTGAAGAGAAGAGCCGCTTGGTGAAATTGCTCAATGGATATGTCGCCGCTACGCTCACGACCTCGGTCGGCGTGCGGATCGGGGCCGAAAATAATCTGCCGAGCCTCCGGGGGTGTGCCGTCATTACCTCGCCTTACAGCTATGGCAATCAGGTGGTCGGCAGCCTGGGAGTGGTCGGTCCCGTGAGAATCGAATACGCGCGGATGATAAATGTGGTAAACTACATCGCGCGCGTGCTGGAACAGGTGCTCGCCGACGCGCCTCGAAGCGCCCTAAACTGAACAACCCTGCCGCTCGCGCGAATCTCAACCCCCGCGAGTTGATTCCACTTCGCCCCAATTAGAAATCCGCGGCCTGAGGGCCTGAATAGTAGTCTATGGCTAAAAATGAGCAGCAATCGCTGGAGGATCACTCTGTCGAGGTATCTGAGCCTGGCCATCCGGTAGGCGGGGAGCGGAGTGTGTTCCAATCCACCTCCGTTGACAGTGATCTCACCTCCGATCCATTCGCTGAATTCGCCCGAATCTTGACGGAAGTTGAAGAGGCCAGTACCAAGCCTAGCCCTTCACGGGAGAGTGGACCTGGAGATCAAGCTGTCAAACCCTCTCTCAGCGATTTCGATTATGAAATCGATGGGGATGCGCTCCTGACAACCGAGCCGGAGCCTGGGCCGCCGCCTGGTCTGGCTGAAGGGGCTGAACAAGGATCACGACTGGAAGCACTCAGCCAGCGCCTCGACAGGTTGGAACAAGAGAACGCGCAACTTCGCGGTCGCCTCACCCAGTGGCAGGCCGATTTTGAGAACGCGCGGCGGCGTGCCGAGCGTGAGCAGGAGGAGATGAGGTGGTACCTCCGCGGAGAGTTGATGGCGCAGCTTCTACCCCTGGTCGATAACTTCGACCGGGCGCTCGCTCACGGGATGGCAGAGGCGGTGAACGAAGATTTCGTCACCGGGATCGTGCTGATCTACAAACAACTTTGTGACCTGCTCGAGCGTTATGGGGTTCTGCCGATCATCGCCGTGGGAGAGATCTTCGATCCCAACCTCCACGAGGCTGTGGTCATCGAGCCGCGCCCTGGGTATGAGGCGAATACCGTGATCGCCGAGTTCGAGAAGGGATACACCATCGGGGCGCGTTTGCTGCGCCCCGCCCGCGTGAAGGTTGCAATTCGAAATCAATAAGGCAGCTGCCAGATGCTCGCATCTGGCAGCTAGCATCTGACATCTGCAATCGAGAACCTATGAGCAAAGTGATCGGCATTGATTTAGGCACCACTAACTGTTGTGTCGCCGTCCTGGAAGGCGGCTCGACCCAAATTATCCCGAATAAGGAGGGCGGGCGGACGACGCCATCGGTGGTCGGCTTCACCGAGAAAGGGGAGCGGCTGGTTGGCCAGATTGCCAAGCGCCAGGCCGTGACCAACGCCGCCCACACCGTCTACGCCGTCAAGCGTTTGATCGGGCGCAAGCTCAATTCGCCCGAATGTCAACGCGCCCGCGATGGCTCCCCCTATGAGATCACCGAGAGCGCCAACGGCGATGCGCGGGTCCGCATCCTCGCGCGTGACTACAGCCCGTCGGAAATCTCGGCGATCATCCTCCAGCGTCTGAAGTCTTACGCCGAAGACTTTTTGGGGGATATCGTGGATGAGGCGATCATCACCGTCCCAGCCTACTTCGACGACGCGCAGCGCCAGGCGACGAAGGATGCCGGGAAGATCGCGGGCCTCAACGTCCAGCGGATTATCAATGAGCCGACGGCCGCGGCGCTCGCCTACGGCCTCGGCCGCAAAGAGGCTGAAAAGATCGTCGTCTACGACCTTGGCGGTGGCACCTTCGACATCTCCATCCTCGAGATGAGCGAAGGGGTCTTTGAAGTCCTCGCCACCTCCGGCGACACGTTCCTCGGCGGTGAGGACTTCGACCAACGGATCGTCGATTGGATCGTGCGCGAGTTCCAGCAGGAGACGGGGATCGATCTGCGCACCGACCGCCTGGCGCTCCAGCGGTTGAAGGAGTCCGCCGAGCGCGCGAAGTGTGAACTCTCCTCGGCCCTTGAGACAAATATCAGCCTCCCCTTCATCTCGGCTGACGCGCTCGGGCCGAAGCACTTCAATAAGACGCTCACGCGCACCCAATTTGAAGGCATGATCGCGGATCTAGTCGACCGGACACTCGACCCCTGCCAGAAAGCGCTCTGGGATGCCAAGCTCAAGGCTTCAGACATCGATAAGGTGCTGCTCGTCGGCGGGCAGACCCGCACCCCGCTCATTCATCAGCGGGTGTGCGAGATCTTCGGCAAGGAGCCGTCATCGGAGATCAATCCCGACGAGGTGGTCGCCATCGGCGCGGCGATCCAAGGGGGCGTCCTCACCGGGGAAGTCAAAGAGCTGGTGTTGCTCGACGTGCTGCCGCTCTCACTCGGGATCGAGACGCGCGGCGGCCTCTTCACCAAGATCATTGAGCGCAACTCGACGATTCCGCTCAAGAAGAGCTTGACCTTCACGACGGTCACCGACAACCAATCCTCGGTTGAGGTCCACGTGCTCCAAGGCGAGCGCGAGTTGGCGCGCGGCAACCGCAGCCTGGCTAAATTCGAGCTGGTCGGCATTGCCCCTGCCCCGCGGGGGACGCCGCAAATCGCCGTGACCTTCGATGTTGACTCGGACGGGATCGTTAACGTCTCCGCCCGCGAGAAGATCACCGGCCGGGAGCAAGCGATTCGCATCGTCCCTTCATCGGGCCTGGCCCCGGAAGAGATCTCTCGTCTGATCGAGGAATCGCAGCGCAGCGCCCAGGCCGACCGGATCATGAAGGAATTGGTCTTGGCCCGCAATCGCCTCGACGGCCTCGCGCAGAGTACGCGACGCAGCTTCAGCGAGTTTGGCTGGATGCTTCAGCCTGATGATCAAGAACAGGCTCGCGAATCGATCCGCCGGGCCGAGGAGGCTCTTTGCTCCGAGGACGTCGGGAAGGTGCGCGCCGCATTCGAGGAATTGGAGACGTGGGGGCGGCGGCTGACCGACGCGATGTTTAATTCCTCGGCGCTCCCGGCAAAGAAAGGCGAGTGAGCCGTTAGGAAAGAGCAAGGAGCAAAGGGCAAAGAGCCAGGCGCTAAAAGCAAAGCAGGTTGCTCTTCGCTCTTTGCCCTTTGCTCCTTGCTCTTTCTTGCCCGGCCTTGTCCGCCTCCTCACGCCGTTTTATAATTTCGTGCCCGGTCCGGGAGTTGCGCCCGCCGGTCTGGGACGGCAAGTTAGGCAAATGCTGCCGGCCGATGTATGCTATTCTAAGACGCCGATGACGTGGCGAGATCACAGCGAGAGGTGACAGAGCATTGAGCAAACGCGATTATTACGAGATCCTGGGTGTCAGTCGGAACGCTGGCGACCAAGAATTGAAGAGCGCTTACCGCAAGCTGGCCATGCAGCACCACCCGGACCGTAATCCTGGTGATCAAGCGGCCGAGGAGAAGTTCAAAGAAGCGGCCGAGGCTTACGGCGTGCTGTCCAACCCTGAGACCCGCGCGCGCTACAATCAGTTCGGGCACGCTGGCGTTGGTTCCTCGGCCGCTTCCGGGGCCTGGGCCGGGGGGAACTTCGGCGGCTTCGAGGACATTCTCGGCGACCTCTTCGGCGATCTCTTCGGCGGGCGCAGCACCCGCCGCAACGGGCCGCAGCGCGGCGCCGACCTGCGCTACGATTTAGAAATCAGTTTAGAACAAGCGGCGGCCGGACATAAGACCAAGCTCAACATCCCGCGCCTGGAAAGTTGTGAGACGTGTAAGGGCTCGGGCGCCGCGCCAGGCACTTCTCCGGCGACTTGCAATTTGTGTGGCGGCGCCGGCCAGGTCCGGTTCCAACAAGGCTTCTTCTCCGTCAGCCGCACCTGCCATCAGTGCCGTGGCACCGGGCGTGTGATCACCAGCCACTGCAAGAGCTGCCAGGGCGCCGGGCGGATCGAGAAGGAGCAAATGCTGGAGGTCAAAATCCCGGCGGGCGTGGACACCGGCGCCCGGTTGCGGATCACGGGCGAAGGCGAGGGGGGAACCAACGGCGGCGGGCGGGGCGATCTCTACGTCGTGATCCACGTCAAGGAGCACGAACTCTTCGAGCGTCAAGGCAACAACCTCTACGTCAATGTCCCGATCACTTTCTCGCAGGCCGCGCTCGGCGCCGAGATCCTCGTCCCGACCCTGGACAGCGAGGAGAGCTTGACGATCCCGGAAGGCACCCAGACGGGCTCGATCTTCCGCCTCAAAGGGAAGGGCATCGTCTCACTCCAAGGGCGCGGGCGCGGTGACCTGCTGGTGGTCACGACGATCGTCACGCCGACCCGTCTGAGCCGTGAGCAACGCCGCTTGTTCGAGCAACTCGCCGGGATCGAGGACAAACAGAGTCACGGCGGCGCACGGAAGTTGAGTGATCGCGTCAAAGAGATTTTTGGATGAGTGAGACGAGAAGGGAAGATCGATGATCGATCATCCGCAACCCTGGATCTGCAATCTGCGGCCCTCGACTTGAACCAGCCCACCGAAAGCGCTTGATTCGTGCCTCGTTTTATCTCCTTGAAGTAGTATGCCGATTCATCATCCCCCGCGCCCAGCGACCTATTACGCCCTCATCGCCTTTTCGATCATCATTCTTTTCCTGAGCCTGGCCACGACCCGAACGAGGGCGAGCCACTCCGGGGATGCGTTGAGTGGCGTGCCGCAAGCCTCGTCGCGGCGCGAAGTCGTAGAGCAGGCGCGGCTGCGTGAGCTTGATGCGAAGTTGCGGAACCCGCGTCTGCTGCTCTTACGTGCTGCTGAGTTCGATCCACTGGAGGGCGAGCCCGCCCCTGTCCGCATCGGCCAGGCACAATTGGAAACGACCGACCTGCGCTTAAGCTCGGCAAAACTCGCGGCCGGCGGACCGCAAAGGGGTGACGAAGAGCGCGCCTACTTCATCGTTCAATTCCACGACCGCATCCAGCCGGACTCAACCGAGAGTTTGCGCCGCGCAGGATATGAGATCACGGGCTACCTGGCTAATAACGCTTACATCATCCGTGCGCCGCGTGCCCACCAAAACAGGTTGCTTGAGGCTCAGGGCCGCGGAGATTTCCGCTGGGTCGGCGCTTACGGCGCGGGCTTGAAGGTCGATAATCAACTCTCGCACATGGCCGATGGGATCGCTACTGGTTCAAACGATCTCGCCAAGTCGAACGAGGCGCCAGCCGTGGCGGTCTCTTTTATCACCTTCCGTGGTGAGAACTCATCTGCCGTCCGCCAGGCGCTCAGCGGGCTTAAGCTCGCGGCTGAGCCGGTGATTGAAGATCGCTACGACAGCCGGGCCTGGGGCGTGCTCCACGTCGCCCCGCCTGATCTGCCACAACTCGTCACCACGCTCGCCTCAGTCGAAGGGGTGGAATGGATCGAACAGCGCCGGCCGCACCGCTTGAGTAATGATAACGGCGTCCAGGTGATGCAGACGGGGACGGTTGGCGCTGGCGCCCCGCTCTACCGCAATGGCTTGACGGGGGCCGGCCAAGTTTTGGGGATCGCGGACTCGGGCCTCGACTGCGATAGCGCGCAATTCAGGCTTGACGGCCAGCCGTCTGCGCAGACGCTCTCATTCGCTGTCACGACGAAAGCGCTCGTCGATGGTTCTTTGCCGGTCAACGTGACGAACCCGAATAACAAGGTGCTGGCCTACTACCTGCTCGGCGCCGGCAGCCTGATTGATAACCCGGCCAACCCGAACGGCGGAAAGACGCTCGACCCGAATGAGAAAAGCGGCGGCAACTTTGTCAACGCGGTCGCCTACGACGACGACGCTAGCAGCTATCACGGGACCCACACGACGAGCGTCGCTGTCGGCCATGACTTCAACGCCGACGGGACAGGCGCTCTGCCGGGCCTCGCGTCGCGGACGAGCGGCGACGGCGTGGCGCCTGATGCGCGCATCGTTTTCCAAGATGCCGGCCACCCGAGCCGCGGCAGCCTGCCCGGCATCGACCTGATCAGTCAGGCACTGCTCCACCAACAGGCTTACGGCAGCGGCGCCCGCGTGCACAACGATAGCTACGGCCCTGGCTCGAGCGATTTGCCGGTCTCTTACGATCAGGATTCAGCCGACATTGACGACGTGATGTGGCGGCTGCGCGACTACACCATCTTCTTCTCAGCCGGGAACACGGGGACGGGAATCAATAAAGTCGGCTGGGCGGCGAAAAACAACGTGCTCGTGGCCGCAACTGAGAGCCCGACCAACGGCGGCAACCTCGAGAACCTCGCGAGCTACAGCAGCCACGGCCCGACCCTCGATGGCCGCATCAAGCCGGACATCGCCGCCCTGGGCACGGTGAGGGCCGCGACGGAGAGCAGCGGGATTTCGTCTACGTTCGGCTCCTCGACCTCCCGCACCGCGCAGGACGCCGCCGTCAACCCGGCCGACCCGGATAATAATCGCACCCTTTCCGTGATCAGTGGGACGAGCTTCTCTTCGCCGATGGCGGCCGGCGCCGCACTGCTCGTGCGCCAATATTATGTCGATGGCTACTACCCGGGCGGGGCGCGCAATGCGGCCAGCGGCTTTACTCCGTCGAACGCGCTGATCAAAGCGACGATCCTCAACTCCGGCCGGAATATGATCGGCAGCCGCACGGCGAGCGATCCCACCGGCGGGGCGAGCGGCCCGCTGCCGAATTTCGGTCAAGGGTGGGGCAGAATCGCGCTCGACGACGCGCTCTATTTCACGGGTGACCGGCGCGAGCTGAAAGTATTGGCCGACATCTACAATGGCGCAACGGCCCCTGACCCGGCGCGGCCCGCCCCGAATGCGGCAATCATGACGGGCGAAACGCATACCTATCAGCTCGACAGCGTGAGCACGGTGGAGCCGCTGCGCATCTCGCTCGTCTGGAGTGACCCGAAGGCGGCCGTGGGGGCCGGCATCGCCCTCGTCAATAACCTCGACCTGGAAGTCATCGACCCGCAAGGGGCCGTCTATCGCGGCAATGTCAATTTCGCGAATGCCTATTCGCAGCCGGCTGCGGGCGCCGCCTTCGACAGCCGCAACCCGGTCGAGGCGGTCTACATTCAGTACCCTTCGCCCGGCACCTACACCGTCCGCGTGATCGGCACGAATGTTCCAGGCAACGGCCAGATGCAGATCGTGGCCCAGCCCGGCAACCAACTGATCGATTCGAATCGCCAGGGCTATGCCTTGATCGCGACCGGCAACTTTACAGCCGGCGCCCAGGCGGTCATCAATCTGAATGCGACCCAAGTCTCCGGGGGAGTCAACGCCGACCGGTTCATCAGTCGCAACGAGACCGTCACGGCGACAGTGACCGTCGCAAATTCAACGGCAGTGCCCGCCATCGGCGTGAACGTGCAACTGGCGGTCGATCCCACGAGCCCGATCCCGGCGAATCTGATCCGCATCAATGGTCAGGCCGCGGGGCAAGCAGCCGCGAGTAATTACGGCGACCTCGGGGCGACGGCCGGCAAGGCTTTGGCCTTCCAGATCACGCTCCTCGATGATGGCGTCAACCGAAGCGGGCAGCCGATCATTTTCAGCGTGACGATGATGCCGTCCAACGGCCCGGCGACGGCGGCGCAGTTCACCATCATTGCCGGACAGAAAGTCATCACCTACCGCACGCGTTTTGAGCCCACACCCGATCCGGGCGGCAACGGGGTCATCGTCCTCCCGGAGTCGGCCTGGAGCCTGCGGCCGGATAACCCCAACCCGGCGCCGAGCGGTGACGCCTTCGCCGGCCCCTGGCAGTTGACGACGAGCCAGCACTCGGCCAACGCCGGTTCCACGGCCAGCCTCGGCGACCCGAGCGGGGTCGGCTCTAGTTACGGTGTGAGCAGCACGTCGCGTGGCGGCAGTAACATCTTCGATGACACCCGCTGGTGGACCACGCAGAAGATCGTGCTCCCCGGCCTCACTGTCAGTCAGAGCACAGGCAAAGTCTCTAACCCGGAGCTGGCTGCCCAGCTTAACGCTGCGGTCGAATCGTTCGACGTGGACGTGAATGCCGATTTCACGGGCGACGCGAACCAATCCAGCAGCCGGGGCGACCTGACCTACCTCCGGCTCCGCACGTATAAGAACACCGCGCCTGTGACCTCCGCCGATGATAGCGGCTTCGACGACCAAAGCTTCACCAATCTCCTGCTCATCGATTCGAGCGCGCCGTCAACCGGAGGGTTCAAACACTTCTCAGGCCGCACCTTTGCTGACGGGACGGGCGCCTTCGCGATTGATCCCACGACGCCGGATAACTCAGATGTCGCCTTCCGCCTGGAACTACAATTCCGGCGTAATAACATCCCGCAGACCGGCGAGGGGGTCTTTTACGACAACTTGGTCGTCCGCCTCCGCATCGCGGATACCGCCGTCTACACGGCTCCGGCGAGCGGCACTTCAACCTCGGTCAATGCCGCCAGCTTCGCGCGTGCCGTTGCGCCGGGCCAGATTCTCGCGGCTTTTGGCACCGGGTTCCCGGCCGGAACAGCCGTTGCGGCCGCGGCCGACAGCATCCCGTTGCCGACGCAACTCGCTACCGTTTCAGTCAGAGTTAACGGCATCCTCGCGCCACTCTTTTTCGTCGGCGTCGGTGGAGGCATTGGGGCAGGCGCTTTCCAGATCAACTACCAACTCCCCTTCGAAGCCCAGCCTGGAGTGGCATTCGTTGAGGTGCTGAACAACGGAACGCCGGTGAGCAGTGAATTCTTGACCGTCAGCGCGGCGGCGCCCGGGGTCTTCACCCTCTCCGCCAGTGGCCAAGGTCAGGCGGCGGCTCTCAACCAGGACCTCTCACTCAACGGGGACCCGAGCCAGAACGCCGTCGCCAAGCCCGAATCTCGCGGCCGGGTCGTCGTCGTCTTTGCGAATGGCCAGGGGGGACAGTTGCTTGATGCGACAACACGGCAACCGCTGACGCCCGCCTCGGGTGCTGCCCCGGGCGGAGGTAACCTTTACATCACTGCCACCAATCCGACCGTCACCATCGGCGGCGTGTCGGCGACGGTCGCTTTCAGTGGGCTGACGCCGGGGCTGGTCGGTTTGTGGCAGCTCAATGTGGTGGTCCCTGACAACGCTCCGATCGGTAATTCGGTGCCGCTCGTCGTCTCTTTCGGCGGGCGGACGAGCAACACTACCACCGTCGCTATTAACTAGGGTCGCACCGACGGTGGGTGATCAGGGCAGGCTGATTCATAGTCAATCTGCCTTCCGGGCGACTTGATCTCTGGTTGCCTGGCCTCAGCCCCGGAGGCGCTAAGGTCGAGTAGGATGACAATCCATCGGCTGGTGGATGAGGTAAACCCTACCTTGCAAGCCTGCGGATTTTGTTGTAGTGTGGCCCATCTATACTATATATTGTGGCAGGACGTTCAGTGGCAAAGAAATTGAAATCGGTGCTGATCCTGGCGATCGGGGTCGGATTGGCTTATTGGTTCGTGCGGCAGCTCAACTGGCAGGAAGTTGCCGCGCATCTGCGTGAGGCGCGAAAGTGGCCCTTAGTGCTGGCCGCGGTTTTGATCAACCTCACGCTGCTGTTTCGCGCTCTGCGCTGGCAGGCTTTCTTAGCGCCGATCGCTCGCGTCAGTTTGCGCGACGCCTTTGCCGCGACCTCGATTGGCTTCGGGAGCGTGTTCGTGATCGGGCGGGCGGGAGAGGTCGTCCGGCCGATGGTGCTCAGCCTGCGGGCGCGGCTGCGGCCGAGCGCGACGATCGCCACCATCGTCATTGAGCGCCTCTATGACATGGCGGCCGTCGTCAGCCTCTTTGCAATCAACCTGTTCTTCTTCAAGTTGCCGGAAAGCAGGGCCGGTGATCTGAAGACGCTCAGCTCGATTCGATCGTTCGGCTTGATCCTGCTGCTAGGGTTGGTCGCTGGAATTGCCCTGCTGGTGCTCCTGCGATTGAAGGCGGAACCGATCATCAATTTTCTAGAGCGCTGCTCGCGCCGGTTGCCGAACAAACTGGTCCGCCCGGTGCTGAACTTGGTCAGGCATCTTTCCGAAGGACTGTCGGTCCTGCTCAATTGGCGTGAACTGGTGGCGACCAGCCTGCATACTGCGGCGGTGTGGGGACTGATCGCTATCTCCGCTTGGCTCGTGATGTGGGCCTTTGACTTACATTTCTCGGTCAGCTACGTAATCTTTATCTTAGGCTTTGGCCTCGTCGGTTCGGTTGTCCCGACGCCGGGCGGGTCGGCCGGCGCTTTCCATGCCGCCGCCGCCGCCGGATTGATCTTTCTCGGTCTGGAGCGGAATTTAGCCGCGAGTGTCGCGATGGTCTTTCACTTAGTCGACTTTGGCCCCCCGCTGCTGATCGGGCTGTTTTACTTGATGCGTGACGGGATCGGGCTGGGGAGTTTGCGTGAAATGATGGCGCACGAAGGGGCCGCGGAGGAACTGGCGGCCGCAGAGTAGCGCACGCCCGGCAGCCTAGTTAAGAAGGGATTGGGAGGGAAGCAGCCATGAAATGTCCATTCTGCGGCCACATTGAGGATAAAGTCGTTGACTCGCGCGAGTCGCGTGAGGGGGACGTCATCCGCCGCCGGCGTGAATGCCTGAAATGCGAACGGCGCTTCACGAGCTATGAGCGCATCGATGAGATCCCGTACATGGTGATTAAGAAGGACGGGCGCCGTGAGCCCTTCAATCGGGATAAGGTCATGGCCGGCTTGCTCCGCGCCTGCGAGAAACGGCCCGTCTCTACCGCCAGACTCGACGCGATTGTTAATTCCGTCGAAGCCTATGTCCAGACCTCGCCCGAGCGGGAGCGCCCGACGGCCAAAATCGGCGAGATGATCATGCGGCGGCTGAAAGAGTTAGACAAAGTAGCCTATGTCCGCTTCGCCTCGGTCTACCTCGAGTTTCAGGACGTCTCGGAATTTATGGACGAACTCAAAGGCTTGATTCGCTCACGCAAATAACTATCATGGGCCGGGGTCCGGCCCCACACCGAAAAAGTCCAGCGAGCCTCCCGGGAAATCCTTTCGCTCACTTGCAAAATTTTAGACCGCTTGCTACTATGCCCCTTTTGGCAGCACTGCTCTTTTACAGCTTAATGTGTCCGTAAGTGGTCTTTGGGCCGGTGTAGCTTAGTTGGTAAAGCGTCTGACTTGTAATCAGAAGACCATGGGTTCAAATCCCATCGCCGGCTTGTCAACTTCTAGGTTGCGGCAGCAGCTTTGGTGGAATGAGTTATGGATCGGCAGGAGTTGCAGCAACTCATCGAAGAGTATCCCAGCATTCGTAAGATTGCGAGTGCGGCTGGGGTCTCCTACACGACGGTGAGGTACTGGCTGAGGGTTTGGGGATTGAAAAGCAAAGGTCATGAGTCGAAACGGAAACCAAAATCGCTCTGCAAGAATTGTGGGAAAGAGGTAAGGCGTAGACCCAACGTGTATTGTTCGATCCCATGTCAGCTAAAGTATATAAGGCGGACGAGGGTCGAGGACAATCTGAAGACAGTCGGTGTGCGGTCATTGAAAAATTACTTGATCGATTGCCGAGAGCGCAAATGCGAGGTGTGCGGCATTACACAATGGATGGGCAAGCCAGCACCAGTTGAGTTAGATCATCGAGATGGCAACCCAACGAATAATGAGCTTAGCAACCTCAGATTGATCTGCCCTAATTGCCATGCACAGACTAACACCTACAAAGGTAGGAATATGGGTCAAGGCCGATACTACAGGCGGGAACGGTACGCACAAGGCAAGAGTTATTAGGTCAGGAGCACGAATCTCCTCACCAGTTTGAGTCTCGGCTTTGAGACTCAAAGTTTATCAAGCAGGGGTGGTCGAGTGGTTAATGGCACCGGGCTGTAAACCCGGCGGACGATAGTCCTACGTAGGTTCGAATCCTACCCCCTGCACCAGGATTGAAATGCGAGCGCTCAAGTTTGAAATTTGAGCTGCTCGGCAAGCGGGCGTAGCGCAATGGTAGCGCACCAGCCTTCCAAGCTGGTCGTTGCGGGTTCGAGTCCCGTCGCCCGCTCCAAAACTAAGTGGAAAGTCAAAAGTTGAAAGTTCAAAGTTTGGCGATCCGACTTTCAACTTTCGGCTTTCAACTTTGAACTTTCGTTGAGCCCACATAGCTCAGTCGGTAGAGCGCGTCCTTGGTAAGGACGAGGTCACCGGTTCAAGTCCGGTTGTGGGCTCCAGTCATCTTTGAAGTCGTTGAGGATTGAACTTTATGGCGAAAGAGAAGTTTGACCGCAGCAAACCACACGTCAACATCGGCACCATCGGCCACGTCGATCACGGCAAGACGACGCTCACGGCCGCCATCACCCGCGTCTTGGGCAAGAACAACCCCAAGATCGCCTTCCGCTCCTTCGACTCCATCGACAACGCCCCCGAGGAGAAGGCCCGCGGCATCACCATCGCCACCGCTCACGTCGAGTACGAGACCAAGAACCGCCACTACGCGCATGTGGACTGCCCCGGCCACGCCGACTATGTCAAGAACATGATCACCGGCGCCGCCCAGATGGACGGCGCGGTGCTGGTCGTGGCCGCCACCGACGGACCCATGCCGCAGACCCGCGAACACATCTTGCTGGCCCGCCAAGTCGGCGTCCCGGCGATGGTCGTGTTTATGAACAAGGTCGATGCAGTGGATGACCCGGAACTCTTAGACCTGGTCGAGCTGGAGGTCCGCGACCTGCTCTCGAAGTACGAGTTTCCGGGCGACGACATCCCGGTCATCCGCGGCTCGGCACTCGGAGCCTTGAACGGCGAGGAGCAGTGGGAGAAGACCGTCGAGGAGTTGATGGCCTCGGTCGATAGCTACATCCCGACGCCGCAGCGCGAGATCGATAAGCCGTTCCTGATGCCGGTCGAAGACATCTTCTCGATCTCGGGGCGCGGGACGGTGGCGACCGGGAGGGTCGAGCGCGGGATCGTCAAGGTGGGCGAGACGGTCGAGGTCGTCGGCATCCGGCCGACGCGCAACACGGTGGTGACGGGCGTGGAGATGTTCAAGAAGCTGCTGGATGAGGGACGGGCCGGGGACAACGTGGGGCTGCTGTTGCGGGGCGTGGAGCGCAAGGAGATCGAGCGCGGACAGGTGATCGCCAAGCCCGGCAGTATCACGCCGCACACGAAGTTCAAGGCCGAGGCCTACGTCCTGACGAAGGAGGAGGGGGGCCGGCACACGCCGTTCTTCACCGGGTACCGGCCGCAGTTCTACTTTCGGACGACGGACGTGACGGGAGTGGCGAAGCTGCCGGAAGGGGTCGAGATGGTGATGCCGGGAGACAACATCGCGATGGAGATCGAGCTGATCACGCCGATTGCGATGGAGAAGGGGTTGCGGTTCGCGATCCGGGAGGGAGGGCGGACGGTGGGCGCCGGGACCATCTCCGAAATCGTCGAGTAGTGGTCATTTGTCCCTTGCCATTTGTCTTTGGCCATTGGCGAAGGACAAAGGACAAAGGACTAAGGACAAGAAATTATGCCGAGAGATAATATTGTATTGCAGTGCGGCGAGTGCAAGAACCGGAACTACGTGACGGATAAAAACAAGAAAAAGACGACGCAGCGGCTAGAGTTCAGGAAGTTCTGCCGCTTCTGCCGGAAGCACACGTCGCATAAGGAAACGAAGTAGCGACGGGGAGACGGGGTGACGAGGCGATGGGGCGAAGAAATTCTTATCGCCCCGTCGCCCCATCGCCCAGTCCCCGCGTCGCCCATAGGGGTATAGTGTCAATGGTTAGCACGTCGGTCTCCAAAACCGAAAGTCCGGGTTCGAATCCTGGTACCCCTGTCCGGATATTTCGGTATTCAGCGCGCCCTGAGCTGAGGATGGCAATCGATCGGGCATCCGACAATTTGTGAGGGTAGTATGGCAACACCGCGCTCCCGGGAGGACAAGATGGTTACCGCGGCCGATTCACCGGAGCACCGCTCCCCCAAACCATTAACCTGGGTTGGAAATATTCGGCACTTCATTCATGAAGTGTCGCTTGAGATGAAGAAGGTCTCCTGGCCGACGCGCACGGAGGTGGTCAATACGACGATGGTCGTGGTCGTCGCGGTCTTCTTTTTTGCCTTTTTCCTGTTCGGCACGGACGTGGCTTTGTCTTACTTGATCCACTTTGTCGAGCTTGGGGTGAAGAAGCTGTTCGGTTAGCGCGCCGCCCAGGCGCCAGGAGGGTGATTCTCGGCGAGTCGGCCGGCTGGGCGAATCGAAGATGGGCATAGCTGCTATGGCGAAGCAATGGTTCATTATTCACACCTACTCCGGCTACGAGCGCAAGGTGCGTGACAGCCTGAATAGCCGCATCTCTGCCTTCGGCATGCAGGAGGAGATTTCCGAGGTTCTGATCCCGACCGAGACCGTCGTCGAGATGCGCGGCTCCAAAAGGGTCGAGAGCACGCGGATGTTCTTCCCCGGCTACGTGCTGGTCCAGATCGAGTGCAATGAGAAGGGCGAGATTTCGGACAAGGCCTGGCACCTGATTAAGAGCACGCCCAAGGTGACGAGCTTCGTCGGCGGGCAGAAGCCGACGCCGCTGACGCCGGAGGAGGTGGATCAGATCGTCCACCACGTCGCGGTCGCGGCCGAGAAGCCGAAGCCGAAGTTTATGTTCGAGCGGGGCGAGACGGTCCGCATCACCAACGGCCCGTTCACCAGTTTCACGGGCACGGTCGAGGAGGTCAACCCCGACAAGAATATGCTCAAAGTCATGGTCACCATCTTCGGGCGCGCGACCCCGGTCGAATTGGGGTTTTTAGAAGTCGAGAAGCTCTCATTTTCTGACGAAGCGTAAAGGCAGTGATGAGTAATGAGTGATGCGTGATGAGTAGTCAGCGAATCGCGCATCACTCATTACTCATCACGCATCACTGAACATTATGGCGAAGAAGATTACAAGTTATATCAAACTCCAGGTCCCGGCGGGGAAGGCTAATCCGGCGCCCCCGATCGGCACGGCGCTCGGTCCGCAGGGCGTCAACATCATGGAGTTCTGCAAACAGTTCAACGCGAAGACCGCCAACATGGGCGACGTGAAGATCCCCGTGGTCATCACGGTCTACGCGGATCGCTCGTTTACCTTTATCACCAAGACCCCGCCCGCGGCCGACCTGCTCAAGAAGGCGGCGAAGATCGAGAAGGGGTCGGGCAAGCCGAACCGCGAGAAGATCGGGACGGTGACGCGGGCGCAGGTCGAGGAGATCGCGAAGACTAAACTCCCCGACCTCAACACGACCAATCTCGAGTCGGCCATTCGCACGATCGAAGGGACGGCCAAGAGCTTGGGGCTAGAAATCAAATGAATGCGGATTGCGGATTGCGGATTGCGGATTGATCAAAGCGACGAATCATTCCCATTCTGCGTTCTGCATTCATCATTGCCGCATTCCTCAGAGGGAGTGGCCCGAGCGGCTGTAGAGCGAAGCAGCGGATGGCGAAATTGAAGTTTGAATCCGCAATCCGCAGTCTGCAATCCGCAATCCCAAAGGTGCCACGTTACGACCTGAAAGGAACATCAATGGCAGGAAAGAAATATCAAGCTGCGCTCGCGCAAGTCGAGGCGGGCAAACTCTATTCGCTTCCCGACGCGGTGGGTCTGATCAAGAAGATCGCCTACGCGAAGTTCGATGAGACGGTCGAGATCACGATGGTGCTCGGGGTGGACCCGCGTAAGGCGGACCAACTCGTGAGAGGGACCATCGTCTTGCCGCACGGGTTGGGCAAATCCAAGCGCGTGGCGGTGATTGCCTCCGGCGATAAACAGCGCGAGGCGCGGGAGGCGGGCGCGGATGAGGTCGGCGGCGATGACTTGGTTGAGAAGATCAAGGGCGGCTACTTCGACTTCGACGCCGTCATCGCGACGCCCGATATGATGAAGTCAGTCGGGACGCTCGGTAAGATTCTCGGCCCGCGCGGGCTGATGCCGAATCCGAAGACCGGCACCGTGACGATGGACGTGGTCAAGGCGATCCAAGAGACCAAGGCCGGTAAGGTTGAATACCGCGTCGACAAGACCGGCGTGATCCACGTGCCGGTTGGGAAGGTTTCCTTCCCGCCCGAGAGGATCGCCGAGAATGCGAAGATGCTGATTGACGCCGTGGTCAAGGCCAAGCCGGCGACGGCGAAGGGCAAGTACGTCAAGAAGGTGAACATCGCGACGACGATGGGCCCCGGCGTGCTGCTCGATGCGGGGGCTTTGGCCGCTTAGGAGGCGATGATGAACACGGAACGATGAACTCGGAATTAGTTCATTGCTCATCGCTCAGCATTCATACCTCGAAAGATTCGATTGAGAGAACGCAATGAAAACCAGAGCAGAGAAGCAACAAGAGATTGAGGCCCTGAAGAAGGATTTCGGAACCTCGAGCCATGCGCTCGTGGTGAGCTTTCAAGGGTTGACCGTTGAGAAGGACCAGCAACTGCGCCGCCAGTTGCGCGAAGCACAACTGCATTACCGCGTGGTCAAGAACACGCTCGCGCAGCGCGCCGTCGAAGGCACGGCGCTCGAAGCGTTGCGCGATCATTTTGTCGGGCCGACGGCGGTTGCCTACAGCGAACGCGACCCGGTCGGGCTGGCCAAGGTGCTCACCAAGTTCGCCAAGGATAATGCGCAATTCACCTTCCGGGCGGGCGTGGTCGAGGGCCGGGTGATCGCGGTCAAGGATATTGATGCGCTCGCGACGATGCCGTCGAAAGAGGAGTTGATCAGCAAGATCATGTACCTCATTAACGCTCAGGCCCAGCGCCTGGCGGTGGCGCTGGCTGGGACGGCCCGCAATCTGGCGGTCGTCACCAATGAGGTTGCCAAGCAAAAGGGCGCACAGGCTTGATCTCAAACCGAACGTTTGAGGTTTGAAATTTTACCGGTTGCGGTGCTTGTCAGTGCGCAGCCGACGCACACAGCTAGCCCTCGGAGTGATGCCTGAGGCTGGCGGTTTGTGCGCCGCCTCTCGGGCAATCCCCGGATGCGGCGCAGAGAAGTAACTGTTATCAACGCGTAGACTGCGGGAGGAATCGTACAGATTATGGCAGACATTCAGAAGATTGTGGATCAACTCAAAGAACTCTCATTACTCGAAGCCTCACAACTTGTCAAAGCGATAGAGGAGACTTTCGGCGTTTCAGCGGCGGCCGCGGCCGTAGCGGCGGCCCCGGCTGGCGGCGGCGGCGCGGCGGCGGGGGCGGCTCCGGCGGCGGAAGAGCAGACCGAGTTCAATGTCATCCTGGCCTCGGCCGGCGCGAACAAGATCAACGTGATCAAGGTCGTTCGCGAGATCACCAGCCTCGGACTCAAGGAGGCGAAGGATTTGGTGGACGGCGCGCCCAAGGCGGTCAAGGAGGGCGTCTCGAAGGAAGAGGCTGAAACGATCAGAAAGAAACTGGCCGACGCCGGCGCGACGGTCGAGGTCAAGTAGGCCCTCGGCAGTCAGCTCAAGCTGGGTCACGCGTCTTCTTGTGGCTGGTTTTGGGCTGATGGCTGAGAACTAATCGCTTTGAGTAACCGATTTGGGCTCACAAGTCGCGGCCTGCCGCCGGTTCGGGCGAGGAACTCAGGCGGCCGCCGGCGATCTAACTGGCGCCAGGACCGCGACTTGTAGCCTGAAATTTGCCCCTCGCTTTACAAGGCCAGGTAGTCTCGTTTATACTGCCAGGGACTGAAAATCGGCGAGATTCAAAAACAAATTGTCAACTACAAACTGCGAAAGCGCGCGGCTGGGCGAGGTGTCGTCCCTGGCCGCCGCTTTGTCTTGTTTGACTGAATAGTCCTCACCGGCTGTTCCTAACGCACGAGGAAGTGATCGCACATGGTTACTGAGCATTTAGGCAAAGCGCCAACGAACGGGGGCGAGCGCGCGCCGCGCTACGACTTCTCGAAGATTCGCACCGCCGTGCGCATCCCGAACCTGATTGAAGTGCAACGGGAGAGCTACGACCGCTTCTTGCAGATGGACCTGCTGCCCCCCGAAAGGGACAACACGGGCCTGCAGGCGGTCTTCCGCTCGACCTTCCCGATTTCCGACTTCCGCGACACCTCGTCGCTGGAGTTCGTCGAGTACCGGATCGGCAACTGGCAGTGCAAGTGCGGCCAGCTCCAGGGCCTCCACCACCTGCGCTCGAATTGCAAACAGTGCGGCGCGGTCATCCGGGTCAACCCGTTCTCCTCGGAGGACGTGGTCTGCCACCAGTGCGGCACCTATAACAAGAACGTCGTCATCGTCTGCGACAACTGCGGCGAACCGGTGGGCTTGAAGCACAAGTACGACGTCCAGGAGTGCCAGGAGCGCGGCATGACCTACTCGGTTCCGCTCCACGTCAAGATCCGGCTCACGGTCTGGGACAAGGACGACGAGACGGGGCAGAAGTCGATCCGCGACATCAAAGAAGAAGAGGTCTACTTCGGCGACCTGCCGCTGATGACCGAAAACGGCACCTTCATCATCAACGGCACCGAGCGCGTGATCGTCTCGCAGCTCCACCGCTCACCCGGTGTCTTCTTCGAGAAGGCGGCCAATAACACCTACTTTCTGGCCAAGATCATTCCGTATCGCGGCTCGTGGGTCGAGTTCGAGTACGACGCCAAGAACCTGCTCTACGTCCGCATCGACCGCAAGCGGAAGTTCCTGGCGACGATCTTCCTGCGCGCCCTCGGATTGAAGAGCGACGAGGAGATCCTGCGGACCTTCTACACTGTGGACCGGATCAATCTGCGCAAGGGCCGCTCTTCTGGCAG
>Ga0207646_10001175_pt1 | contig 33177 bp, 28 predicted proteins | sample KBSK5502metaG_FD_184343 | JGI IMG/M metagenome (GOLD analysis project Ga0207646, IMG submission 184343) | Corn, switchgrass and miscanthus rhizosphere microbial communities from Kellogg Biological Station, Michigan, USA - KBS K5-50-2 metaG... | ecosystem: Host-associated > Plants > Roots >... | reverse complement strand
TAACCTTCGAGCTCGACCTCAGGGTCATCCGGAAAGTCCACGCCCGCGCGCCGCTTCAGCTCCGCGTTGTTGCTGGGCAGGAGCAGGTGGTCGGTGACGTACAGAGCGTCAAACCCGACGTCGGCGGCGCTGCTCGCGACATCCAGGAGCTCAGACCAGCGCAGGTCTGTGGTCGTCCAGGTCGGCAGGATCAGGCCCAACCTCAGCTGCTCCGGAGGCACAGGTGGGCGCATCTCGCCGGCCGGCATGGCGGTAATTATGGACACGACCCGTCACCGCCTCGATCACGTGCGACTACGCTTCATGCGATGTCACAGCCACAGGCACAGCCGGCGCGCATACCCGCCGAGTTCATGGACCTGCTCGAAGGTGAGGCGCTCGGGCACCTGGCCACGATCCGCGCCGACGGCACACCACACGTGACGCCGCTGTGGATAGACCACGATGGCGACACCGTGCTCGTCGACGTCCGGGTCGACCGCGTCAAGGCTGCCAACATGCGCGACCGTCCGGCGGTCGCGATCTCGATCGTCGATCCCCGCAATCCCTACCGATACGTCGCGATCACGGGAGTGGTTGTTTCCTGGTCGGAAGAAGGGTGGCAGGAGCACATGGACAAGCTCAGCCGCCGCTACATGAAGCTCGAGAGCTATCCGTGGTCATTTCCGGGCGAGCGCAGGGCGATCTTCCGGATCGAACCCACGCGCGTGTATTTCGAAACGGGCGACGACTAGGTAACCGCAGGGTTCACCCCTTCTTCGCGGCCACCATCCACTCGCTGGCGGCCCCCGCTTTGCGCCAGGGTGTGAGCGACGTGATGTCCACTGTCGGATCGGGCCGGCCCGCGATCGTCCTGGCGAGCAGCTCCGCCACCGGTGGTCCGTGCATGACTCCGTGCCCACCGAAGCCCGCGGCCATCCACAGACCATCCTCGACGCTCCCGACATACGGATGGCCGTCGCCGCCGAGATCGACGTTGGCGACGACTCGCTTGGCGATGTGCAAATCCGCGAGCGAAGGCGCCCGTATGCGCGCGAGCTCCGCGAACTCTTCCAGCATGCGGGTGTGCCCGTAACCCGGCGGGTTCACCTCGAGCAGGATGGCGATGATCAGCCCCTCCGCCTCGCGCTCGACCACGAAACCGGTATCCAGGTCAAGCGTCAGCGGCACCTGCTGGCCCGCGAGCGCAGCGCCGGTGATCGCGCTGTACAGGGCTTGCGGCCGGATGGTCAGGTCAAGGCCGAACGACCGCAGGAAGTCGCTGGTCCAGTAGCCGGTGCAAACGACGACCCGCTCGGCCTCGACCACCTCCGGTCCCGTCAGCCTCCATCCCGAATCGACCCGTTCGAGCGAGCGAACCGTCCAGTGCTCGCGGAAGCGCACGCCCCGCTGTCTCGCGGCTTTGACGAGCGCCGCGACGCCATCGGTCGGGGTCACCTTGCCGTCATTGGGCGTGTAGGTCGCACCCAACAAGCCAGGGGTCGCGATCCACGACACCACCTCGCGGATCTGCTCGGGATCGAGGACTTGAATGTCGGTCAGGCCCATGCTCCGCTGCAAGGCCGCGGCCTCGGCGAGCTTGGCCATGATGTCCGGCTGGCCAGTCATGAACAGATAGCCGTTGGGATGCCAGGGCACCGAAGACTCGAAGCGCCGCTCCGCGGTCTGCCAGAACACCAGGCCCCGGCGCGAGAACTCGATCTCGAGTGGCGTGCTGAACTGCTGGCGGACGCCGCCAAAGGAACCGCCGGTCGAGCCGCTTCCCAGCTCCTCGGCTTCCACAACCAGGACGTCGGACTCGCCCTCTTCGGTCAGGTAGTAGGCGACCGCGCAGCCGACGATGCCGCCGCCGATGATGGCCGTGCCGAAGCGTTCCATCTCCGGCTTACATGTGGTCCGGAGGCGCCTTCCACAGCGACGTGTCGATCGTCGCGGCCGCAGCGGCTTCGACCTTGCGTGGCGTCTCGCGCGCGTATTTAGGCAGCACCTCGGCGGCCACCCACTCGAGCATGTGGATCTGGTCGTCGCGAGGCTGATCGAGGATGAACTGGTTGACGCCCGCCTCGATGTAGGGGCCGATGCCGTCGTAGAAAGCCTGCTCGGAAGCCCAGGGATCTGCGTCTGACTTGGTCACCCAGTAATAGATCGAGCGCTCCAGCGTCTCCGGGTCGCGCCCGATCTCGCGGCAGTAGTCATCGAGCATCTGGTTGCGCTCGCGCATCTCCGCCGGCGTCCCGAAAGCATTCCAGGTGTCGGCGTACTTGGCGACGATCTTGAGCATCCTCGGGCCGAATGCGCCTATCACCAGCGGGGCGCGCGGCTTCTGAACGCCGAGCGGGCGCGATTGCGCGTTCTTCAGCTGGTAGTACTCACCCGCAAAGGAGCTGGTGTCCTCCCGCATGACCAGATCGATCACCTGGACGGCCTCGCGGAAGCGCGCGACCAGCTCCCTGGTCTCCGGAAACGGGATTCCGAACATCGTGTGCTCTGGTTCGTACCAGCCGGCGCCGAGCCCAACCTCCAACCGGCCGTTTGAGATCTGATCGACGGTCACCGCCATCCTGGCGAGGACGGATGGGTGGCGGAACGTGTTGGACGTCACCAGCACCCCGATGCGGATCTTTTCGGTCCGTGCCGCCAGGCCTGCCAGCAACGTCCACGCCTCGAGATAGGGTCCCTGTGGCCGGGTGGGCTGGACGAGGTGATCGCAGACCCAGGCGCTCTCGAAGCCCAGCTGCTCGAACCACTGCCAGCGCTCGACGTTCTTCTCCCAGGTCATGTTCTGGTCGGTGCAGATGCCGAATCGGAATCGACGAGCCATTTGCCCCTCCCTATTGCCTGTTTGCGGCCCCGGTCAGGCCCGCATGTTCGACGTAGTCCGCCGTCGCGCGCAGGTAGCGATCTATGGCCTCGGGCTCGGCGGCCCGTCCCATGTGGCCGACCCGGAAGATGCGGCCTCGGAGCTCGCCCAGCCCGCCGCCGATGTGGATGCGATGATTCTTAAGCAGCCATTCGAGGTAGTCGCTCACGTCCATACCCGGCAGTCCGAAGGCGGCCGTCGTCACCGGTGAGGCCACCGTGATAGGAGCAAGCATCTCGAAGCCCAGCTCCTCAAGGCCGTCGCGGACGCGGTCGCGCGCCGCCGCCAGCCGCCGCCACCGGTTCTCCACGCCCTCCTCGAGCAGCCGGACGAGCGCGAGATCGAAAGCCTCGATGACATTGGTCGGCATGGTCGTCGGGTGCGGATGCCAGTCGCCCCAAAGCTCTGTGTATCGCCGCCAGGTGGCCAGGTTCAGATACCAACCGGCAGCCTTGGGCCGGCCGTCGTCAAGCGCCGCGAGAGCGCGCGGACCGGCGGCGACCGGCGCCACCCCAATCACCCCTCCGATGCACTTGTTGGCGACGGTGACGCAGAGGTCGGCGCCCCAGGCGTCCATCTCGAACGGCACGCCCGCGATGGAGGAGATGCCGTCGACGATCGCCAGCGCCCCGTGCTCGCGGGCGGCGCGGCAGATCCCTTCCACCTCGTTGAGGATGCCGACCGAAGTCTCGTGGTGGACGATGCCCACGGCTCGTACGCCAGGGTGCTCAGCGAGCGCTGCCCGGACCTGAGCGGCCGTGATCGGCTCGGCAAGACCGGGGCGAAAACTGTGGACCTGAAGTCGGTTGGCAGTCGCGACCTCGACCATGCGATCGCCGAAGAGGCCGTTGCTGGGGATCAAGACCTCGTCGGCCGGCGAGAGCACGCTGGCGATGCACATCTCGACTCCGGCCATGCCCGACCCGAAGACCAGGTGGACATCGCCTGCCGTCTTGAACACGTCGCGCATGCCAGAGGTGGCGTGTTTGTAGAGTCGGGTCCATCCGTCGCCGTAATGCGCGCGGACCGGAAGCGCAAGCGCCTCCAGGATCTCATCGTCCACGGACACCGGCCCTGGGATCATCAAGAACTCGCGATCTTCCATGACCCTCAAGCCTCGGACATGACTTCGCGGGCGACCCGGTAGCCCGACTTGATGGCACCCTCCATGCCGCCAGGGCCCACCCGGTTGTCGGTGTGCTCGCCGGCAAAGAACAACCGCCCACCCAAGGGGGCGGCGATCAGCGGCAGCACCGTGTCGCGCTGGTCGCCGATCGGGGCTCGGACCACCGCGCGGGACCAGGGGTCGCGGGTCCAGCTCTTGACCGATCCGAACAGGCGCTTGATCGGCCGTCCCACCACCGAGCTCAAGGTCGTATCCACCTGGTCCAGGATCTCCTCGTCCAGCAGTCCTGAAGGCTCGGCATCCCCCGCGGCCAAGCCGGAAACAACGATCTTATCGCCAGCCTGGTGGACGGACTGCTCCATGACAAAGCCGGGCATCCGATCAGTGAAGCAGCCCGAGCCGATGGCCTGCTTGATGAGGTCGCGTTCCGAGTACTGCAGCACGATCCTGGTCGCATTGCCATATCGCAGCTGCAACAGCGCTTTCACCTTCTCGGCCGGTAGGACGGGGGCGAAGCCCAGCTCCGAAACCAAAGGCCCCGGCACGGTCACCACCACGCGGTCGGAGCCAAACGTCTCGTGGTCGGTCTCGACGGTCACCCCTGCCGCGCCCCAGCCGACAACCCGCACCGGCTGGTTGAGGCGCACGTCCAACTTGCTCGCCAGAGCCCGCGGCAGCCTGTCATTGCCGCCCTTGATCTTTCGATAGCCCTCGCCCCAGGAGAGCTCGACGTTCAGCTCCTCCGCGTCGGCGATCCGGAACGGCGCCGCGGGGGTGGATTGGGCGATCGCCGCCAGGAGCAGCTCCGCCGGCTGGGAGACGCGCGCTCGCCGCAGCCACTGGGCCACCGACTCGTAATGACCTGGTCCAGTCTGGCGAATGGCCACACGCAGCTCGGTAACCAGTTCGGCGGCCGCGTCGCGTTCGAGGCGCCTGCCGCCGAAGATGAGGTCGGGAACATCGGTTCCCAGGCTGAACTCTTCGGTGAGCTCCAGGTCGAACTTTTGGCAGAGGCCGGCGATGTGCTTCTGCCCGTGGTAGATGATCTCGGCGCCGACGTCCGCGAACTGACCGTCCGCAAATCCCTCGCGCAAGGTGAAGACGCGACCTCCGACGCGGTCGCGAGCCTCCAGCACCACCACCTCGTGGCCGGCGGATTGCATTTCCGTGGCGGCGACCAGGCCCGACAGCCCGGCGCCGACGACCAGCACCTTCACGCTCGGTCAGGTCTCGAGCGTCTTTCTCACCGCCGCCAGGACCCGATCGAGCGACGGCAGGTAATAGTCTTCGAGCGAAGCCGGCGGGAAGGGAACGTCGTAGGCGGCCACCCGCGCCACGGGCGCATCCAGGTCATAGAAAACCTGCTCCATGAGGGTGGCGGAGATCTCCGCCCCGAAGCCCGCCGAGAGCGGCGCCTCGTGCACGACCACGCAGCGACCCGTCTTCGCGACCTCGCTGCACAACGTTTCCACGTCGAGGGGCACCAGGGTGCGCAGATCCAGCACCGTGGCCGAGACGCCTTCCTCTTGTAGTCGAGTCGCCGCTCGGAGGCAGAGCTCAACTGCCGCGCTCCAGGCCACCAGCGTGACGTGCTCGCCCTCGCGCACCACGGCCGCCTTTCCAAACGGCACGGTATAAGCGCCATCCGGCACCTCCGACCGGCCGACTCGGTACAGCCGGTCGGGCTCGCAGTAGAGGACCGGATCCGGGTCGCGGATCGCCTCTACGAGCAGGCCCTTCGCGTCATACGGGTTGGACGGCATCACGATCTTGATCCCCGGCGTCTGGACGAACTGCGCCTCGACCGCGTCGGAGTGGAACTCGGGGCTGCGGATGCCCCCTCCAAACGGGGCTCGGATCGTGACCTGGCAGTGGTACCGCCCGCGCGAGCGCTGGCGGTACTTGGCGAGCTGCGGACCGATCTGGTGGAACCCCTGGGCGGTGAAGCCGAGGAACTGTATCTCCGCGACCGGCACCATGCCCGCGAGCGCGAGGCCGAGGGACGCGCCGATGATGCTGGCCTCGGCGAGAGGGGTGTCGACCACGCGCTCGCCGCCGAACCGCTCCACGAGCCCGCTCGTCGTGCGGAACACCCCGCCGAGCTTGCCGACATCGAGGCCGAGCACCATCACGCGAGGGTCACGCTCCATCTCTTCGCTGAGGGCGTTGTTGATCGCTTCGACGATGTTGCGCTCCGGCATCTATTGCTGGCCGTCGAGCAACTGGGCGCGCTGGCGGAGGACACGATCGGGCGGATCCTCATAGATGTTGTCGAAGAGGTCGCGTGGGGTCGGGAGCGGAGCTGCGGCTGCTGCTTCCAGCGCCAAGTTGATTTCGCTGCGCAGCTCTTCGGTCAGGTTGGCTTCGCGGACCTGATCCCAGAGGCCAAGGCCGGCCAGGTATTTCTGCACCCGCTCGATCGGGTCGCGCCGGCGGGCCTCCTCGTACTCCTCCGGGTCCCGGTATCGAGAGGGGTTGTCGGTCGTGTTGTGGAAGCTCATGCGGTACGTGACCGCTTCGATGAGGGTCGGGCCGTTACCGGCCCTGGCCTTCTCGACGGCGCTGGCGACAACGTCATAGACGGCCATCACATCATTGCCGTCCACCTCGACGCCCTCGAAGCCGTAGCCGGCCGCCCGCAGCGCGAAGCTCGTGGTGGCGGACTGGACGCGCCGTGAGGTTGAAATCGCCCACTGGTTGTTCGACATGAAGAAGATCACTGGCGCGTTGGTCACGCCGGCCAGGTTGAGGGCTTCATGGAAGTCGCCCTCGGACGAGCCCCCATCCCCGATGTACGTCAGCACAACCGCATCTTCACCGCGGAGCCGCAACCCCCATGCGAGGCCCGTAGCGTGGGGCAGCTGAGCCGCGATCGAGACCTGCGTGGGCAAGACCTTGACGCCTTCCGGGATTCGAGCGGGTCCGATCTTGCCGAGGTACTGGGCCGAGATGACCTCCAGCGGAAGACCGTGATGGACGCTGGCCATCAGCTCGCGATACTGCGGCACCATCCAATCTCGAGCGGGATCCACTCCCATGGCGGAGCCGATGGTGGATGCCTCCTGGCCCATTCCCGGGGAGAAGACCCCGAACTGGCCCTGCCGCTGCAGAGCGATCACCCGGTTGTCGTAGAGGCGGGACTTCATCATCCACCGCAGCGCCTCGAACAGGAACTCCTCGTCCATTCGGGACTTCACGCCGGGCACGCGAGTCCCGTCGGGAGCCAGCACCGAGTGGCGCTTCTGCACGACGCTATTCTTGCTCACCCCGCAGGACCGCTCCGAACGCCCTGATTCCCGGTCCGCGGCCCAGCTTCCGCATTTACGATAACGGGCACCCAGGGGAGGACGGTACCCGGTCGTCTGGTCGACGAAGGGATAAAGGGAAATGCACGCTTTCCTCGAGTACACGGTGACCGGGCTCACAGTCGGTTCCTTCTATGCCCTGGTGGCGCTCGGCTACACGATCGTCTACGGGATCATCCGCCTCATCAATTTCGCACAGGGAGATCTCTCGATGGTCGGGGCGTTCCTGGGCTGGACGCTTCTGGTCTCGCTCGGATTCGAACACCTCCCCATCTATCTGGCCGTCGTGGCGGCCTTCGTCATCCCGATGCTCGGAACCGCCGTGATCAACCTGGGCATACTGCAATTCGCTTACAAGCCACTGCTCCGCCGCTCGCTGCTGGCGATCTTGATCACCGCCCTCGGCATGTCCCTCCTCCTCCAGAACACCGTCCTGCTCGTATACGGACCGAGCATCAACGCTTACCCGCCGAACCTGCTGCCGACGACCGGCTTTTACGTCGGGCCGGTGCACGTAAGCTACGTTCAGACGGCCCTGGTTGCGGTCAGCCTCCTGCTGATGGGCGGCCTGGTGCTGTTCGTTCAGGGCACCACGATCGGCACCGCCATGCGGGCCCTGGCACAGGACCATGACGCGGCTCGCCTGATGGGCATCAACGTCGACGCGATCATCCGCGTCGCCTTCGTGCTGGGGGCGATGCTAGCGGCGGCCTCGGGCGTCATGCTCGGCATCTACTACATCCAGATCCAGTTCACGTTCGGCTTCCTGCTCGGGTTGCGTGCCTTCACGGCCGCTGTCCTCGGCGGCATCGGCAATATTCCCGGAGCCATGGCCGGAGGCTTCTTGATCGGGCTCCTGGAGGCTTACACCACCGGCTATGTCTCAGGCAAGTGGGAGGACGTGATCGTGTTCGCGGTGCTGATCGGGGTCCTCGTGGTCAAGCCCACCGGCCTCTTCGGAGAGCGCGTGGCCGAGCGGATGTGATCGGCCAGCTGGCGGACCGCCGTATCGGACGCGCGCTCGCGTCGTCACGCGAGCAGCTGACCCGGTTCCCCTTCTGGGTGCGTGTGATCGTGTTCCTGGCCATCGTCGGCGCCGTGGTGGTGGTCAACGGCGACAACTACGTCACCGCAGTCGCCGTCAGCGTCGCCACCTACGCGATGCTGGGGCTCGGCCTCAACATCGTGGTCGGCTTCGCCGGTCTTCTCGACCTCGGCTACGCGGCTTTCTTCGCGATCGGCGCGTATACGAGCGCGCTCCTGATGACACAGGCGCACTGGAATTTCTTCGCCACCCTGCCGCTGGCGGTGCTCTTCACCGGTACGGCCGGCGCGATCCTCGGCTACCCGACGCTCAGGCTGCGGAGCGACTACCTGGCCATCGTGACGCTGGGCTTCGGCGAGATGACCCGCATCGCGATCACCAACTGGGACTATGCGGGCGGGCCGAACGGCGTCTGGAACATCCCCTGGCCGTCCGCCTTTGGCTACGAGTTCAACACGCAGGCTGCCTTCCTGGTCGTGTCCTTGTGCCTGCTCGCGATCGCGATGATCTTCGCCCAGAACCTCGACCACTCCAGGCTCGGGCGCGGCTGGGTCGCCATGCGCGAGGACGAGTTTGCCGCTGAGGCCGTCGGAGTGCCGACGCTGCGGCTCAAGCTCCTCGCGTACGTGATGGGCGGCATGTGGGCTGGGCTCGCCGGCGCATTTTTCGCGACCCGCATAGGCACGATCGACCCCACCAGCTTCACCTTCCAGCTATCGGTGCTGATCCTGATCGTTGTCGTCCTCGGCGGCACCGGCAGCCTCCCCGGCGTGCTGCTGGGAGCCCTGGTGGTGGTCGCACTGCCTGAAGTGCTCCGAGAGTTCGCGACCTACCGGATCCTGATCTTCGCGATCCTCCTGATCGGCATGATGCTGCTCCGGCCGCAGGGCTTGTGGCCGCGAGTCCGTCGCAAGCCCAAACCCTTTTACGGCCTCAAGGACGACGAGGCCCGCGATGTGTCGGAGGAGATCCTCCGCGAGCACCAGCTGCAGGTGGCGGCGCGTGGCGAAGCAGCCCGCGAAGGCGAGGTCCTGTTGAAGGTCCGCCACCTCGTCCAGCAGTTCGGCGGCTTGCGCGCTGTGGACGACCTGTCTTTCGAGGTGTTCAGGGGAGAGATCTTCAGCATCATCGGACCAAACGGGGCCGGCAAGACGACGGTCTTCAACTGCATCACCGGAGTCAGGAAGCCCACGCAAGGAAAGATTGAGTTCAACGGTCGCTCGGTAGTCGGCCTGCGTCCACACGTCATCGTTTCGCGAGGCATCGGCCGGACTTTCCAGGGCATCCGCCTCTTCAAGCTGATGGCGGTCTTCGAGAACGTCATGGCGGGCCTCTACCCTCGGCATCGCGCGATGACGTGGCAGGCGATGCTGCACACCCCGAGGGAAAGGAAAGAGGAAGTACAGACGCTGCAAGAGTCGCGCCGGTGGCTCAGTTTCGTGGGCATGGAGCATGCCGCCGGCCGGCTGGCGTCGGAGCTGTCGTATGCGGACCAACGCCGCGTTGAGATAGCCCGCGCGCTGGCATCCCATCCGCAGCTCGTGCTCTTCGACGAGCCCGCGGCGGGGATGAACCCGACCGAGAAGGCAGCGCTGGTCGGCACCATCCGCAAGATCCATGATCTGGGCATCACGGTGGTCTTGATCGACCACGACATGTCCTTCGTCATGAGGGTGTCCGACCGCATCGCGGTGCTCGACCAAGGGCGCCTTATCGCGACGGGGCAGCCCGCCGACATCCAGCAGGACGCTCGCGTCATCGAGGCTTACCTGGGGCGCGAAGAGGATGAGCTGGACCTCGCGGAGGCGAAGGGGGCATAGCTTGGCGCTGCTCGAGGTCCGGGACCTGCACGTCTTCTACGGCAGCATCGAAGCTCTCAAGGGCATCTCGCTGGATGCCGAGCCGGGCCAGATCATGGCGATCCTGGGCGGCAACGGCGCGGGCAAGACCACGACGCTCAGAACGATCTCCGGCCTCATCCGTCCTCGGTCGGGCACGATCACGTTCGACGGCCGGAGCATCGTCGGCGTGGAGGCGCACGTCATCGTGGGATTGGGCCTGAGCCAGGTCCCGGAAGGCCGGCGGATCTTCAACATCCTCACAGTCGAGGAGAACCTCAACCTCGGCGGCTACATCGTCCGCTCCAGTCGAGAGCTGATGCGGTCGCGCAAGGCCGCGGTGTACAAACTCTTCCCGAGGCTGGCCGAGAGGCGAACGCAGCTGGCCGGGACGCTCTCCGGAGGCGAGCAGCAGATGCTCGCCATCGGGCGAGCATTGATGTCGGAACCCAAGCTGTTGATGCTGGACGAGCCTTCGCTGGGCCTGTCCCCAATCCTGTCCCGGAGCGTGCTGAAAACAGTTCGCCAGGTCGCGAACCAGGGCACTGCAGTGCTCCTCGTCGAGCAGAACGCCCGCCAGGCACTGGCCATCGCCGATCGCGCATGCGTCATCGAGACGGGCAGCGTCGTGCTGGAGGGGGACGCCCCGATCCTGGCCAAAGACGAGAGGGTCCAGAAGGCGTACCTGGGCGGCTTCGAGGCGGTGGCGTCAGGCTAGCTGAGTTTCCCGCACCTAGCCCTCCCCCTCCGCTCGGGTGACCAAAAGACAGTGCTGGGAAAAGGGAGTCGGGGTAGGCCCGGTGGCCAGAAGTGACACGCGAGTAATTGGCACGAAATTAATACGCACTTTTCTTGACACTCCAAACAGATGTTCGTACAATGTGGTCATGCTGGAAGTGGGTGTGGGGAGGGTGCATTCGGGGGAGCTGCTGGGCTACAAGCTCATCGGCCTCCGCCAGGCCATCGACAGCCTGGAGTTGGAGTTCGCGCAGACCGCGGCTGACTTCGCCCGTACCAACGAGTACGACGAGCAGGGATCGACCAGCCCCATCGACTGGATCCGCCATTCCTGCCACATGACCAGCACCACTGCGGCTGCCTGCCTGGCGGTGGGCAAGAACCTGGAGCGACTGCCCGAGAGCGTCCAGGCAATGAAAGGGGGCGAGGTCGGCTTCGCCCATCTCACCGTCATGGCTCGCACTCTGAATGCGGTCCCGGATCGCTTTCAAGAGGGCCGGCTGCTGGAGCAGGCGCGCGAGAACTCGCCGGGCAAGTTCCACCACATCTGCCGCCACTTCCGCCACGCGGCCGACCCCAAGGGTTATGCCGCCGAGCAGGCCGAGCAAGTCGAGAACCGTAGCCTGCACCTGAGCATGTGGGAGGACGGCTCTTACCTGCTCAACGGGTACCTCGACGCCGTCGGTGGGGCGGCCGTGCGCACAGCGCTGGAGCCGCTGGCTCACAAATCCGGCGAGGATGACCCCCGCGAGCTGGATCGGCGGCTGGCGGATGCCCTGGTCGAGCTGGCGGAGGGTTCCATGCCGAGGGCGCAGATCCAGGTCACGAGCTCGGTGGAAACCCTGCTCGGCCTGGCCGGCGCGCCGGCGGCGGAGATGGACTTCGCGCTTCCGATCTCAGCCAAGACGGTGGAGCGATTCGCCTGCGAAAGCGGCGTGACCCGCGTCCTGCTGGGATCGGAATCGACCGTGATCGACGTCGGGCGCTCCAAGCGAACAGTGTCGGGGCCTGCGCGCCGGGCGCTCGACGCCCGCGACGGCCACTGCCGCTGGCCGGGTTGCGACCGGCCCGCGAAATGGAGCGCTGCACATCACGTGGTCCACTGGATCCATGGCGGATCGACCGATCTCTCCAACCTCATCCTGCTCTGCCATCGCCATCACTGGATGGTTCATGAAGGTAAATGGCAGATCGTGCAAAGCGATGACGGCCGGATGCTGACTATTCCGCCCACCACGACTTTCGGGCAGCTGGCGCGCGGGCCCGACTAGCTGAAATTCCCGCCCACACTCGGCGCCGTCAAACCAGAGAGGGGCGCACGATGCGCCCCTCATCGATCGATTCAGCTCGGGCCTAGCTCGAAGCCTTCCAGGTACCGCCGACGCGGATCGCTATGGGCACGAACTGCGGCGGATCCCCGGTCGCGTGGACCGCCAGGAACAAGGGCGCCGGTCGGTCGCCCTTGGAGTCGAACGCAATCGGGCCTGTGATGCCCGAAGCGAGCTTGACCGCGTGAAGAGCGGCGTTGAGAGACTTGGCGTCCGTCTTGCCGCCGTTGTCCTTCAATGCCTGCGCCAGCGCCATCATCCCGTCGTACTCGTACGACGAATAGTCTCCGGGCACGGTCCCGTACTTCTTCTGGTACGCCTTGCTGAGCGCGTCGTTCTGCGGGTTGTGGATGAACTCTGTCGTGGGCAACGTGGTGAAGGTGATGCCCGGGTAGTTGAGCGCCGTGCCGGCGACCTTGATCACGCTGGGGTCGACCGTCGCGGAGTCCCCGTCCAGCTTGTACCCCGGGTTCAATGCGACGTACTCCTTGGCGAGCAGCCCAAACTCCGGGTAATAGCCCGTGTAGAAGAGAACGTCGGGTGAGCCGGTGGCGACCTTCTCCAGGGCCGCTGTGTAGTCCTTCTGGCCTGGCGTGATCGCGTCGAAGTACGTCACCGTCATACCGCTCGACTGCGCCGCCTGCTTGGCCGAGTCGGCCACGCCTTTCGCGTAAGTCGTGTTGTCGTGCATGATCGCGATCTTGCTGGCTTTGAGCCAGTCATGCATGAAGCTCACGTCCGCGGGCGCTTCAGCGTCGTCGCGGCTGACCATGCGGAAAACGTTGTCGTATCCCTGCTCTGTGAACTTCGGGTTGCTGGATGCCGCCGTGATGAAGGGGAGGTCGCCATTTCGATGCAGGGTGTCGCTTTCAGGGATCGATGCCCCCGAGCAGTAACCACCGACGATCGCGACGATGCTCTCGTTGAGCAACTTCTGGGCCGCCTGCACGCCCGTCTGGGCGTCGCACGCATCGTCCTCAGGAACCGCTACCAACTTGCGGCCGTTGACGCCGCCAGAAGCGTTGATATCGTCGATGGCGAGCTGCCCCGCGTTCCTGATGGCACTTCCAGGGTCTGCATACGGTCCCGAGAAGGGCCCGGTGATCCCGACGTTGATCGGGCCGCTTGGGCTGTTGGAGCTTGACGTCCCACATGCGGCCAGCAAGAGCGCGCCGCATGAGGCAAGGCAGACGATCAGGAATCGCCGGTTGATCATCGGCTGTCCCTCCCAGGTAGCGTCCCAAGCCTTGCCGCGGACCACGCGACCCCGGCTCCGCCCGCAAGCCTTGCCTGCCGCCCTCTTCCCGGCGCGCCGGGGCGAGAGTGCGCCGACGGCAGACGACCTACTCCATCGTCAGGCACGGCCAGTATCGGCACCCTTCGTGAGACTGTCAACCTTCTTGTTCCAATCGAAGGGCCAGAGGACGAAGAAGCTCACCGTACCGGCCCGGCCCCGGTAGGTGACCTTGGCGCCTTTCGGAATGAGGATCGCTTCGCCGGCCCGCGCCACCGTATCTCCGCCGTCGCTCGCGACCGTCAGCTCGCCGGCCTGGACGAAGAGCACCTCATCGTAGGTGAGCGTCCAGTCGGCGAATTCGGCGTCCTGGGTGAACCGCATATAGCCCCCGCCCAGCTGGGTCGAGGCCGCACCCGTGATCGCGCGAGCGAGCTCGAGGCCCGGGACGAGCTCTTCGAAGGGAACGTCGCGGTCGGTCAGCAGCTTCACCTTCGTATGTGCAGCCACCACCTCATCCTCCTTATCTCGCGTCATCTCGCATCGATGACCAGGTCCCCATGCGGAGAATCGAGCACCAGCTCCTCGATACCGTCCGAGGCGGCCGTGCGGACCTCGTAAAGATCGGAGTCGCCCAGCAGCAGCTGGAGCCGCTCGCGAACATGTCTCGGTTTGACCGCGCCGACGACCACGCGGCGCAGGGCGGTCGCACCGCTCGGGTGCTGAGCCGCCGCCTCACCTGGGTGGAGGCCGTCGGGGATGTCCCACTCGATGGCAAACGGGAGGGCGATCCACGCCGCGCCGGTGTCGACATCCTGCGTGCGCCAGCGCAGAACCTGTCCGTCCGGGCGGCGCCGCGAGCCCTCCCAGGGTGGCGGCAGCTCCCAGCCCGCGGCGAGCAGCTTGGCCCGCAGCGAATCGACGCTGCGCGTCCTGAGGGCCCAGTCGACGAACGTCCTCCCGTCATCCAGTGCCCGGGTCACACGCTTGCCGAGACGGCTCGTCGCTGCCTCCGTCGGGTCTGCGATCGCGATCAGCTCCAGATACTGGCGGCCCAGCGGCACGATCATGTTGGCCGTGCCCAGCTTCGGGTGGCGCCCGCCCGGAATCGCTTGCAGGCCGTGATGCTGGCGCAGGGTGCGCGCGCCGGCTTCGAGGTCTGCCACCGGGAGCAGGACATGGTCGACAACGGTGGGTGGGTCGAGATTTTTCGGGGATTGAGTGAAGTCCGGCATCCTGCTCTTTTCTTTGCCCTCTTCTTTGCCCTCTTCCTTACTAATGTGTGGCGTTAGTGATGTTAGTTCTATGAAAGCGGTCGTCATCGGAGCCGGTGTCGTGGGCGTAACCACGGCCTACTACCTGGCCAAGAGCGGTCACGAGGTCACCGTGGTCGAGCGGGAGTCTGAAGTGGCCACCGCAGCGAGCGCAGGCAACGCCGGCCTGATCGCCCCGAGCCACTCCTTCGGATGGGCGTCGCCGACGGCGCCGATGGAGCTGCTCCGATCGCTGACCGTGGAGGACACGGCCCTCCGCGTAAACCCGTTCAAGGCCCCGAGCATGGCGGCCTGGGGCATCAAGTTCCTTCGCGAGTGCACGGCCGACCGTGCTCGGAGGAACACGCTCGTCAAGCTCCGCCTCGCCCAGTACAGCCAGCGCAAGCTCGACGAGATCGCCGAGAGCGAAAAGATCGACTACGACGACATCCACGCGGGATTGCTTTACCTGTACCGCGATCCGAAGCGAATGGAAGCCGGCGTCGAAAAATGGAAATTGATACGTGATCATGGCCAGCCCCAGCAGATCCTGAGCCCTGACGACGTGGCCGAGGTCGAGCCGGCCCTCGCGCCCGTGAGACACAAGCTTGCCGGGGCGATCTACGGGCCCACCGATTCCAGCGGCGACAGCGTGAAGTTCACCCGCGGGTTGCAGGCCGTCTGCGAGCGGATGGGGACGACGTTTGTGCTGGGCGTGGGCGTCAAGAGGCTGATCGCGCAGGGCGGCCGAATCCAGGCGCTGGCGACGCAGGCCGGCGAGACCATCGGTGGCGACGTCTTCGTCCTCAGCGCGGGGGTCCACAGCCCGCAAATCGCGCGGACGGTCGGAGTCAGGCTGCCGATCGCGCCCGCCAAGGGTTACAGCGCGACTTTCGCGGTCAAGAACGGTGGCGACGCCGTGCCGCGCATCGGTGCCGTGGACGAGGAGCTGCTGGTGGCCTGGTGCCGCATGGGCGACAAGCTGCGCATGACGTCGAGCGCCGAATTCACCGGCTACGAAACCACGTATCGCGATCGCGACTTCCGCATCATCCGGAAGCTTGCCGAGAGCCTGCTTCCGCAGGCCGCGGACTATGCCCGCGGCACCTATCGCGCGTGCAACCGGCCGATGACGCCGGACGGACCGCCCATCCTCGGCACCGCCAGGCACGACAACCTCTACATCAACAGCGGCCACGGGCACATGGGCTTCACGATGGCGTGCGGCACAAGCCGCATCGTGGCGGACCTGATCGACGGCAGGAAAACAGAGATTCCCATTGAAGGCATGACGCTGACGTCCCGGCCCTGAGCCGGGTCGGGCAGAATGATGGCCGACGCCATGAGGTTGTATCGCGACCCTGATGCGCCAGGAAGGCTCGATTTCGACCGCGACTTCTACCGACGCGTCGCGAAGGCGACGGATGGCAGGCGTCTCGTGCACGACCACATCGTCCCGATCCGAAGCGGATATGCATGGCCTGTGCGCGCGGGCAGCCTGGTGCGCATCGTCGCTGTCGAGGGACCGCAGGTCTGCGACCTCAACCTCTGGAACCTGAACAACCCGCGCGAGCGATTCTGGGCCGCACGCACGCGCCAGCTGCAGGGCGCCCACGTGACGACCTTCGACCGGCTCTGGTCATGTCTCCCTTACCTGCGGCCGATGGTCACCATAACCAACGACACCCTGCCGACGGAGCCGACGGCGAGCGGCGGCCGCTGCCATGACCTGCTCGGCAGCCGCTGTGACCCGTACCTTTACAAGCTGCTCGACGACCGCGATTACGACGTCACCTGCCACAACAACCTGTCGCGGGCGATCGCTCCGTACCACCTGACCGAGCTGGACGTACACGACGTGCTGAACGTGTTCCAGGTCACCGGCCTCGACCCCGTGCACGAGATCTACTTCATGGAGCCCAGCCCGGCGAAGAAGGGCGACTTCTTCGAGTTCTTCGCCGAGATCGACCTGCTCTGCGCGATCTCGACCTGCCCGAGCGGCGACCTTTCCGAGTGGGGTTGGGGCCCCGAGCAGTCGGACCCGGTCGCGAACTGCAGGCCGCTCGGCGTGGAGGTATACGAAGTGGACGACGGACTGCTCGAAGGGTGGACGCAGCCCCAGCCGGTGCGGGTCAAGTCCGTCTACGCTACCGACCCCGGCAAATAGCGGCGGGAGACCCGTCGTGGGTCACGCTTTTGCGTAACTTCTGACGGGCCGAACGTACGTCATTTGAGTCCCGTCCCGGGGGAATTAGTGCGCAAAATTTGTAATGCGGCCAATCACCGAAATTTTGCAGACAACGGCCCCAACGGCTGCCACATTTCCTCGACGTGCGCCGCCGTTGACGGATGAGGCTTCGAAACCGCTCGAGGGTGAGCACATCGAAACGACTGATTGGGAGGATGCCCGCCATTGGTTGAGCATCTACGGCGATCTGCTCGAATTCAAGCGGGGAGTCCTCGATCGGATCCGGATTGATCTGGTCAAGCTGCCGCCCGCCGCGCGGAGGGCGGCGGACCAGGACTTCCAGTTGATCGCGGGCCAGATGGAGGGTTATCAGAAACGGCTGCAGCTCTGGAACCAACGCTTGCGCGAGCTAGGTGGCCTATGGCTGGATCCCGAAGGCCGCATGATTCGCTACGAGGGTCGAGAGGCCGCCCTCACCGTCCGTGAGTTTCAGCTCCTCCGATTCCTGCTCGATCATCCGTACCGGTTCTTCACCGTCGATGAGATCCTCGGCCAGGCCTGGTCGGAGCCCGACCTCTCTCCCGAAGAGGTTCGCAACTACATCCGGCGCTTGCGCAAGGTCATCACCGCGCTGCAGATCCCTTGCGCCGTCGTCAACCGCCCCGGTCGGGGCTACACCCTGGAGTTCCGCGGAGACAGATAGCGACCTGCTGCCCCAGCGGCAATAATTGGAGCGCCGGCGTGAACCGGCAGAGGGAGGGCGCAATCGGAAAGAGCAAAACCTCATCTCGATCTCGGCAGCGAGCCAGGCTGCCCCGCATCCTGGTCGTCGACGCCAACGCCGGTTACCGCTCAGTCATCTCTCACGTGGTCGAGCTGGCGGGTGGGGAGTTCGAGAGCGTGGCCGAGTTCGTCGCTGCCAAGCGCCAGCTCGAGAGGCCGAGGAAGTTCGACCTGGTCATTCTTGGTATGAGCGCAGACTCGCGCGTAAATCCCAAGCAGATGGGCGAGCTCCGGGACGTTGCTCGGTGCCCTTTCATCCTCATGGACGAGTCGTCCGGCGAAGCCGGCGACACACTCGAAACCTTTGAGGCGGGTGCGACGCAGGTCCTGCCGAAACCCTTCGTCCCCGACGCTCTGATCGGTGCGATCAAGTCGACGCTGCGCGGGCCTGATCCCGCCTCGGTGGTTTCAATCGCGACCAAAATCGAGCTGGGGGGCCTGATCTTCGACGCCAAACAGCGAACCGTTCAAAACGGCGAGGCCACCGTCTCCCTGACCAAGCGCGAGTGGCAGCTTCTGTCTTTCTTCCTGACCAATCCCAATCAATTCTTCGCCGCCGAGGACGTGGCTTTGCCAGCCTGGGGCCCGGAAGCCTCGATCGAACAATTCCGGACTTACGTGACGCGCCTTCGCCAAAAGCTCTTGCCCTTCAAAGGTGTCTGCGAGGTGGTCAACGAGAAGGGCAAGGGTTACCGCCTCGTGGTCCAGCAGCCAAAGCTTCCGGTCGCGTAACTCGGCTGCAAACCCGGACGTTCGTGCTACACCTGAGCCGTGCGTAGAGCGGTCGCCTGGACTCTGCTGATCGGGGCCATCGTGCTCGCCGCCGCCGGCTGTGGCTACGACGTGAGCGCCACCTTCAACGCGGACGGTACGGTCGGGCTCGGCTTGAAGTTCCTTCTCCCCAAGTCGCTGCTGACACCCGGTCAGGGCATGACGGTGACCGGGTTCAGCGATGCCGACATCGCCAAGGCCAACAAGGAAGCGGCAGCGAAGTATCCCGGAGCCAAAGTCGCCAAGGTCATCGAGGGCGACCAGGCTGGGGTCCTGGTGACGATCCCCTTCAAGAATGAGAAGGATGCCTTTGCGTTCTTGACGCAGCCGACCAACCTCAACCCGTCGAGCGCAACCTCGGGCAAGTCCTCGATTGACGTGGGCAACACGGGCGGGCTCTTCGTCTCCGCCACCCACACCACATCCGGGCAGGCCGACACATACACATTCAAGACCCAGGCACAGTCGCCGGCATCCCCCTTGCCCGGATCACAATCGAATCCCGCCGACGACCTGTCCGCGATCATCAGGATCACGTTCTCGCTGACGGTGCCGCATGAGATCACTTCCGCTCCGGGCGCCCTGTTCACGCAGGACCGGAAGACCGCGGTCTGGGAGCTGTCGTTAACCCAGGCCCAGACCCTGACCGCAACGACCGGCTCGGGCGCCATCCTGGCCGGCTTCGCATCCAGCGTTCCTGCAGGACAGAGCTCCGCCTTCCTGATCGGAGTCGGGCTGGTGGCGATCGCCCTCGGATTCCTCCTCGCCAAGATCACGCCGTGGCTGTTCGTTCGCGGTCCGGCCGTAGTGCCGGCCGCGTCGCCGGGGGCTTCTCCATGGCCGGCGGGAGAGCCGCCTGCCGCCGAGCCGCCGTCGAGCGCATCGCCGGGGCAACTTCCCGAAATGCCGCCTCCTCAGGGCACCTGATCGGCCGACGCTAAGGCGGCGGTTTGGTCTTGCGGGCCGTGCGCACGCCGGACACACGCTCTCGAAGCCGGGTCACAGTGGCCTCGGCGGGTAGCTCAGCAGACGGCTTGCGTTCGAACGCCGCCCGCCAGGCCGGCAGGTCCTCGCTACCGAACACGAACCGCCTCAAAGCTATGTCGATCGGAAACAGCAGGATGGCGATCACCAGCAGGAGCTCGCTGATCGGCAGCACCGCATGGACCGGCGGCACCGGCAGATTGAAGACGGTTGACGCATCGGTCAGAAGGCCGCCACCGCCCGCGCGACCGATGGCGCTCAAGGTCGCGGTGTCGGTGCCCAGGTTGCGGTACTCCGGCGAGTACGGGACGACCAGGCCGATGGTGTTGCTGTGCTTGGCAACCCCGCCGATGGAATCCGTGACGTGCAGCAGATAGCTCCCCACCTGGTCCGTGGGAAGGTCGCCCTCGAACCGTCCGGGACCGGTCGCCGACAGGGTCAGAGTCGCGTCTGAAAGGTCGGGCGTCACTGCGCTGACGCTGACCGCCTCCCCCGACGAGGATGGCGTCGTCACCAGCAGGTGCGTGCGATCTCCCTGCACTTGCGTCTCGACCTGCAGAGCAGGGTCCCCAGACTGAGGCAGGCTGTACCGAACCAGGTCGCCGAAGAAGCGATTGGCCGACGGCCAGCGCAGAAGGTCTGCAGTCCAGCGCCCCTGCGCATCGCTGGTCCACGCGACCACCCGACCCAGGCCGTACTCCCAGGTCGCGAGCAGAGGATCCCCTTGCGGGCTCTTGAGCACCACGTCGGCGGCTGCGCGTGGCGTGGTCGCCACGTAGCCGGTGAGGACCGGAAACGAGTCCAGCGGAACTCCAGGCAACACTTCGGCCAGCGACGACAGGCGCGGAGTGATCTGGCCTTCGACCACCCATGGCTTGAGCGCCTCATTCGTCTCTTTGAGGAAGATCTGCGGCACGTCCTGGATGCTGGTGCTCTGGTAGAAGCGGCCGTGGCCCCAACCCGCGATGGCCTGCATCGTGGCGGCGCCGTTGGGGTCGGACCCGACGGCCACGGTCGACACGGTGACGCCGTGTGAGTGGATCGTCTCGATCACCGATTGGTAGGCGTCGCGCGCGTCGCCGTCGCCCAGCATGATGATGTGCTTGAGCGACGCCGTCGTTTTGGCCAGCTCCTGGTCGGCGGCCTTCAGGTCCAGCGCGTAGGTGGGCGGATCGCCGAGCATCATCGCCTCGATCTGCTGTTTGATCTTGGCCTTGTCGCTCAGGGGTGTGAGTGGCACGACCACCGTGCCCATGGTGCCGTTCGTGACGCCGACGCTATCTCGGGGCGTGAGCTGATCGATGACCGCCTCCGCCGCGCCGCGGACCACCTGGTCGCCCTGCAGGCTTTCGCTGCTCTCCAGCACCAGCATCACGGCGACGGGCGGCTTCACCATGGTCTGTGGCAGCAATATCTGGACCGGCAGCGCGGTCTCCAGCGGCGTGCCTGCGTAGCCTCCGGGACCATAGCTGTCCGACCCGCCGATGACCACCAGGCCAGTGCCGAGGTCACGTGTGACGGCCTGCAGCAGCGCCATCTCGTCCTGGCCGAGGCTTGACGCCGGCACGTTGACAAGCACGACCGCGGAGTAGGCAGCGAGCTCGGCCGAGGAGCGCGGAATCTGAGCTGACGCGACCGTCGTCGTGAGGATGCCGGTCGAGCGCAGCGCCGCCTCGAGGCTGGCCGCGCCCCCGGGTGTGTCCTCGACCAGGAGCACTCGAGCCGGTCCCACGACCTGGATCAACGCTTCGCCGAGGTTGTTCTCCGCGTACGAATCGATGACAGGGTCGATGACCACGCGCACCGAATGGAAGCCTGGCTGGTCCGGCTCCACGGTTTGCGTGACACTAGTCTCACCCGCCTTCAGCTGCAGCTGAACAGTGCTGATGAGGTTGCGGTCGAGGTACCAGCGCACCGTGACCGCGGTGTCCGTGTTGCTGACGATGACCGCGTTGACGTCAGCCCGCTCTCCGGATGCGAGGGAACGCGGGGCGTCGAGACGATCCACCAACACCTCCGGACCGATCGGCACGTTGATCGCCACCGTGTCGACGCGCACACCCTCGGCTTGCAAAAGGCGCGCTTCGGCGACGGCGTCGCCGAGGTTGGCCCGGCCATCGCTGACGAGCACGATGTGCCGGCGCGTATCGCCGGGCAGGATCGACCCGGCCAGCTGAAGGGCGGAGGCCACGTCCGTGTAGTGGACGTTCGGCTGGCCCTGGAAAGCGCCGAACTGAGGGTCGGCGCTTGCGTTGACCTCGACCTGAGGATCGCGGCCGAAGCTCACGACGCCGACGCGATTGTCCCCCTGGCGTGTGCCAAGGATGCGCAGCACCGTCGCGAGCTCTGTATCCTGCGCGCTTTGAACGCTGGCGGAGCGATCGGCCACGATTATTAGAGATTGCGTCGCGGGCGTGGTCTGCAGCTCAAATCCCGCCAGGGCTCCCGTGAGCAGGACGACGATCAACGTGCGGAGGCCGAGCGAGATCCTGGCGCGGCGAGGCGCCAGCGGCGGCGCGAGGCGCATCCAGATGATGACGATCGCTGCCAGAGCCACAGCGCCCGCCCCCGAGAAAAGGGGACGGGTGAGATCAAAGCCCACGATGGAAGGCCAGCCATTCGGCGACGACGACACCAAGCGCGACGAGGGCGATCCAGGGCCAGATCTCGAGCTGTCCGCGATGCGCGGAATGAGCCGCGGTCGTGCTGCTCAGCGGCGGCAAAGTGAGGCGCTCGGCCGGTTTGAGCTGCGAGATCTGCTCGGAAAAGAGATTGACGGTGAACCACGACCTGTCGACCTTGCCGGCCACGACCTGCTCGACCGTGTAGAGGCCCGTCAGGTCGGTGTCCCCGAACGCGGCCACGGAGCCGCCCGCGAGCGAGCGGCGGCGGCCATCCGGCCGCACCACCGTCACCGACGTGGCCCCCGCCTCCGGGACGATCGTCACCGGCTCATCCGGATGAATGCTGTGGCTCGGTACGCTCGGAGGCAGGATCCACTCGCTGAGGTTCTGCACCAGGATGGGAAATGCGATCCGCAGGGGCAGGTCGGATTCGTGCAGGTCGAAACCGAACAGAACCTGTCGAAAAGGTTCGTCTCGGACGAGCACGAGTGGGGTCTGCAGGCTGGTGATGAGCGGACGACCGAATTTGCTGGCATGAAGATCCTGGCTGCGGGCGATGTGCACGTCCTGCAGATCGACGTTGGTGAGCAGCGGGTCACCGGCATCGACGGCCCTTACGCGGCCGATGCCGATGGGCGCACCGCCCGCGAGCGGGCTGCCTGCCGGCGGGTTGATCAAGATGAACGGCCCGTCCGGCAACGCTGGCGGCGCATAGCCGTCGAAGATGCTCATCGCATACGGCGCCGACGATTTGTAAGCGGAGGGAGCGATGACGTCGAGCTGGAGGTCGGTGCGAAGGTTTAGCGCCTGTTGCAGGAACACATTGCCAGGGGTTACGAGGAGCACGCGAAATGCGCGCGGCGCGCTGGCGACGGCGCTGACGGTGTCGTCAAGAGCGAAGATGTCGCCGGCGTCGATGTGGGCGGATACCAGCGTCGCGTCTGACGGCACCGGCAGCACCAGATCCTGAGCCTGACCTCCTGCGAGCGTCAATATGCGCACGTCGACCAACCGGCCGTCCGCTCGCCACTCCAGGCTGAACGATCGCGGCTGCTGGCCGAAATTCTGTATGTGCAGATAGGCGGCGCGCGACTGGGCTCCGGTCCGGACCACCAACGACGTCATGCCCACGTTCTCGCCGGAGACCCCGACCCGGTGATACTCGACCGGAAACGGAAGGCTGTTCGCGGAGTCGGTTCGGATGGGGCCGACGATGCCGTCACTGAACAGATATGCCCGCGCGTCGTCGCCAGGCCTGACCAGGCCCGACGCCAGGGCCAGCGCGGCCGAGAGGTCGGCCGGCCCGTTCTGTCCACCGATGTCGTTGACGGCGCGGTGGAGCGCCTCCCGATCCCCGACTACAGAAGCAACCACCCGTGGCACCGAGCCGACGGCGACCAGGGTCATGCGATCCTGCGGGCCCAGCTGGTCGATGAGCGCGCCGACCTCACGCTTGGCTTCGTCCAGGCGAGACGGCTGCACATCGCGGGCCTGCATCGACGCGGATACATCGAGGAGAACTAACGAGTGCCGGGCGAGGCCGGCCCCGGCAGAGAGCGCCGGCTGCGCCGCGGCCGCCACGAGCACGGCTGCGGCCAGCAGCTGAAGCAACAGGAGCCAGCTGAAGCGAAGTCGCTGCCAGGGAATGTTGGCCTGGCGATCGCGGATCTCGTCTGGCCACAGGTTCAGCGCCGGCACCACTCGGGTCGGCCTGCGGATCCGAAGGAAGTACAGCGCGACGATGACCGGGAGGGTGAGCGCGAGGGCTGCCGCGGCCGGCGCCAGGAAGCTCACGACAGCAGGCCGAGACGGCGCAGTGTCCGCAGCACCATGTCATCGATGGGTTCGTCGGTGGAGAGCCGTGCGAAGCGAAGGCCTCGTCGGTGCGCTGAGCGTTCGATCTCGTCGGTCCGCCGTGCGAGCGCTGCGACGTAGGCCGCCTGGGTCACCGGCGTGGACGTGAACTCGCGCTCGACTCCCGTCTCCGCGTCCCTCAGTCGCGCGTCCCCGGTCCAGTCCGGCGCGATCTCCTGAGGCGCGAGCAGCTGTAGGACCGCGCCTTCCTGGCGCGCGCGCCCGAGAGCGGCGATCGCAGGATCGATCGAGGACTCGCCCAGCCCGTCGCTGATCAGGACGGTCATGCCCGGGCGCTGCCTGCCGATCGGCCACACGAGCCGGTCGTAGTCGGTCGGGCCTCCGACCGGAAAAGACTGGAGCCGGGAAAAGAGGTTGGCCACCGCGCGGCGGCCGCGATATGGCGCGCCTCCTGAGGTCGGTCCCTCCGCGAATACGGTCAGGCGCACGCGATCGAGCGCGGCGAGCGCCACGTACGCGATCGCCCCCGCCAGCCGTTTGGCAGTCTCGGCCTTGTTGGGGCGGCCCCAATCCATCGAGCCGCTGAGGTCGACGAATATGCTCAACGGCAACTCTTGCTCCGCGACGAACAGACGGAGCATGAACCGGTCGAGACGCGCGTAGGCGTTCCAATCGATCAGGCGGAAGTCGTCACCTGGCGAGTAACTGCGGAAGTCGGCGAACTCGACCGAGCGACCCCGAGCCGTCGACCGGCGCTCGCCGCCCATCTGGCCGCTCACGGCGCGGCGCACGCGCAGCGCGAGGGCTTCCAGGCGGCGCAGGAGCGGGGGATCGAGCAGGGCCGCCACGGCTACGACCCGGGGGATTCCTTCTTCGCGTGCTCCAGGATCTCGTCGATGATCTGGTCGGTGGTGATCGCGTCGGCTTCTGCCTCGAACTGCAGGAAAACCCGATGGCGGAGGGCGGGATGCGCCACGGCGGTGAGGTCGTCGAAGGCCACGTTGTAGCGGCCCTCGAGCAGCGCCCGGACCTTGCCCGCAAGGACGAGCGTCTGCAGGCCACGCGGGCTGGCACCGTATCGGACGTAGCGGCGAACCGAGTCCAGCTCGGTGCGATTGGGATGCGTGGCCGTGACCAGCCGCGCCGCGTAACGCAGCACGTGTTCGGCGATCGGGACCTCTCGCGCCACGCGCTGAGCGGCGACGATGGCGTCCGCATCCCCGATCACATGAAGCTCTGGAAGCGCGTTGCCGGTCGTGCGCCGGGCGATCTCGAGCAGCTCGGTCTCGCTCGGAAAAGGCACGAGGGCCTTGAAGAAAAAACGGTCGAGCTGAGCTTCAGGAAGTGGGTACGTGCCCTCGAGCTCGATCGGATTCTGGGTGGCGAGAACGAAAAACGGCACCGGAAGGGCGCGGGTCTCCGTGCCCACGGTGACAGTGCGTTCCTGCATCGCTTCGAGGAGGGCGCTCTGGGTCTTCGGGGTGGCGCGGTTGACCTCGTCGGCGAGCACGAGGCCGGCAAAAATCGGACCCGGTTGGTAATCGAACTCCCGGCGCCCCGAATCCTCTCGGATGATGTTGGTGCCGACGATGTCGGCCGGCATCAGGTCGGGCGTGAACTGGATTCGGGAGAAGGTCAGGTCGAGGGCCTGCCCGAGGGAGCGCACCAGCATCGTCTTGCCCAGGCCGGGCACGCCCTCGAGGAGGATGTGACCGCCGGAGATCAGAGCTATGACCGTGTCGCGCAGGAGCTCTTTCTGGCCGACGATCAGGCGCGCCAGCTCGGCTTCGAGATTGTTCGCGAGCTCCGTCACCTTCTTCGGGCCGGCGCTCGGCTCTTCCGCGATCACGAGCCTGCTGGTCACTCGCCCAACCGGGCGAAATACTCGCGGACCAGGTCGCGTTCGCTACCCGGAATGAGGCTCTGGTTGGTGGCGTCGAGGGCGGCCTGCTGATAGGACTGGATCACCTGCGTGTAGGGGGTGAGCGGCACGTCCTGACCGGGCCCGAGCGGGGTCGGGTCGTTCTCCTGCTGGCCCGGGACCGGCTGGCCCGGCACGTACAGCTTCTCGCTCGGCTTCGCTGCTGTTCCGGTCCCCGAGCCGCTCCCACTCGAGCCAGTGCCGCCCGAGCCGCCGTTCCCGTAGCCGCTCCCGCTGTCGTTCCCATTGCCGTTCCCGTTCGCGTTCCCATTGCCGTTGCCGCCGGCCGGCGAGGCGCCGGCGGCAGGTGAGGCGCCGGAGCCCGCGGTCGCGGGGTTGGATCCGGCAGCATCGCGATCCGCCTGCTCCGCCAGCGCCTGCCGCGCCGCTTCGAGGCCGTTGATCGCCGAAGCAATCTGCTGGTCGTTGTTCTGCTGGTCCTGCAGCGAATCGAGCTGCCCGGCCAGGTCGTTCAGGGCCGCGGACGCGGCGGCGAGGTCGCCGCTCGACAGCGCGTCTGACGCGCGCTGCAGGGAAGCGGCCATCGCCGGGTCTTTGGCGCTCTGGGCCGCACCGGCCAGGGCCTTGGCGAGCTGAACGCGCTCCTCCGGCGACAGGCTGGGAAGCTGAGCGGCCAGGTTCCGCACGGCCTGTGCGCCCTGCGACGGGCTGGAGCTCAAGGCCACGCTCGCGGCCTTGCCGGCATTGGTCGTGCTCAGGGCGCCGGCCAGGTTCTGGGTGGTGCTGGTCCTGGCTGGGGTCTGGGGATCAGAGAGCTGGCGCAGCTGCTGCTCCGCGGGCGAGATGGCTTCCAGCGCCTGTAGGGGATCCTTGGCGTCCTGGATCTGCTTGGCGGTGTCGCTGAGGATCTTCTGGACCTTCGAATCAACCGGTGCCGTCTTGGTGGCGGCCGCGATCTTCTTCTGCACATCGTGAATCGTGCTTGCCGCCTTGGCCTGGCTCGCGCGGTCGGCTTGAGCCTGCGCCAGCAGGCGGTCCATCGGATTGGGCAGGACTGCCAAGGCCAACGCAGCGGCTGCGACGATCACGACCCCCACCGCTTCCCGGCGGCTGATCCGGATCGGAAAAGCCCGAACGAGCCGGTCCCGCAGGGCGTGCTGAAGGGCGTCCTGGCGAAGCAGGTCGTCCATCACGCCATTGGCGGCACGGCGCTCCCACGCGGTAGAGAGGCGTTCCTTCAGCCCCAGGCGAACGTCGGCGACCTGTATCAACACGTCCGGTCGGGGCCGCCTCGCGATCCATGCGATCGCCACGGCAGCCAGGACCACGGGGACGCCGAGCGCGGCCAGCTGGATCCGGCGCTCCACCGGCACCACGCGAGCGGCCACCTGCAAAGTCCCGAACCAGATCGCGACGCCCAGGGCCGCGTGCACCAGATATGACAAGGCACTCGACCGCGCGTCGGAGCCTCGGAGAGCTCGGACCACCGACTCGAGTGATGTCACGCGGTCACCGGAGATGGGCGAGGGCGCCGCCAGGGCAAGCGGCGAATGGGCGGCAAAAGGAACGCGCTGACCAGCAGCGCGAACAGACCGATCGCGAGCTGCAAGAAGACGGTCGCCTGCCAGTACTGCCATTTCGCGAAGGGCCCGCTCGGAATCGCTGTCCCGGTAGCGGGGACGACCGAGTAAACGGACCCGGAAGACGAGGAGCAAGCCGTGGCGCCGTTGCCCACGGGTTTGCAGACTGTCCCCCCTGACGCCTGGATCAGCACGTTATTCGGGTAGTCATATCGAATCAGATAGGGCACGAGCGGCTGCCCGTTGTCAGCGATCGCCACGAGCGGAACGATCGGACTGAGGTAGGTGAACGCGGGCGGCGCCGGGAGGCTCGTCGATTTGGGATCGATCTTGGCCGGAAACACCATTCCGAACGCGACGGTTCCGAATACGAGCAAGAAGGCGGCCATGTAAGAGGCCACGGTGGCAGCCAGGGTGCGGCGCAGCCACGTCGAAAAGGCGATGCCGATGAGACCCAGGGCAAGAGCCGCGACGATGGTGACCAGGAAGGAGTACAGGACCTGGTCGACCTCTATGCCCCCGAACAAGAAGACCAGGCTGAAAATCGGCACCGAAAGCAAGAGCAAAAGGACGACGAACGACATCGAGGCCAGGAGCTTGCCCCAGATGATCGAGAACGGGGGTATGCGGGTGACGAAAAGCAGGTCGATGGTCTGACGCTCGCGCTCGCTGCTGATGGCGCCCGCGGTGAGCGCAGGAGTGACGAGCGTGATCAGGACCATCTGGAAGACCACGAGGTACTTGAACAGGGTTAGGCCGTAATTGGGCACCGAGCCCGCGAAACCGCTGTTCGAGCGTGCCATCGAGGAGAACATCGCGTAGCCGAGACCCGCGATGAGCACGACATAGACCATCATCGCGACCGGCGACCGCCAGGTCCGCATCCGAGAGCGGTACTCCTTGGCGACGATGGGATTCCAGAATGCGGCGGCGACCCTGCTCATCCGACTTCCTCCGATGTCGCCCGCATGAACGCCTCTTCGAGTCCGCCGTCGACCTGGCTGAACGCCGAAACCCTGATCCCTTCCGCCGTCAAAGCATGCAGGATCTCGGCGGCGGTGGAGTCGTCACCTTCATACGTGGCCTCGATCGCTCCATCGGCGGTTTCGACACGGCGGACGGCCGCCAGCGGCTCGAGGATCGCCACCGCGCGCTCCTGGTCACCGACGATCGTGATTCGAACCCGGCGATCAGCCGACAGCTGCCGGATGACCTCATGCACTGGACCGGTGGCGCGCATGCGGCCTTGGTCGATGATCCCGATCATCGTGCACAGCTCGGTCAGCTCCGGGAGGATGTGGCTCGAGATGACGATCGTCTTGCCCATCCTGCGCAGCTCTTTGAGGATCTCGCGCATCTCGACTCGCGCGCGAGGATCGAGACCGGACGCCGGCTCGTCGAGCAACAGCACGACCGGATCGTGAACCAGCGCCCGGGCCAGGCACAGACGCTGCTTGAGGCCTCGGGACAGCGTATCGACCTGTTGGTCGCGCCGCTCCGACAACCCGACGAGGTCGAGCAGGTCGCTCACGATCTTTACCCGGCGCTGCTTGGGCAGGCGATAACACGCGGCGTAGAAGTCCAGGTACTCCCCCGCCGTGAGCTGGTCGTAGACGCCGAAGAAGTCGGGCATGTACCCGATGCGGCTGTGGACCTGCTGCGGCTGTTCGGTCACGTCGGCGCCGTCGATCGAAGCGTGACCGGCAGTCGGTTCGAGGAGCGCGGCGAGGATGCGCAGGGTCGTCGTCTTGCCGGCGCCGTTGGGCCCGACGAAGCCGAAGATCTCCCCCTCTGGCACCTCGAACGAGACGTTGTCCAGCGCGGTCCTTTGGCCATAGACCTTGGTCAAGTTTTCAGCGGTGATCACTGGACGGTCCCCGTCAGCGAGATCGCACCGAGTACGGCCTGGCCGTTGACTGTGATCCGGACCCGCACCTCGCTCGACGATGGGTTGACGGCACCGGCAGGCAGGGTGGTGGTGCCGAGGGGTGTATAAGCCACGGGCACCCAGGCCGATTGTGACCAATCCCATGCCTCGGCCGAGAGGCTTTGACCTGGATTCGGGCCGCCGAACTTCGGGCTCTGGCTGGTCGAGTCCAGCGTGGCCCCGGTCAGGTGTGTGCCCGGGGCGAGCTGGGGCGTGAAGTCGTAAGTCGCCGTTCCGCTCTGCATGAACACCGCGCCGGGCGGTCCGTTCTGGGTCGTGCCATCGATGTCTGTGAAACGGCTCACCACCAGGCCCGCCGGCAGTGACCCCGCCCCGATCGCGCCGATTGCCAGCGGGATGACGATGGCTGATTCGGCGGTGGACCGCGGGTGGGCCCCTTCCACCGATACTTGCTCATAGGGCTGCTGGGTCCAGGCCACGACCATCGGGGCGATAGCCGAGCTGAAGCCTTTGAAGCCTCCGCCGGCGACCAACGAAAGAATCGATGACTTCTCCATGGCCTGACGGTCCGCGTCGGTCGGCTGGCTGGGCGGGGGCCCGTTGAAATAGTTGCCGTAGATGGTCATGTAGGCAGGTGGCCCCGCATATGGATTCGAAGGCTTGGGGGTCACGCCGAACGTCGCGCCCGCGCCCGGCGCCAGACCTGAGATCACCTGGTAACCGTCGCCCGCGAGGACCACGAGGTCCGTGAACCGCAGGTTCGAGTTGTTCTGGATGGTGCCGGAGAGCTTGCCATTGACGAGCTTCGCGGTCGCGACCAGTTGAGGGGCGTCGACCACCCCCTCGGTGGCAAATCCGCGCAGTACGAAAGCGGTCATGCCCGGCATCAGGATCGAATTGTTGTCGGCGTTGACCCGGATCACGCCAGAGCTCGGGCCGTACCCGTTGCTGCTTATGGGTCCAATCCACGGCCGGGCGCCGGCCACGTTGACTTGATAGTCACCGCGTGTCGGTGCCAGAACACCCGTGTACGACTCGGCATAGGCTCGGTCCCATCCCGCCTGCAGATGGACGATCGAGACCTGGTTGGTCTGGACCGACTGCCCCTTGGTGAAGAGCCCGGCGCCGAACGCGCCGACCGACGCGAGGATTGCGATCAGCGGCAAGGTGACCCAGGCCAGGGCGCGCCGATGGAGAGCCCGAAGGGCGAGGTAGTTGACCGGACCGACCAGCAGCACGTAGGCGACCACCAGCAGCCCGATCAGCAGCAGCGAGGGCAGGTCCAGTCCCGGCAGGTTGCCGAGCACCTGCGAGAGAGACGTGCTTCGCAAACTGATCGATCCGCCATTGGCTCCGAACCCGCCGTTGAATGCCGACGTTTGAGCCGACCCTGGGGAGAACAGTGTGCGTACGAGAATCTGTCGGAGCAGCACGTTGGCGCCGCTCCAGCCGGCAACCGGTTCCTGGTTCCAGTCGAACGTTGCCAGCGTCACCATCCCGCCGCCCACAAACCTCTCCGCCAGCAAGGGCTTGCCGCCCTCGGCCAGCCAGGCGTTCGCGCCGGCGTTGAGGGTGCCGCTTGCGACCTCCACGCGCGACAGCTGTCCGAGCGCCGCCACGGAGTCGAGGGTGGCGGTGCCGTCGATCGTCATCGGCAGCAGGGTCGAAGAGACTCCCGCCAGCGTCTTGCGCCACGAAGCGCCGGTGCCGAGGATGAGCGCGCCGCCGTTCTGCACGTAGTCCGTGATGGCTCCGCGCTGCGCCGCAGTCAGCGTATCGGTGGCGAAGTCGTCGATCGCGAGCAGGTCGAATGCGCGCAGGAGAAGCGCCGAGTCGCCCAAGTCTTCGAGTGAGAGGTGGACGACGGTGGCGGAGACGCTGCCCGGGTGCACGGCCGCAAAGGTGTCCAGCGCGGTCGGCTGGTCAGACAGGACTCCGATCAGGGGCGTCGCCGCCGAGCCCGCCGCGCGGCCGCCCGTCGCCACCACCTGCCCGTTGACGACGAGGCGGACCGAGACCGATGTGGGTCCCAGGTCCTCGATCACGTAGGTCTTCAGATGTTTGGTCGCCCCAGACGCCAGGCTCACATGGGTCGTGTAGATCGCCGGGCCGATTGGGGGCCCGTTCGCGGAGGCAGTCGTGTTGACCTCCAGGGTGCCATCAAGATCCGGGCCCGCGTTGGTGAGGTCGATGGCCACCGGCATCCACTGCTCTAGCTTCACGAAACCCGAGTAACCGACGTTGACGGTGATCGATACCGGATCGGTGGCCGCCTCCACCGTCGAGGCAGCAGCCGCCGGCGAGGCGGCAAACGCAGACAGCGCCCCCGCCATCAGGGCGAGGGCGGCAAAGGAGACGCGTCGGCAGCCGGCTGGCATCTCTATTTCTCTATTACGCCCCCGTGCGGCGAATAGTAACGGTCTACTTAACGCCTTCGGCCGCCGGCTGGTCAGGACTCCAGGGCGCTGCGCTGGTCCAGCGTGTAAAGCAACAGCAACGACGGGACCACGAGCACCAGCGCGACCACGGTGATGACCAGCAGCAGCGCTTCGATCGCGGGCGCTCCCGCGGCCTGCTCGATGGTCAACCGCCCAGGCAGGACATAAGGGACCTGGCCGAAGCCCCACGCAAACACGAACGATCCGACCCCCACCACCGTCAGCACCCGATACCAGCGGTAGACGCGCCGCCACATCAATGCGGCGACCGCGAGAACGGCCAGCACCGCAGTGATCGCGAACGGCACGCCCAGCCCGGCCGCCATCCCGTGGAAGACCGTTGGGCTCTCGGCTGCGATCAGCAGCAACACGACCAGGGCAACCACCAGCAAGGCGATCGCTGCCACCATCGCGCGCCTGCGGAAGTACTCGACCAGATCCGGGCCCTCGTCATTTTTATCAGTAGCCGCGCGGTAGCGGCGCGCGTCTCCGACCAGGAACGACGCGCCGCTGAACGCAGTCGCGGTCAGCGCGACGGCGCCGAATCCGATGGCCAACGGATCGAGACAGGCCTGCCACACCGGCACCACCGGGCCGCCGACTCCAACCTTTCCTGATGCAATCGCCCCCAGCGCCGCCGCAAAGCTGAACGGCGCCAGCAGCGACGAGATGCCGAACACGCGGGAGGCCAGCAACCTGCTGCTCGAGGAGGTGGCGACCTTGCGAAACGCGAAGAAAGCTCCTCGGAGGATCAGCGCCAGCAGCGCGAGCGCGAAAAGTGGATACAGGCTGAGGAACACCGATTCATAAAGGAGAGGGAAGCCGGTCCAGCAGATGACCGCTGAGAAGACCAGCCACACGTTGTTGGCTTCCCAGACCGGGGCCATCGCGTGATCGATGAGCGCTCGCACCTCGGCGGTGTGCCGGAAACGCCCCGCCAGCAGGTCCCAGATGCCGGCGCCGTAGTCGGTGCCTCCCGCGGTGCTGTACGCGGACACCGCCAGCAAAAGCGCGCCGGCGACGCCATAGCTCACGAGCGTGTTCATGCCGGTCGTGGTCCGTAGGGCGCGGCTTCCTCCGGCGCCATGTCGATTTCATCGCGCCGGCCCTCGTCGTCCAGGCGCCAGCGCGCCGAGAGGCGCAGGAGGAGGCTGACGAAGAAAAACGCAATCACCGCATACACGACCAACAGCGTTCCGAACATGATCCAGATGTAGACGGGATTGACCGGGTTCACCGCATCGGTCACCCGCATCAGGTTGTAGACGATCCACGGCTGGCGACCGACCTCGGTGGTGATCCAGCCGGCCTCGATCGCGATGTAGGAACCCACCCCGGCCAATGCCGCGCCCCGGAAGAACCACTTCGAACGCGGCAGGTCCCGGTATCGGATCCAGGCGACCGCGTACCACAGCGTGAGCAAGACTGCGATCGAGCCGAGTCCGACCATCACGTCGAATGCCAGGTGCACGAAGTTGGCGTCGACCACGCTGGGAC